>OCVV011156132.1_pt1 | contig 10425 bp, 9 predicted proteins | sample 1539721 | NCBI WGS metagenome assembly OCVV01 (sample SAMN02144230, study PRJEB22623) | gut metagenome | biome: sheep rumen | host: Ovis aries | place: New Zealand
AATTCCATCTCGCCAAAAGCAGTAACGATTTTATCCAAGAGTCCACGATGTCTTTGCAGAGTTTCAAAAGTTAAATTTCTTCCGTGTTCCGAAAGTCGTTCCACATGGTTACTTCCAGGAATAAACATATCTTTTGCGATGTCTTTTAACAGAACTTTTTTTCGGTCCAAATCTGGAAGCGAGCTTATAAATGCGTAGGCTTCTGTCCTACTCTTGCAATCAGGAATGACTTTTTGTTTTTTAATACCTGTTTTCAAGTCGATGTAAGAATAGTACCAGCGGTAAACAGATTTGTTTTTAGTTTTGATTGAACGGCGAAGAACATTATAGTGCATAAAAAAAGCACCGCCAAAACTGCGATGCTCTGATTGTCGGGTAGACTGGATTCGAACCAGCGACCCCTACGTCCCGAACGTAGTGCGCTACCAGCTGCGCTACTACCCGAAAAAAAAATAAAACCCGCTTAAAAAAGCGGGCAATAAACGGGAGCGAAGGGGCTCGAACCCTCGATCTCCGGCGTGACAGGCCAGCGCGATAACCAGCTTCGCTACGCCCCCATTTGATGTTTAGAACTATATCAAATTTGCTAAATATTTGTCAATAGCCGTCAGCGGCAAAATTGGCAAATTCTAACTTTTTTTAGCCTCTCGGAGCTTTTGCAGGGTCAATTGGCTGTCCGTTTTGGAAAACCATGAGGGAAATCTGTGATTTTCCTGTATAAGTGTCGATTCCGGCCTTGCCAATTTCCGAGCTGTAATTTATGTAGTCGCCTTTTGAGACATCAATGGAACCGAGGCCCGTATATGCGTAGATGTGGCCTGTTTTGCTCTGGATAAAGACCACATTGCCAAATCCACGGTAAGAGCCTGAGAACATGACGGTACCCGCCCTGATTGCCTTGACCTCCTCGTCCTTTTTGGCGGCCAGGCTCACGCCTCCAACCTTTCCGTTGATGTAGACGATGCTTTCTGTTTTTACGGGCCAGACAAGCGAAGAGTCAGCCTTTTTGCTTGAGTAATTATGGGGATCATTGGCCTTGAGGTCAGGAACCTTTGCGGCAGTGGAAGAGCCTGATGAAGCTGCTGTTTTTGAGTTTTCGGAAGATTTTTTCGTTGAGCTTACAGAAGGGCTTGTATTTTTTGCGGTCGCAAGTCCTAAAGAAGATTGTGCCACAGGAACTTTTATTTTCTGACCGACTTTAAGGGCCGCTTCCGCACCAACGCCGTTGAGTCTCTGTAAGTCCGCAACTGTCGTTCCATGCTTTTTGGAGATGCCGTACCAGGTTTCCCCTTTTTGCACGATGTAAGTTCCGTCCGAAGAAGCTGACTGAGCCGTCTTTGCCGATGAAGAAGATGAAAGGGCAGCTGAGGCAGAAGACGCTGAAGATTGCTGGCTTGTGGCGGCCGGGGTCTGAGTCTTGGCAACCGGGGCTTGTGCGGCCGAATCAGACTTAACATTCGTGCCGGACACAGCAGTTTTTGAGCTTTCTTTTCCGTCTGGAATCTTGATTTTCTGGCCGACTTTAATGCCGTTGTCGGAAAGTCCGTTTGCACCCTGAAGCTCCACCACAGAAACTCCGTATTTTTTGCTTATTGAATACAAGGTTTCTCCCTTCTGAACCTCGTGGATGCTGTCAGAATAGAGGTAAGAAACCGCGGAGAATACAAAAATAGAAAAAGCGAGTTTAAAAACCGAACGTTTCATATCTTGGAAATTTTCGGCAATAAAGTGCTAAAAGTTTATAAAAAATGGGGTTTTAGGGGCTTTCCCCTGCCCTTTTTAATCTTCCATGATTGACCAGAAAAGCTGCATGGCGTCGATTCCGTTGATTTTTGTGCCAGAAAGGTAGCTTTTCAGGATGTTGTCACGGCCGCCCGTAAGCTGCTTGCTGGTGATTCCGTACTTAATTGAAGAATCGGCCTCGATAAAGGCGCTGAGATGATCTGCCAGCCGCACCAGCTTTCCGTCGACAGGTGAATAGACATCGGAATTGTAATTGTCGTTCAGTTCTTCCCAGCTTACAGTCAGGGCGCTTTTGTGGCCGTCGAGTTCCGTCACCAGAATGCGGTTCTGGAATTCTTCGTTGGTGAAATAAAGTATTTCGTCCACATAAGAATCATCCATGAGGGGAACAAGCTCGGCATGCACGATTTCGTCTTCGATTTGCTTTACGATTCCAGGAAGCTCGTTAGTGGCCTGCTTGACCGGGGAAATGATGTCTCGTGTGACGCTTTCCGGAAGGTCATGGAAAAGAGCGCTGAAAAAATCATTGAAAAGCCTGTTGGGGCATGGCTCCACGCCCGTATCCCGCAAGAGAAGCAGGGTTGCGACGGCTACGAAAAAACAGTGGCCGAGAACGCTCGTTTCTGGAACACGAGGGGTTTGATTCCATCTTGTCTGAAAGCGTAGCTGTTCAAGTTTCATGATGAAATGGAAGGGACGCTCCCGGTCAAGGAGAAGTTTTACGCCCTTCAAATCAGTGTAATCCTGAAGCATCAATCGGAGCTGCCTGTGAATGTACTCAACCCTTTCCTTTTCGTTTACGGGAGAAATCATCTCAAGCTCACGGAGAGTCGAGAATTTATGGGCGGCCTCAAGAACCCGCTCTGTGAGGGTAAATTCGCTGCGGCTAAGGTCTGAGTCAAATTCAAGGAATTCCTTAAATCGGGAAAGCAAGTCCTGGTCAGTAATGATTTCCTCGTATTTTGAAAAGACCCATTCATTGAGTTTTTTGTATTCCAGGGGGTATTTTACCCGAATCATCTGCTGGACAGGAGATTTTATGTCACTCAGGGTTATTTTTTTGAGAAGGTCGAAAAGAGAGGCGTAAATCATCCACTCCCAGTCGATTTTATTTCCCTGAGCCTCTTCGTATTTTCCGATAATGTAGGCACATGCCATTTTTTCGGCAGCCTTGTCCATTTCGACAAGGGCAAAAGGACGAACCAGATCATTCCATCGCTGGATGGAAAATCCCTCGAAAATTTTGAGAATAAGTTTTTTGCTCAGCATCTTAGTTTGCTCTTCCTGCTTTTTGATCGGCCTCGACTTTTTGTCGCCAGACACCGGCCTTCTTTTTGATTTCCTCGGCATCTTCTGTTTCACCAAGGGCAATCGCTATTCTGCGGCTGGCAGACAGGTACTGAATGGCAAGTCGCATATCGTCTATTCGGTGTGTGGAAAGCTCATAGCGATCCCGGTAGGCCTGGGCTGACTGCTCGTTCAGCTTACGAATAAGCCTGATGTAAAGCACCGAGTTGTCGTAGTCAGGAGAATTGGGGTCAAAATAATCCTTTGCGGCCTGCTTCAAATCAAGAAGATTTTTGGCAACGGTGGCAAAACGCCCCTGAACCTCGACAAAAGACCATTTCCATTTCGTATTGTCACCAAAAGCGTCAATCAAGAGGGAAATCGCAAGCCCCAGTTTTCGGATGAGGTAAAATTTTTTATCTAAGGGTGCCGCACCGATTGAGGCGAGTTTTTCTTCCAGATCGGTCTGCAAAGCATCGACAGTACCGGTAACAATTTCCTCGAGGTAAATGAGTGCCTTGTAAATCATTTTTCGCGCGTCGTTAAGGGCATCGTTGTCCTTTGTGTTGACCAGCTCTACCGTAAGATTATTAATCGTGATGTAGTAGGTCGCGCATCCAATCATTTCGTCACAGAGATTAAGGCGCTTGTAGGCAGAGCCAGTCGGGTCACGCTCTATTGAGGCCAGCACCTGCTTTTCGCGAAGGAAAGCCTCACTCAGCATTTTTCTGTAAGGCTCACATTTGATTTCACAAAGCTCGCGATTTTCTGTAAGAACTCTTGACATTAGTTTATCCCCCCAAACTTAGCCAGCATTGAGCGCGCATGTTCCAAAGACTGGGAACTTGCGGCATCCCCAGAAAGCATTCTCGCAATCTCAGAAACCCTTTCCTGCCCCAGGATTTCGCGTACGTGAGTGCTCGTTTTTCCGTCAGAAACGGCTTTTTCTATCTTAATCTGATTATCGGCGTAAACGGCGATGCTTGCAAGGTGAGTGATACACAAAACCTGGCGATTTTTCGCAAGTCCCTTAAGGTGACTTCCGATTGAGACAGCGACCTCGCCGCCGATTCCAGTGTCGATTTCGTCAAAAATCATAGTTCCGACTGTAGATTCGCCCGTTGCGTCAGACTGACAGAGAATTGTTTTGAGCGAAAGCATGACTCGGCTCAGCTCACCGCCCGAAGCGATTTTTGCAAGTGGCTGCAGGGGCTGGCCGGGATTGGCACTGATAAGGAATTCGATGTCGTCAATTCCATAGGGGCCGCATTTCTGGGTGATTTCGTTCCCGTTTTTTTCGGCAACATTAACAGAAAAGCGGGTTCCTTTCATACCGAGAGCCGAAAGAACCTGCACTACCCCGGAAGCCATTTTTTCGGCAGCCTCTTTTCGCAAGGCAGAAATTGCCTTGGCCTCCAGATAGACTTTTTTTCCAAGCTCGGCGATTTCTTTTTCCAGTTTTTCCTTTCTGTCGCTTGAAGTGTCCAGCTCTTCCAGATTTTTCAGGGCATTCTCAAGATATGCCGTAACCTCGGACAGGGGGGCTGCCACAGATGAAGCATATTTCTTTTTGAGATTGTAAATTAAAGTCTGCCTCTCCTGAACTTCGGCCAGTCTTTGTGGATCAAAGACGAGGCTCTGTGAATAAGACTTGTATTCGTCAGCAATATCCGAAAGCTCGTAAAAAGCACTGTCCAGCCGCTCAGACAGTTTTTGCAGCGACTTGTCAGAGCCTGCGGCTGAATCGGAAAGGGCACGAAGTTTTTTGAGGGCAGAAACGACTGAAGAACCGTCACCGCCAGAAAGAAGGCCATTAATCTGCTCCACATCCGAGTAGAGTTTTTCAAAGGACGAAAGTTTGTTCTCCTCGTCATCAAGCTCAGTGTCTTCGTTCGCCTTTAGCTTGGCATCGGTGATTTCCTTGACAGCAAAATTGAGGAAGTCGATTTTCTGTGCCCTATCCCTGTCATCGGTATTCAGGGCATCAAGAACTTTTCGTTTTGAGACGAGCTCTGAATAAAGGGCGGTGAAGGCAGAAACTCTTTCCGTGATAGCCGCATAGGAATCCAAGAATTTGCGGTGCTCCGAGACCTTCATAAGAGACTGGTGCTCGTGCTGACCGTGAATGTCAATCAAAAAAGAGCTGAATTCCGCCAAATCGGCCCGGGTCACGGGAGTGCTTCCAATCCAGGCCCCGGATTTTCCGTTTTCCCGAATTACGCGACGCAAAAGAACCCTGTCGTCCTCGGCTTCGATTCCGTGAAGGCTGAGCCATTCAAAGGCATTCAAAGGCTCGTCGTCATCGTTCAGTTCCCGCATTGAAGCAGGACTTTTCCCAAGGTAGAAAGTCGCCGTAACAGAGGACTCATGGGCACCAGCCCTGATTTGCTCAACTCCAGCCTTTCCGCCCAGCAGAAAAGTGAGCGCTCCGATTAAAAGGGATTTTCCGGCACCAGTCTCACCAGAAAGGACGGTAAAACCAGGCCCAAATTCAAGATTGGCCGAATCAATGAGAGCAAAATCCTTAATAGACAAGTCTTCAAGCATGTTGTGGTCCCCCTGACCAGTTCAGTTTTGAGCGGAGCGCATTGTAAAATTTTTCTTTAGTACAGCCAATCAGCTTTGCCTTTGCCTCTATTTGCCTGATTCTGATTATATCGCCCACATGCAAGTCCACTGGAATCTGACCGTCCACGCTGATTACGACATCGCTGATACGTGATGGCAAAATTTCGATTTCGATAACGCCCTCCGGACTCAGGACGATTGGACGGCTGGAGAGGGAAAAAGCGTTCATTAAAGTGAGAACCATGGCATCAAGCCCCGGATCAATAATCGGGCCGCCCGCGCTCGCTGAATAGGCGGTTGAGCCTGTGGCCGTTGAGATTATAATTCCGTCAGCCTTTATCTCACCCAAGGGAACCTTGTCATACAAAACATTGAAAGAAATAGTATGTGCGGCTGTTTTTCCACAAATTACAATGTCATTGAGGCCTGTGGCACTGAGCCGTCGCTGCCCCCCCCTGATTAAATCCGACTGAAGCATACTTCGCTCGTCGATTACGGACTTCCCTGCCAAGAATTCGTCCAGCTCTTTTTTCCATTCGTTTCGCTGCACGCTTGCAATAAAGCCAAATGACCCGAAATTTACAGGGAAGATAGGAATGCCCAGCGGAGCACAGCCCCGAGCCGCAAAAAGAACCGTGCCGTCGCCACCCATAGTGATTACGAAATCGTAGCCGTAAAAGGGATATTGCTCTGAAAAACCATTGAATACAAAAAGATCAGCCTGAATATTCAGCTTTTTTAGATAAGCCTGAATTTCTGCACCGAGACTTTTTGATTCTTCCTTGAAACTGTTTACGACAATGAGTGACTTTTTTACTTGCATATTTTTTTACGGCAATGTCCCCAAAACTTTTGCTATTTTAGTTGCTGCTTCCGAACCCAAACGAGGGTAAAGAGGAAAAAGCACAGTGCGAAGGAAAAGAGCCTTTCCATGAATGTATTTTGACTGCTCTTCATCGCTGAGAAGAGAAATCACGGAGCCTTCGTAGGCCGGGCGGATTTCAATTTCCTTGCGTGAGGCATATTGCCTGGCATCCTTGAAACTTCCGTTGAGTACGACCGGAAAAGACCAGACAGTAGAGGGGCTTTCCGCCGGACGGGCGAAAGTTTTGTTTTTACCGCTTTGCAATGCCTTTTGAAAAATGGCGTAAAGAGATTTCCTGACCTCTTCGTTCCTGGCATATTCCTTTAACTGGATGAAGCCCAAAGCACTGTTCATGTCTGGAAGAATATCCGTTTCGGGAGCTTCGTCTGTGAATTTTTTAAGGACAATCCACTCACGCCTTTTTGGCGAGATTAAGACAGCCCCGCCACCAGCAGTAACGGTGTCGTTAGCTTCGAGTCCGAGAATCGAATAAAGCCCCATCATTCCGGCTTTTTTTTGCAAGTCTTCCGGCTTGGCAGAAGGGTTTTCTTCGGAAGGAGAAAAATTGTAAACAGAGCCGAGAGAATGTGAAATATCCTCGACTACTGGAACGCCAATGGCAAGAATTTCTTCGAGATTTGGCATGATTCCCATTGTCTCGTGGAGAAGAAGAAGCCGCCCCCCTTGCTTTACGCCCTCCTGAACGGCTGCAGCGCTTACAAGGCCAGTGTCTTCTTCTACATCAAGGACAAGAGGATTGAAGCCGAGATTTTTTACGGCACTATAATGCCATGACGGAGCAAGGGCAGAAACCATGACGGTACTTCCCTCTTCCAAAGCCAGTGCCTTAAGGACATAAGAAAATGCAATTGCCGGACTTCTGAATGCAACGGCTCCGTCACAGCCCGTAAATTCCTTTACCGTCTGGATTAGCTTTGCGTTCAGCTCACCTGGACCGAGTTTTTCATCGACCATGCAAGTCAGGACGGCATCCATTTCCTTTCTGCGAATAGTAGAACTGAAAGTCTGAATCATTATTCTTGACCGCTCGCTTCGCCAGGCTCAATAATCTTCTGAAGTTCCTTAGCGTTGAAGAGACGGCGGATGTCGAGCATTATGAGATACTTATCGTCCTGTCGGATAACTCCATGAATATACTCTGTGCCAATTCCGCTAATCATCTGAGGAGGATCTTTGATTTCCGCAGTGTCGATTGTAACTACGCGGGCGATTCTGTCAATGATGATACCGATTCTGTTGTTCTCGATATTGAGGATAATAAATCCACCCTCAAATTCCTCGTCGCCTTCTTCGGCAACGAGTTTTTGAATCTGAAAGCGTTTGTGCAAGTTGATAACAGGGATAATCTCGCTGCGAAGATTAAAAATTCCCTCCACATAGTACGGAGCGTTAGGAATCGGGCGAACTTTCGTAACTTTTACGATTTCCTTCACATCCATGATGTCCACGCCGTAGATTTCTCCACCAAGTTGAAAAGTAACCAACTGAATCTGAGTGTTTTCTGCCATATTTCCCCCTAGACTACTCGCCAAGTAATTTTTTTGCTTCAAGGAATTCTGAAATACCTACTGCAACCTTTTTTGCCTCACGCATTGCGAGGACTACGGTAGCAGGCTTATGAACTACATCGCCACCAGCAAAAACGCCCCTTTTTGTTGTCATGCCGTAGGGCTTTTCCCTTGTGACGACAAAACCGCCCTCGTCCGCATCGATTCCGGCCGTCGTGCTGATAATGCGGGCTGCAGGACGAGAACCGATTGCAATCAGGATTTTGTTGGCTGGCAAGACGACCTCGCCGTTAGGAGTCTGGCATTTAAGCCCGGTGACGACTCCGTTTTCTCCGACATACTCAATCGGTGCATGCTCCCATTTAAAATCAACTCCGTCTGAGAGAGCACCGTCATACTCGGCCTTTGCGGCTTTCATAAAGTCGGCTGTCTTGCGGTAAGCGACCGTAACTTTTTTTGCCTTCATGCGGACTGCAGTGCGGCAGGCATCCATGGCAACATTGCCGGCACCGATTACGATAACCTCATCGCCCTCATCGATTGGAACCTCGCTCTTTTCGACATTGCCGTCCTGATAGAGGCGGACCATGCGGAGAAGGTAGTTTGACTGGATGATGCCCTTGAGCTCCTTGCCGGGAATATCCAGGTCTTTTGAAAGGGCGGTTCCAGTTCCGATAAATACGGCATCGAATCCGTTTTCAAACAATTCATCGAGGGTGATGTCTACGCCCACCATTGTGTTTGTGACGAACTGAACCCCAAGGTCAGCGATTTTTTTAGTCGTGTTGCGGACGACATCTTTTGGAAGCCGGAATTCCGGGATTCCGTAAAGGAGGACACCGCCCGGCTCGCTCTCGCCCTCGTAAACAACTACCTCGTAACCTTTGCGGGCCAAATCGCCAGCAACCGTAAGGCCTGCCGGACCTGAGCCGATAACGGCAACTTTTCCACCGATTTTTTCGATTTTCTTTTCGCGGTTGAGGTTCATCTCCGTGTCGAAATCTGCGATGAAACGCTCAATCATGCCGATTTTGATGCCTTTTCCGGCCTTAGAAAGAACACAGTGGCCTTCACACTGGTTTTCGTGTGGACAGACTCGGCCACAGATTGCTGGAAGATTGCTTCGCTGTGCGATGATGCTGCGCGCCTCGCCGAAGTTTCCCAAAGAAACCGCATGGTTAAAAGCAGGTATGTCATTTTCAATCGGACATCCTGTGCGGCACATTGGTTTGGGACAATTAAGACAGCGACGCGCCTCTGCGATTGCTTCTTGAATTGTATATCCTTTAATCTCTTCTTCCATAATCTTAAGACCTCATTAAAAAAAAAGTAATAGTTATTACAGTATAACGATAGATTTAGTAAATTGCAAATCAAAATTTAAGTGTATTATAAAGAAAATACTTTCCGACCTCCTGAGACTGCCCCTAATCCACGATAAAGAGGGTCAGCGAAAAAACTTTTTTGACCCCAAGTTTTTTAAGTTCCCGGGCACAGGCCTCCACGGTTGAGCCCGTTGTGAGAACATCATCAATAAGCATGACCGTCTCAGGAATTTTCCTGATAAGTCCTTTAAGCTTTTTTGCGCTCTTCAGGCGGTAAGACGATTCGATTCCTTCCAGCCTTTGCGCACGGTCAAGTTTTTTTTGCTGGGTTCGGCTCAATCTCTCAAGCAATGGAAGGATTTTTACATTCCAGCCCTTCCGGAGATAAAAGCACAAATCATCAATCTGGTCCCAGCCCCGCTCCCGGATTTTGCCGGCTCTGGGCGGAACGGGAACAAGCGGAAACTGCTGTCCTTCTTTTTGCCAGAGACTTTGGATTTTCTTGTAGCAGAGGGCGGCAAAATAAGGCGAAAGGCTTCGCTTACCCTCCATTTTCCATGCAAAAAGAAGGGATTTTTTCCAGAGCTGATAGCAATGCAAGGAGAATGCCGCATCAATGCTTTTTAGGGCTGCTTCTTCCCGGCATACGGTGCAAAGTCCCCTTTCGCTTACAAGGGGCTTACCGCAGACAGAGCAAGATTCTGAATGAAAGGGACGGAAAATTTCAGTAAGACAGGAAGAACAGAGGGGAAGCCTTAAAGTCCACTTTGTGCAGCAAAGGCACTTTTCGCCTCCCAAGAGAAAGGAAATGACATTCTGGACACATGTCACAAGAAAAAAGCGAAAGGCAAAGATTCTCTTGTTAAAGCCTAAAGGATTAACTTTCTCAATCATCACCTATATATTTGAAAAATTTTTGGCTTTTCGGCAACAAATCCTTATAAATTTTTGTTATATTTGATTTTTTTTGAGAAAGTCAGAATTTTTAGTGGCTAGTCTACGGCGACCGCCCCCCCCTCAGACCGTCTAAAAACTCAATCCTCCAAACACATATATCCGCTTAAAAATTAAAATTCGGCGATTTTTACCATGTATTTTCAAAAGGGCA
>OCVV010903082.1_pt1 | contig 10423 bp, 13 predicted proteins | sample 1539721 | NCBI WGS metagenome assembly OCVV01 (sample SAMN02144230, study PRJEB22623) | gut metagenome | biome: sheep rumen | host: Ovis aries | place: New Zealand
CCATCATTATACAGCTTAAGCAACAAGATGGATAATTCCTTACTGGCTGTAAGGGGGTATTAACCATAAATATATTGTAGTAGGAAGGAGGGATGCGATTGCAGGACGAGGTCAATGAAAAAACAGTTGTGCTGGTAATCAACACAGGAAAGAAAGGCCTTCATCTGACGGCGTCCATGCTGAGGGCTGCAATACGAAAGTACCTGCAGCACCTGGAAAAACAGAAGCAGATAGCAGAGAAGAAAGCGGAAAAAGAAGCAGAGATTCTGCCGGAAGGTCAGCAGACCATGAAGGATCTGATGAAGCACAACACCAAACTGACCAACATCGAGGTGACAGATCGAAACATCAAGGACTTTGAGAAGATTGCCAGAAAGTACAACATCGATTTTGCACTGAAGAAGGATACGGTCTCAAAGAAACCCAAGTATCTGGTCTTCTTTAAGGCCAGGGATGTGGATGTTATGACGGCTGCTTTTAAGGAATATTCCGCAAGGACAGTCCTCAAGCAGAAGAAGCCGTCGGTGATGAAGAAGCTGTATATGTATCGCCAGAAGGTCAATCAGAAGCAGAGAGAAAAGACCAGAGAAAGATATCGGGGGCAGGAACGATGAGGGAAGAGGTAAAGAAAAACCTGATTATGAGCCTGCCTTACGCCTTTGTCTGGTATCTGGCCGATAAGATCGGCTGGCTCTACCGGATGGCAGATGGCAATGCAGCAGGGGAAAAGATGGTCTATGCATTCATGCACTTTGGTGAGGCGATTGCCGGAAAGTTCCCGAGCTTTCATCCGATGGATGTACTGGCCGGTGCAGCCGGAGCTTTGATCGTGCGTGGAATTGTCTATTACCGAAGCAAGAATGCAAAGAAGTACAGACAGGGCATGGAATACGGCTCAGCCAGGTGGGGCAACGCGGCAGATATCAAGCCGTTCATGGATCCGGATATGGAAAACAACATCATCCTGACCCAGACGGAGGGTCTGACCATGAGCAGCCGCCCCAAGGTACCCAAGTATGCCAGAAATAAAAACATCGTCGTGATCGGTGGTTCCGGATCCGGTAAGACAAGATTTTTTGTAAAGCCGAATCTTATGCAGTGCTACAGCAAGGATTACCCGGTATCCTTCGTCGTTACAGATCCGAAGGGAACACTTCTGATCGAGACGGGGAGGATGCTGGAACATGCGGGTTATGAGATCCGGTCGCTGAATACGATCAACTTTAAGAAGTCCAGTCACTACAATCCGTTCATGTATCTGAGATCTGAAAAAGACATCTTAAAACTGGTGAACACTATTATCGCCAACACCAAGGGTGAAGGAGATAAATCCGGTGAGGACTTCTGGGTGAAGGCAGAGAAACTCTATTATCAGGCTCTGATCGGCTATATCTGGTATGAAGCACCTGACGAGGAAAAGAACTTCAGCACACTTCTGGAGCTGATCAATGCTTCCGAGGCCAGAGAGGACGATGAGACCTTTAAGAATGCGGTGGATCTGATGTTTGAGGAACTGGAGGAGAGGGAGCCGGACCATTTTGCAGTAAGACAGTACAAGAAATACAAGCTTGCAGCAGGTAAGACGGCAAAATCAATCCTGATCTCCTGTGGTGCGAGACTGGCACCCTTTGATATCCGGGAACTCCGTGAACTGATGAGTTATGACGAGCTGGAGCTGGATCTCTTAGGAGACCGGAAATCAGCTCTTTTTGTCATCATCAGTGATACGAATGACACCTTTAACTTCGTCGTCAGCATCATGTACACCCAGCTGTTCAGCCTGCTTTGTGACAGAGCAGATGACCGTTACGGCGGCAGACTACCTGTACATGTCCGGTGCCTGCTGGATGAGTTTGCAAACATCGGGCAGATTCCGAAGTTTGACAAGCTGATCGCTACGATCCGAAGCCGTGAGATCTCGGCAGCAATCATTCTCCAGTCCCAGTCTCAGCTAAAGTCCATTTACAAGGACAGTGCAGATACCATCATCGGAAACTGCGACAGCACCATTTTCCTGGGAGGCAAGGAGACGACGACCCTCAAGGAGATGTCTGAGATGCTGGGCAAGGAAACAATCGATATGTACAACACCTCGGATACCAGAGGAACCAACCGGAGTTATGGCATCAACTAACAGAAGACGGGAAAGGACCTGATGAGCAGAGATGAGCTGGCTGTCATGGACGGCGGCAAGTGTATTCTGCAGCTGAGAGGTGTCCGGCCTTTTTTAAGCGATAAGTACGATATCACAAAGCACAGAAGGTACAAGCAGCTTTCCGATAGTGACAAGCGTCTGGCCTTCGATATCGAGCGGTATATGAAGCACCGGCTTATTGTGAAAGAATCGGATCTGGTAGAGCCTTTTGAGGTGGACCTGACCGAGGAAGAATTAGCAGATGAGTAAGGAAGGAGAAAATGTAAATGGCAGGAACAAACGGAACCATGCCGGCTGATATTCTTGATTTCGTTCAGGAAGCAGAAGAGGCAATGGTGAGGGGAGAGATGCTCCCCGGTATGGAGGGAAGTGAAGAGGTCACCATCAAGTTCGGCAAGGGACTGGTGGGAGAGCCTTTCACATCCAAGAAAGGAACCACTCTGGTAGAGGTAAAGATCCCCAATGCGGATCCAGCGGATAAGACGCCCTGGGCATCCTTTGTGATCTCTCCGAAGATGATTCATGATAACAAGTTCGGCAAAGGCGTCTGGATGAAGCTCCCGGCAAATGACATGATCCGTGTTGGAAAGCCGGTCCTTGAGGGACAGACCCCGGAGGGCAAGAACATCTGGAAGAGGGAGTACAGACAGGTCACCGCTTCTGAACTGAAGGAGATGGTGGAGACTTATAAAACAAGGGATAAGGCGGATCAGGACAAGGAAGTAGAGGAAGGTTCTGAGGTCACTATTATCGATACTGTATCCTACAGCAATCTGACAGTTGGTGAGACTTATCATGTAACCGGAACCCTGATGGATAAGGAAACCGGAAAGGCAATCCAGAAGGACGGCAAGGATGTAACTGCAGAAGCAGAGTTTACTGCTGAGAAGGCAGAGGGAACCGTCGATGTGGAATTTACCTTCAACACCACAGACCTTGGCGGCCACAGCGTCGTAGTCTTTGAGAAAATGACTGACGTGAAGACCGGTGCAGTTATTGCTGAGCACAAGGATCTGGAGGATAAGGATCAGACCATCACAGTCAAGCAGAAGCCGGAAACACCGGAGCAGCCGAAGACTGAGAAGCCGACCACACCTTCCAATGAGTCTCCTAAAGGAACAACCGTAACATCTGACAGCCCGAAGACCGGAGATGATTCCAATATGATCCTGTGGGCAGTCATTTCGGGAGGCGCACTTCTTGCAGGTGCAGGCCTGACAGGCAGCCTGATCCGCAGACGAAAGAATGAGAAATGATGAAACATCTTGAAACCACAGCCATCGTGTTGCTGGCAGTCATCTGCCTGGGCACGGCGGCCTTCTTCGGATATAATAAGATCATCATGCAACAGCTGGAATATAAGGAAGGCGATGAAACATATGAACGGTTGATTGAACTTGCCGAGGACGGGGATCCGGATGAAAGTCCGGATTCCCCGGAATCCGCCAAAGAGCAGGAGTTATCGGATACACAAAACACAGAAGAAAATGTGCCGGAGATTGACTTTGATGCACTGGGTGAAATCAGCGGAAATATGAAGGCATGGCTCTATCAGCCGGATACCGTAATCAATTATCCGGTAGCACAGGGAGAGGACAATTCCTATTACCTGTATCATCTGGCCGACGGAACTTATAACCAGAATGGCTGCCTGTTCATGGATCATAAGAACAACCCGGACTTCACGGATGATAATACGGTGATCTATGGTCATCACATGAGAAGCGGATCCATGTTTGCTTCCCTGGTGAAGTATGCGGATCAGGCATATTACGAGGTTCATCCGGTCTTTTATCTGGTGACAAGAAGAGGAAGATACCGATTGGAGATCTTTTCAGCGTATACGACAACCAGGGATTCAGATGCATACACACTGAAGTTTGCTACGAAGGAGGAGAAGGATGAATGGCTGGTGAAAGTCGGAGAAGAATCAGACATCAGAACAGGAAAACAGGTATCAGAAAATGATCATATCGTAACTCTTTCTACCTGTGCTTACAGCTTCCATGATGCACGATATGTAGTTCATGCAAAACTTGTACCTATTTTATAAACCATGATATAATCAGTTTACATTATGTAGAGGCTTATTGTTGACTGAAAAGTTTCTGAATTTTGGGAATGGGTGAAAAGATTAGATTCTGAATTGAGTTGAGGTGTATTAAGTGAAATTACCATATAGAGGAAATGGGAAGATATATTATAAGGGAAAGGAATACAATTGTGTTCTATATTACAATGAACAAGAAGGCGGTATACTACTCAAAATTACCGTAAAGAATGAGAATAAGCTCGGTGACTATTTAGAGGTTCCATTAGAGATGCCTTATTTATGTGGGCAATTAGATTCCGGATTCAAATTCACACTCCTTCATCTGGAACGGAACGGGATGAACGAATTAATCTCATACGGGATTACCGAATACAATTTTTATGCTGACTATATTCTTTGCGGAATTGGAGGTGAAGCATCTCGAGAACAATCCTTCAAGAAAGTCTCCTTCACTCTTTCTAATATTGTAGCATGGGGAGAAGAAAGCGTTTATACAATTGGCGAAAAGTATGAATTGATGGGTAAGAATGAAGAAAGTAGAAAACTTATTATCAATGGATCGGATTTTTCTATTTCTTATTGGGTTTCTGGCTCAATGTTGCCTGTTGTGGAACATGACCTATTAGCAGAGCACATTGATTTAGAGCAACACGGTATTTTTGATATAGAGTTCAGTACTGAACAAGGATTAGATAAATTCTTGGAAATATTTGATAAGTTAAAACGCCTAATTGAAATAGCTGTACGTAGAAGACTCAATCTTGAAAAAGTTGAGGCGTATTCAAGTGAAATAGTATATTCCATTGGGGATAATACCACTATAGAGCGACCTATTGATGTATTCGGGATTGGAATAAAAGCAGAGTCCGCAATAGAAAGGCCGACTAACGATTATCAATGGAAATGGATCAGTTTTTCAGATCTTATAAAAAATAATTCCTTTGAACTCTATTTTGAAAAGCACGAAGTATTAGCACCAATTGTTGAACTGTATCTAGAGCCAATGTACATTAATGCAAGTTCGAATACACGTATATTTCTGAATATTATACAAGCGTTAGAAACGTATCATTCTCGTTTTATTACAAATAGTCTTGATAGATATAAAGAAAGAGTTGAACACATTGTAAATGGACGGCCAACTGATGAGGGACGATTGAAGAAGTTCTTATTAGCAAATAGCCACAAATTTATTACGCTTGAAAGTAGGATTGCGGATCTACTCTTTGCAGAAGAAAAAGTCTTTTTTGACACAGGAGATATAAAACACATTGAGTTTCCAGCAGTAATTGCACATTCGAGAAATTATTATATTCACTATGATGAAACCCTAAAGGAAAAATTCAAGATTCTTTCCGAGGAAGAATTACAGATTTACAATAGAGCATTATTGCAAATATTAGAATTCTATATCTTAAAAGAACTCGGGTTTCCAATTGATACTATTGATGTAAAGAAGAAGCTAAATGATCGCTGGGGAAAGATATCAGATGACCTGAATATACTCAACTTATCAAGATCTAAATACAATTCTTAATCAATAGAAAGTTACAACTGAATACAGATTAAAAACTGCAGGGAATGACTCTCTGCAGTTTTTTTATTGCAGAGAGGAGCGTAAGAAGCATGAAGTTAGTAATTGCAGAAAAGCCATCTGTAGCTCAGACCATCGCCAAAGTGATTGGAGCCTACAAACGTGAAAAAGGATATCTGGAGGGAAGTGGCTATATCGTTTCATGGTGTATCGGCCACCTGGTCAGCCTGGTTTCGCCGGATTCTTATAATGAGAAATATAGAAAATGGAACAAAGTGGATCTGCCGATCATTCCGGAGAACTGGCTGTATGAAGTGAGTAGCGATAAGACAGAACAGTTCGACATTCTGAAGGGACTGATGCATCGAGAGGACGTGGACTACGTTGTTAATGCCTGTGATGCCGGGCGTGAGGGTGAACTGATCTTTCGCCTTGTCTATGAGAAGGCGGGCTGTGTTAAGCCGATGAAGCGGCTCTGGATCAACTCAATGGAGGATGAAGCAATTCGTCAGGATTTGAAGAGTTGAGTGACGGAAGGGACTACGACCGCCTTTATGACGCTGCTGTGTGCAGATCTAAAGCCGATTGGCTGGTTGGCATGAATGCCACCAGGCTGTTCACGACCCTGTATCATCACCGGCTTACAGTGGGAAGGGTACAGACACCGACACCGACACTTGCGATTGTTGTTGATCGCAATGATAAGATCCGTAATTTTGAAAAGCAGAAGTATTTCACGGTTGATCTTCAGTTAGGTGAATTTACGGTCAGTAGTGAACGAATCAACGATCAGGATGAGGCGGTGCAGATTCGGAGCAAATGCCATGGTAGCACGGCGGTGATTACTGAGGTCCTGAGTTCTGAGAAGACGATTAATCCGCCAAAGCTGTTTGATTTGACGGCATTGCAGAGGGAGGCAAACCGCACTTACGGCTATACAGCATCAGAAACCCTTAATTACACCCAGAGCCTATATGAGAAGAAGCTCGTGACATACCCGAGAACAGACAGCCGCTTTCTGACGGATGATATGGCTGAAACAGCACTGGCAATGACAGACATTGTCATGAGGAAGTTTGATTATGCCGGAGCAGATGAGCCTGAAAGAAATATTGCCGTTGTTTTGAACAGTGCAAAGGTGTCTGATCATACAGCCATCATTCCTACAGCGATGCTTGCAGATACTGATGTAAGTGCGCTTCCGGGGACTGAGCAGGATATTCTTGCACTGATTGCCAAGCAGCTGTTATGCGCAACTGGAAGGAAAGCAATTCTTTTGGAAGCAGACATTAAGGCAGAGTGTGCCGGAGTTAATTTTTCAGCAAAGGGAAAAGCAGTTCGGGATCACGGCTGGAAGCAATTTGAAGACGAGTTCCGAAGCAGAATCAAGGGTGGTGTGCAGGAAGACCGGGATGAGAAAAAACTTCCGGTAGTTGAGAAGGGGCAGGTATTCGAAAATGTAGAAGCAGTGACAGCTGAGCATTTCACCTCTCCACCGAAGACTTATACAGAAGATACTCTTCTTGTTGCCATGGAAACAGCCGGGGCGGATTTGATTGATCCGGATGCGGAGCGTAAGGGCCTTGGAACACCTGCAACCAGAGCATCCATGATTGAGAAGCTGGTGACTTCCGGTTATATGAAGCGCAGGAATAAACAGATCATTCCGACTGAGGATGGTATCGCCCTTATTGAGATCATGCCGGAAGAAATCAGATCGCCTCAGTTAACTGCAGAATGGGAGAACCATCTGAAAGAGATCGAGCGGGGCACAAGGGATGCAGGATCATTTATGAATGAAATCGCATCTATGGTCACGGAACTCGTAAAGTCACACCAGAGTATCCCTGAAGATGAACCGGCCAGATTCAGCAGTGCAGAGGATCAGAGAGAAATGATCGGAACCTGTCCGAGATGTGGTTCGCCGGTCTATGAGGGAAGAAAAAATTACTATTGTTCCAACCGAGCCTGTGAGTTCTGCCTCTGGAAGGAGAGAAAGTTTGAGCTTGCGACAGACTATGAAGCTCGCATGAAGCAGAAGGAGCAGGCCAAAGGTAAGGGTTCCATCCTCGCAAGCTGGATGAGAAGAAGCATGAGGCTGGAAGAAATGCAGCCACGAAGCATCACCAGAAGGCAAAGACTGCAGATGTAGCACTTTAAGGAGGAAGCGGATATGAAGAATACAGAGGAAATGAAGGATATGAAGATCAGAAGACTGGTTGTCTATGAGGCACTGCTTGCGGAGAAGGGAGTATGTACCCCGGCAGAGAAGGCGGGGAAGAGCGGCGTATCAACTCCGGCGAAAATGTGAGGTGACAGCATGTGAAGCTGAGCAGAGTGGAGCAGGAGACAATTATCTCCTTCAACGAAGAGGAACAGACTGCTGATGTCTATACGCACAACCGGAAAATGAAACATCGTCTCAGAGATATTGCTGAAGCATTTCCGGAGGAGTGTGAACAGGTTCAGAAGAATGACTATGGAGGCGAGACCTACCGGATCAGCAAATCACTGGTACAGATCAGAAAGCCATACACCAGTGAAAGAAGAAAGAAGCTGAAACAGCAGGCACTGGAGTCCGGCAGACGGCCTCCTGACCGTCCCAAAAGGAGTCGTAGCTCCTGAATAAAGCAGCAAACAAGGATGAGGGGATAAGTCATAGAGCTTGTCTCCTTGTTCTTTTTTACAGGAGTAAATTGAGTGAAAGGAGTTAAATATTTGGCGGAAAACAAACGATATGACAGGGTTAAGGAAATTACAGATCAGCTCGAGCAGGGCATCCAGGATCTGTTTGAATCCGACCGGTATAAGAACTGGCTGACAACCATGAGCCGTTTTCATGATTACAGTTTGAATAACACCCTGCTGATTGCCTTTCAGAAACCGGATGCCACACTGTTTGCCGGTTATACCACCTGGAAAAATCAGTTCGGCAGACAGGTACAGAAAGGGCAGAAAGCAATCAGGATCCTTGCCTCAACCCCGTATAAACAGAAGATTGAACGGGAAAAATTGGATCCGGATACCCATCTGCCTATGAAGGATAAGGACGGAAAGCCGGTTACGGAGACACTGGAAGTACTGCGTCCGGCTTTTAAGGTAGTGAGCGTTTTCGATGTCAGTCAGACAGAGGGAAGAGAAATTCCGACGCTTGGCGTAGATGAACTGTCAGGTGAGGTCAGGGATTTTGATATCTTCTTTGAAGCACTGAAAAGGGTATGTCCGGTGCCGATTGAATTGACGGAGATCGAGGGTGGAGCAAAGGGCTATTTTCATCTTCAGGAAAACAGGATCGCCATCCAGAAAGACATGAGCCAGCTGCAGACGGCAAAGACTGCTGTTCATGAGATGGCGCACCAGAAGCTCCATTACTTAAAGCCTGATGGGGAAGAGAAGGAAGAGAGAAAGCTGACCAGAAATGCCGAAGAGGTTGAGGCAGAATCAGTAGCCTTCACTGTATGCCAGAGGTTCCGTCTGGATACTTCGGATTACAGATTTGCCTATATTGCAGGCTGGTCCCATGGCAAGGAGACGCCGGAACTAAAAGCTTCTCTGAAAACCATCCGGCAGGCTTCTGCCGAGATGATCGATGCTATTGAAGAACAGATGCAGATCCTGCATAAGGAGCGGAATGCCGAGAAAGAACAGATCGAAGTGAAAAATAACCCTTCCAGGGAAAGCCTTGAGGATACTGCACAGAAGCTGGCAGCGGAGCTTGATTCCTTTGCATATGAGTTTGATCCTTACGGTTACGGGGATGTAGTGGAAGACAGGGCAGTGGCTGTTGATGATCTGAAAAATCAGCTGCTGGCCGGAGATTTACATGTGCAGGGAATGAAGGATTACCTTCGCGAAGTAGCTGAAGAAGGTGGAGAGTACGCCGGGCATGCAGGTGTTCTTCTTGTGAGATCAATGAATTTGAACTCGCATCTAAGAATATGGAGATGGAGCAGCCCCTGCAGAATCCGGCAGCAGATGTACAGATTACCTTCTATGTAGCTGAATGCATGGAGTTTCCTAACCTTGGTGAACTGCATGAGAATCTGACTCTGCAGGAGGCCTTTTCCATTTATGACAGAATCTCGGCAGAGCGGATGAACGGCATTAAGGGGATCGGGTTTGAATTGAAGGACGGGAGTATCTATGACGGGCAGTTCCCGTTGATGGAAGCAGGTAGACTGGCTACCGATGCTATTGAGCTTGTAGAGCATTACCGCGAGAGTCCGTTGGTGCAGCAGGCAGTATCAGACTGCAGGGATCTTCTGGAGCAGAGGGAACAGAACACGGTTTTAGATGCTTCAGATGGAGTCAGAACACCTACTGCGAAGAAGCAGACAAGGAAGTCGGTACTGGCGGACCTGCATGAGAAGCAGAGTCGTGTAAATGGAGCAAAGGCACCTTCAGAGCAGGGCAGGACCCGCAGGAAGGAGATGGAGCAGGCATGAAATTAAATGAAGAACAGAGAAACTTTATCAGTGCAATGGAACATGGAAGCCGCGAGGAGGCAGTAAAGGATTTATTGCATATCATTCCGCATCTGGACGATGAGGACATGAAGGAGATCTGTGCAGTGACACTGAAGCGCTTGGATCAGATGTCAGATGAGGAGTTTGAATCTCTTGATTTGACAATTCCGGAGGATGATGAAGATGAGTGACAAACAGAGTATCAGGTTTTATCT
>OCVV011219489.1_pt1 | contig 10423 bp, 9 predicted proteins | sample 1539721 | NCBI WGS metagenome assembly OCVV01 (sample SAMN02144230, study PRJEB22623) | gut metagenome | biome: sheep rumen | host: Ovis aries | place: New Zealand
ATTGCCCTTCATCTGATTGCTTGTCCTCAGGTGCCTCTGCCATTTGCTGCACTGCCTCAGGCGCCTCTGCTTCCTGCTGCACTGCCTCAGGCACCTCTGCTTCCTGCTGCACTGCCTCAGGTGCCTCTGCTTCCTGCTTCACTGCCTCAGGCGCCTCTGCTTCCTGCTGCACTGCCACGGATCCACATGCTTCAAGACCTTCTGCATATACAGAAGTCTGCGACAAACATATCATTAATGCCGCCGCAGTCAAAACACTTATCGCTTTACCGATCTTCTTACTTAAAAAAATCATTGCTCTTCTCCCCTCATTAAATCCTGTCAATTCTTAAATGCTTTTACAAATTCTTTCATGTTCCTGTCGCACTCGTCTAAATAGAGATGTTGTTTTACCAGATCGTTGTCGTTATATATTACCTCTATGAATTCCTTGGGCCGTTTGAAACCAAGCAAAAGCCACGGGGTCTTCCTTACGGTGCTCTCGAAATCCTTTTTCTTTCTAAGATCCGCAGCGGAGCCGGGCTCCGGTTTCTTTTCGGTCTTGTCCGGTACGCTAATCAATACATCATCTATATGCTTACGCTCGATGATAAAATGATCTGTATATGCGCCGTCATAATTGTCTTCGATCACAAAAAGATGCTGCCCGGAAAGCGCTATTATGCATACGCAGTCCGGGATACTGTTATCGGTCGGATGTATCCTGGCTGACATACAGAATTCTATCTTTTCACTTTTATAGGTATCTAACATCATCACACTTCGCCCTCGATCAGCATTGTTTCGGTAACTTCACTCTCCTCAACACTTTTTTCGCGCTTAAAGAATTTTCTGACCGGCTGTTTTACTTTTTCATCCATGCCTTGCTTTAAGATGTTCTTAAGTATCGCAAATGCCTCAGCATATGATTTCTTGCGAAGTTCTTTTCTGGTCATGGACACATCGGCGTTAAGCAGATAATTCTTGGTGATCGAAGCCATACGGAGCGTTGTAAGCGCATTGACCGCTCCCTGCGTGGCCGACGCCGCAACGATCCCAAGCGCTTTCCCGAGCGCACCTTCAGTCGCCATGGGTATCAGTTCCTCTATGTTCATATCTTCCAGATTTCCGGCAAGCAGCGTCATTGAAAGCACTCTTACATACATTTTCAGCACCTGAACATTACTCGGCCTGAAGCCGCATATTTCGGTGATCCTCTTTATAAGTGAAAAATTGGCCGATGCCATTCCGAGCATATCATAAACGGAATTCTGCGAAACTGCCGTGATGATAAATATCTTCTTTGCGGTATCAAAGATCTCGCGATCGATCTGCGGTGCGATCTTGCGGTCGAAGAATTCGATCAGTTTATCATCCGTTTCATCTTCCATCTTAAGAAAGCCCCTGACCTGCTCTTTTTCTTCATCCGTCAGTTCAACATTCTCAAGAAGATTTTTTACAAGCCTCCTGCACCATTTCTGCCTCGCTTTTCCGTCCGCATAATGCAGGTTCTCAAGGGAAAATATCGGAGAAAAGAAAACGCCGACAAGCGGATAGATTATGCCGCCCGCCACCACGACTGCTATAAGAATATAAAAACAGATCTCGAGGGAAATGTGGACATTTCCTAGTCTCTCTCCGATCTCAAGTGCATTACTTATAAGTCCCATTATGACCAATAGCATAACAGATATAAAAAGCACTATCAGCCACATGCTGGTTTTTTGTTTCTTCATACCGATCCCCTCTCTTATGTGACACGGTGCCTGGTACACTGTCACACCGGCACACTGTCACACCTGGCACACTGTCACACCTGGAACACTGTCACACCTGGCACACTGTCACACCTGGCACACCTGGCACAAAGCAGCGGAATTGTTCAACTTTTCTTTTTCCGCTGCTCGAGATTTTGCTTTATTAGCTTTACGAACAGCGGAATTGTCCATTTTTCCTTTTTCCGCTGCTCGAGATCTTGCTAGGTGGACCTCAAATCAGGAAAAGAGGAAGATGAGCCCATTTTTTCAGGATCGAGGTGGACCTCAAACCAAGAAAAGAGCAAGATGAGCCCATTTTTTCAGGATCGAGGTGGACCTCAAACCAAGAAAAGAGCAAGATGAGCCCACTATTTCAGGATCGAGGTGGACCTCAAATCAGGAAAAGAGGAAGATGAGCCCATTTTTTCAGGAGCGAGGTGGACCTCAAATCAAGAAAAGGGGAAAATGAGCCCACTATTTCAGGAGCGAGGTGGACCTCAAATCAGGAAAAGAGCAAAATGAGCCAATTTTTTCAGGATCGAGGTGGACCTCAAATCAGGAAAAGAGCAAGATGAGCCCACTATTTCAGGAGCGAGGTGGACCTCAAATCAGGAAAAGAGCAAAATGAGCCCACTATTTCAGGAGCGAGGTGGACCTCAAATCAAGAAAAGAACACGCGTGACACGGTGCCTGGTACGCTGTCACACCGGTACGCTGTCACATCGCTTCGTATCACACTGCAGTGCCACACTACGGTGCCACACTGCGGTGCCTGGTACACCGTCACATCGCTTCGTGTCACAAGAAATTTGACAGGAGAACCGTCACCCTGTCACACCCCTGTCACACCCTGTCACATCATGCCGCCTTTTCTTAGTCTTTATCCAGTTTTATCGTAAGGACATTAAGTCCGAGCACGTTCTGATATGCTATCGATGAAGCAAGTTTTTGCACGATGCGGATACCAATGTTTCTCGTGACATCCTCCTGGTCCGTCATCTTCCATCTCTGGTTTATATCAAAAGGCTTGCAGTCATCCTTAAGTGAAATGATAAGATTCGTCTGTTTACATGATATGCATATACCGATCTGATGTTTTTTCTTATCTTTAAATCCGTGCTGCACGATATTTCCGGCCATCTCCTCGATAAAGAGGCTCGCAAAAAGCGATCTTCTTTTGTCAACGCCGTTTCTCCGGCAGAATTCCTGCAATGAAGCCGAAACACCGATGACACTGTCCATGTCATTTATCAGTACATCCATACGGTTTTCAATAGGCACACCGAACTTGGGAGGCACCGCCATGAGCTCATCAACATTTTGGGGCAATCCTTTTTTATACATACATGCATATATGAACACAACTACGGGAGCAATGAGTCCGTTAAGCACATTTGCAACATAAACGCCGCTTACGCCCATCTTTCCTATAAGAAGTGTCGTAAATAAAACTACACCGACCACTCCGTCGAGCACGGCAAGGATATGTACGAGCAGATTTCTGTTTGAAGTCTGGTAATAGCAGGAAAAATGAGTACAGATTATCGACAGCGGCAGGCAGAGGGGCAATATCTGAAATCCTCTTACCGTCATCATATATACGGGATCTGACGGGTCTCTGAAATAAAGGCGCGTAAACGGCTCTGCTAGCAGCATGACCACAAAAGCCATTGCAAAAACAAGCGGCATGAACCGATAGAGCGCGACCTTCATTACATCTGTAAGGCTCTTCCTGTCTTCCTCTCCGACACATACGCTTATCATCATACGAGACACGAGTATCATTCCGGCGGGGATCTGCCAGAAGAATGATAAAATGGTATTTGACGCCGTAAATGCCGATATTCCCACGTCGCCCACATATGTTATTATAAGTGAATTTACTATAAATCCTCTTAATGCGTTATATGCATTGCCTGCAGCTCCGGGTATACCGATCCTGAAAATGCCCTTCGCATCACTCCACTTTATACCTTTAATGCTGTATCTTATGGCAGCATCACTTTTTACAAAGGGCGGGATCTGGATAAAGAAAAATACCCATAATCCGATCGCGGGCGCAAGCGCAAGTCCTAGGATCTCAAGTCCCATTACCGCAACGAATATATAGTTTAAGATAAAGTTGACTCCGATATAAACGATGCTTGCTACCGTTGTCCTTTTAAGTCTGTTATCGAGGGATAAAAATGAAGATAACTGATTTCCCAGAATAAGCGGGATGATGCCGATCGCCTGGCCGAAAACATAGCGGCACAGCATCCTTGTAACCTCGGGATCATCTCCGAAATCTATGATCGTTCCCAGCGTTCCGTAAATAAGATGTCCGATCGTAACAACTATCGCAAAGATACCCGCCATCGTGATATCAAGTGAGAATATGTTTTTGGTTCCTTCTCTGTCGCCTCTTCCTATACATTCTCCGCAAAGTATCGTTGCTCCGCAGACAAACATGCCGTTAAGTGCGATCAGGAAAAGATTGACCGGCGAATAAAGTCCTACTGCCGCCATCGCCTTAACGCCCACATAGTTCCCGGCAAACAGGCTTGAAATGATACCGTTAAAGACACCTACCGCAGAAAGCAGTATCTGTGCAGGCAGCAGCCTGAACATTATCTTTTCGGTAAGCTTTGCTCCCTTCATTATCGATCATCCTCCTTGATGTCGGCATTTTTTACCGCTATCAGTTTCCCGGTAAGATGCGATGACGGTCTGTCCGAATATACCGTAAAGCCCTGCCCGGCGATAAGATCTGCGATCTCATCCTCTCTTTCATCATGTGTTTCCATTATGATCAGGCGTATATGGGAAAGCACATCATGCTTTAAAAGATTCGGGATTATAGTATATTCCGCGCCTTCGCAGTCCATCTTTATCACATATTCAGCATTTGGATCAGACTCTATTATCTTTTTAAGCTCTGTCCCGGCTTCTTTAAGCTCTGCCTCTTCGGCATGATCATCCACGATCTTTGCCGGGTTAGATCCGCCCTCCGTCCTCATGATCCCCGGATTGCCTTCCAAGTACGTATAACATCCTCTTCGATCCACATCGCTTAATCCATAATTATATACGTTTATCTTATCTTTTATGACAGGATCATTTAAAGCGATATTTGCGACTGCTCTGTCAAAGCTTGGCTTAAAAGGTTCAAAGGAATATATTTTCTTTACATAATCTTTTGATGCAAAAAATATCGAAGCCAAGCCTATGTTTAAGCCTATGTCAAAAAGGATGCAGTCCTTATTCGTGATAAAATGGTATGTGTTTTTCAGATATATTTCTTCGAAAATGAAAAAGTCGCTGTATTCCTTTAATGTAAATCGGACCGTTTTGCCATCCATATTTATTATGGCCGAAACTGTTGCATCCTCATTTATCGTAAGAGAGTAATCTGATTCCTTCAAGCACCGCTTGGGCGTCCATATGATAAGCCGCTTATGGTCTATCCCGAGCGCTAACAGCTCCTTTATGATGCTTTTGATCCTGCTGAGCGATACGATCAGTATCCGCTCCTGCCCATTTACGTCAATATCACGAAAAGAGTATACCGGACAGTCCTTTATTCCGATGATACCCCCTTCTTTATCACTGCTGCTCTTTGCCACAGCCGTTATGCTATATTCTTTCGTTATCTCGTTATAGTGTGTGAAGAATCTTTCGCTTAATCCTCCAAGTATTACTTTTTCCATCATTATGCAATCCTTATCAGTTTTGTGACAGGGGTGTGACAGGGGGACGTTTCTACTGTCACATTTTCAGTGACACCGTGCCACAGTGACACCGTGCCAGGTACCTTGTCACATTTTCCATTTTACCATGTTTTCAGAAAATTTGACAGAGCCTGTCAAACCTGGCCTGTTCCTTTTCTTTGACCGGTTTTGAAAGGTCATTAAAACAATGATGGATAACATCAGCATCTTTTAACACTTCATCCATCGGGCCATCTTCGACCAGTTTGTCATCATGATGATAAATGGCGGAGCATATCATGTCTGTCTCGGCTTCATCGGTCAGTTTTAATCCATCAAGTATCTCTCTGGCAAGATCGGCACCTTTATGAGCATGATCGTCGTAGGAGCCGGACTTGTATGCATACAGATCATGAAGCATACCGGCGATCGAAGCGATCTCGGGATCAAGGCCGCGCTTCTTTGCAAGAATCGTGGCCGCGAGCGAGACGCCGTAAAGATGCGAGATCGCGCTGATCCGCTTATCTTCGTCTTCCATTTTATTTAATTCCGCATTAACATATTTACGTATTTCCTTTAACCTGCTCACTGTTTCCGCTCTCCTTTGTTGTAAACATTTCATTTCGATCGGATCCTCATCTGTATACCTTTTCTTTTTTCGCAGATCGTATGATTCACTTTATTCTCCCTGTCATGCCCAGTCGTATTATATTATGTCAACCTGACACCCTGCCATAGCTTTAAGTGCCGTTTCGTGACTTTCCGGCGTAACTCCGGCGCAAAGATCCTTATAAACAGCCACATTTGTCTCAAGCGCACAGGCCTTTATCATCATTGCATTACTTATCACGCAGATATCAGTGCATACACCGGCAAGCTCCACGTCGGTATAAAGCCTTTTACTTACAAGCTCTCCGAGCTCCGTGCTACCGAAGGTTGGCTTATTGATGTAAGTGACATCGCTTCGCATATCAAGGGAAGCCTGAATTTCGGGAACGATATTCCAGCCGTCTGTCCCTTTTATACAGTGAGGCACGGGAAGCCTTCTTCCTTCCTGCGTATTTAAATAGTTTTCCGTGTGGGTATCGCGTGTGACAATGATATCCCCGTCAAAATCCTTAATAAGATCTGCTATCTTCGTAACGATCTTCTGCCCCTCAGTATTTGCGAGGGCTCCGGTAATAAAATCATTCTGCATATCGATAACAACGAGCGCTTTTTTCATGATCATGTCTCCTTCTTTGTTTTTCTCACATCTTTCATTGTACAATCGCAGGTTTCTTGTTTCAAGTAAAATGTGACAGGGGACGCTTCCCCTGTCACATCCTACATCACATTTTTTTCCTCCAGGAATTTTCGAATATGGTCATTAAACTCATTCGCACGAGATATTTGTTTTTCAGCTTCTTCTTTTGATGCTATATAAAAATCAAGATAATCCGCCTTCTCTCGATTTTCAGACGCCAAACGTATTATTTTTGAAAGATCCTTAGGAAATATACCATTTTTTACATATTCCTGATTGAAATGTGCTATTACGCCGCTATGTTTACTGCTGTCAAATCTATCAAGTGCATTAACTGCTTTTATCGCGTAAAATATCGAATAATATGCTCTGTTTAAGGCATTCTTATACCGTCCGTTTTCAAACATCAGCTTCGCATCTTCCAATGCTTCTAAACTGTTTTCATATCTGTATTTTGATAATTCCTCTACGCTGCTTTCCATAGCACAACCCCTTCTTTCGCGATATTTCTGTAAAAAGGAGAGTCGCTTCCCCACTTTTTATACTGATCAAGTTCAATTGAGATAACAGAAAGAATAACACCCTGATCTAATTCATAATCAACAACTATGTCTGTCATTGCATCATGCGTAATATCATTGTCAGGTTCCTTTATTATCAATGCTATGTCTACGTCTGACTCGGGTTCCTCTTCACCTCTTGCATACGATCCATATAACAATATGCTGTCCAGTTTTGAGCCATATAAATCCGCAATCTTTATACACATTTCGCGTATCGCACTAATTAATATCGGATTTCTTTTCCTTATTGCCAGGAACTTCCTGTAGCTTATATAATCACCGGACTTGATCCTCTTATCTTCGGGATAAGATGCATTCTTAGGTATCACCCACTGATTTCCTATCTTCATTCCCTCAAGCTTTCCGTTTATCAGATTCCTTCGGATATTTCCTGGATCCTTGTTAAAAACTTTTGCATATTCCGAAACAGAATAGTATTCGATCATCCAGATCACCACCTTTATGTTTGACATTAACACGTTATCGTGTAAATGTCAAATGTAAAGAAAAATGTGACAGGGAACGTGTCCCCTGTCACACTGTCACAAAAATCATTTAATCTCTTCAAAAACAGCCGCTTCAAGTGGCGCAAGCTCCCCTTTGGGACTATCCTCACCGGTACCAAATATCCTCTTCGCATTTTCAACACATGACGCATCATAAGTCGCAGGCTCTATAGATAAGTTAACAAGCACGACCGCTCTTGCATCCTTATTTTCCCTGACATAAGCAAAGATCTGCAAATCTTCATGGAAGATTTCCTCATAGCCTCCATCCACGAGTTCCCTGTGCTTACGGCGAAGCTTTGAAAGCGCGATATAGTAATTTAAAACCGAGTCGGGATCTGCCATCTGCGTCTTAACGTTCACTGTTTTATAATCATCATGAACCGGCAGCCAGGGCTTTGTCTCACCGTTTCCTCCGGTAAATCCGGCATTTAAAGAGTCATCCCACTGCATGGGAGTGCGGGCAGAGTCCCTTGCAAAATGATGTACCCCGGCCATAGCCTCCTCCCCGGAATATCCTTCACCAAGGGCAAATTCATAATGATTTTTTGTGGAAATGTCGTTATAGTCATCAATATCAGGCCATTTAACATTTACATATCCAAGTTCCTCACCTTCCATCAAAAACGGCGTGCCTCGCATGGTCAAAAGTAATGTCGCAAGTGCCTTTGCACCCTGAATGCGGTCAGCTCCCTCGGGAAGAAAATGGTTTATTGAACGGGGCTGGTCATGATTTTCCAGAAACATCGCATACCAGCCGTTTACATCTTCTCTTAAAGTCGTAGCCTCGCTGGTGGAAAAAACCTTCTTAAACTCGGGAAGCGTCCACGTACGAGTTTCACACCAGTTACTCTCATCCGGAAGATCGATGTTCACAAAGCCGAACTCAAAGACCATATCAAAGACTCCGTTTTCACCGATCCATTCCGGAAGCTCCTTAGCTGAAACACCATTTGTCTCACCTACGGTGAAAATATCGGTCCCGTTCCGGACAGCGTCCTTAAATTCATTTAAATAATCAAGGATCCCGTCTACATTTGCGGTCATAGAGTGAATTCCCACCATGCCGTCACCGGCATCCGGCTCTCCGTCAGTAAACTGTGTAGGTTTCTTTATGTAGACGATCGCATCCATCCGAAAGCCGCCGACACCTTTTTTAACCCAGAAATCCGCCACATCGATAAGGGCCTTTCTGACTTCAGGGTTCTCCCAGTTAAGATCCGGCTGCTCGGGGAGAAATGTATGAAGATAATACTGTCCCCTCCGCTCATTATATTCCCAGGCAGATCCGCCGAAAATGCTGCGCCAGTTTGTAGGCGCGCTGCCATCCTCCTTCGGATCGCACCATATATACCAGTCACTCTTGTCATTATCCTTCCCGGACGCAGACTCCTTAAACCACTCATTCCGATCGGAAGTATGATTAAATACAAGATCCATTACGATACGGATGCCGCGTTTATCCGCCTCCTTGATAAGATTCTCCATGTCCTCCATGGTGCCATATGCAGGATCGATATCATAATAATCCTCGATATCATAGCCATTATCCGCCTGCGGCGAAACATAACAGGGCGTAAGCCAGATAACGCCGACTCCCAGATTTTTAAGATGATCAAGTTCCGAGATGATGCCGTTTAGATCACCGATCCCATCGCCATCCGAATCCTTAAAGCTCTTTACATAGATCTCGTAAGCGACCGCCTCCTGCCACCATTTAAGCTCCTTCCAATCTGCCTTCTCATCTGCCCGGTCTAATGCATTCTCCGCTGAATTTTCTACAGTATTATCCATATTCTCTCCTGTTGTAAAATCTTCTGTTTGATCTTTTGTATTCTCCGGCTCCTTGGCGACAGGAACATCAGCCCTGCCGCAGGGTGATAAAATAAACGAAGCCATGTGACACTCTCACATCCAATATTCATGGACCAGGTTTCTGTAACCCATTTGCCTGATATCGTCATATCTTAATGCATAATTTTTCTTCCCATGCTTTCCGGTGGCGATATAGCGGATGCAGTTAAGCGCATATTCGTCGATCAGCCTAAGAGACTTATCGGTGGTGATCACGGGAAAATACCACCGGCTCCACGTCATTTCATCGCGAACGGGATTATCGTAAAATTTGCGGTTCAAAAATCCAATATATACCCTTACGGCCTTTTCGTTATCGACGCCCTTATTTATTTTCCACCTGTAAATCTTTCTGGCTTTTCGTTTCATCTTGCCTTTTATCTTCATAAGAGAGACGGATGAAACATCGATCCGGTCATTTTCAAATCTGAACCCCAAAAACTCAACGGGATCGCCCGGCGATGTACGAACGACCTTGGATGCGTTTATCTCAAGGTTCATTTTTGAAATATGATCATTTATATATTCTTCATATTTCCTTATGTCATCTGCATTTTCGGCAAACACTATGATATCATCGGAATATCTTATGTATGGGATCGACCTTTCTTCAAAATACCGGTCCATATCCGAAAGATAGAGATTAGCCAGAAAGCCCGAAATGGCAAGGCCCGCCATGACGCCTTTCTTATCGGAAATAACCTCATCGTTATATATGACGTTGGGGTCTGAAAGAAGCTTTGAGATAAGATCAAGAAGCTTCGGCTCATCTTTAAGCACATCGCCAAGCATCGGGATAAGCAGCGAAATATCTATCGAATTAAAATAG
>OCVV010281816.1_pt1 | contig 10416 bp, 11 predicted proteins | sample 1539721 | NCBI WGS metagenome assembly OCVV01 (sample SAMN02144230, study PRJEB22623) | gut metagenome | biome: sheep rumen | host: Ovis aries | place: New Zealand
TATATTAATCATTGAGTTTTCCATATCACCCATAATAGCTTCAATAGGATTTCTTCTGACATATCTTGCACTAGCTGAATCACTTATATCACTATAATAAGTAAATGGTGTTTGAAAATTAGTATTTGCTAATAACCATTGACCAAAACTTTGACAAGTTAAATTAGTTGGTGCAGTATTTAACAAAAGATTATTTAATAAATCATAAAATATATGTTGAGCATATACTTCTATCTTTGAAAAGTCTTTTGTTACTCTTTTTATTCTAAAAGGTTGATATGTACCCCCTTCTACTTTGCATTGAACTATATTATCTTGAACAATATATTGGCTCAATGCACCATTTAACACATAAGTAAATGATAAATAGTAATCTCCATTAAGTTCTTCAACTACATTTGCACTTAAAACATCAGTTAAGAATCCATAACCATTATTTGTAAAATCAGTTGTATCACTTGAATATATTTTCATTAACATCACCTACAAATATGCTTTCTTATAACTTGCTGTTAAACTTGTTACACCTGTTGATTGATATGTATTTTCACCATTTACAAAATATGGAAAATCACCACTCATTTCATTAGCAGCATTGATTCCATTTTTTGTTATTATTTTATTTTCACAATCTAATATATAAGTTGTTTCTTCTTCATTTGAAGTAGAAAACTCTACACCATTTATATTTACTTCTGCACCATCAGCAGCAGCTATTAAAGTTAATATAGGTTGCATTTCAGCAGTAGCACCTGTGATTGTAAAATCATCAGTTATTGTTATTGCAGTTGGTGTAATATCATGTGCTATTGGATTTGCCATAAACTGAACTACAAATGACTTAAACATTTGCACTTTTTCAAATGGTATAGCATTATTAACTATTGCAGTATATTCTCTTTCATTATCAAATGATAAAGTACCATACCCATCTAAAAATGCTTTTATTTCATCAAAATTAGCAGTTTCTTTTGCATGACATTCAACTTGAATAGAAAAGGGTTGATAAGTACCTTTATCTATACTTAAAAACCCACTTCTACCTTCAACTGAATATGTTTCAATATCTTTTTTACCTTTTGAAATAGTAGGTGTTTTTTCTACTATTATTCCTTTTTCTTTAAAATCTATTCCATTCCACTTTACCATTAATTACCACCCCTTGCTAATGCACTATTTTTTCTATAAAATTCAAGTTCTTCTGCTAATGCTTGAACATCTTGATTTCTAGTATTATTAAAGTTTTCAATTTGTATTATTAAAGGATTTGAATTAGCAGTTGGATTAATTACAGGATTTAAACTACTTTGGATTCCATTATTTAAACTTGTCATAGCTGAATTTACATCTCTTATTGTTTCTGGTATTCCCTTTTCAAATCCCATTGCTATTCCAGCAGTTAAATTTTCACCAACTTCTTTACTCATTAATCTTGATGGAGATTTAATTCCAAAGAAAGATTTAATTGAGCTTGTAATCTTGTTTCCTACTTTCTTAATAGTATCTTTAACTATTGTTCCAAAATTTAACATACCATTTAAAATACCTTTTAAAATATTTTTACCCAATGCTAACCAATCAGTTTCTTTTATCATTTTAGTAAAATTATCTACTAGTCCTTTTATTATTTTAGGAACAGCTTTTACTAATTCTGGTATTGCTTTTATTAAACCTGTTGCTAGTGCTAATGTAAGTGTAAGTGCTGCACTTATTAATTTTGCCAACATTTCAGGGTTTGTTAAAGCTGCTTGTAGTTTTACTATGATTTCTGGTATTTTAGCAAGTAATCTTGGAAGTGCATCTATTAATCCCTGTGCTAATGCTAGGATTATATCTATTGCTGCCATTATTATCATATCTAGGTTATCAATAATTACTTCTACTATTTTTAAGATGCAATCTATTATCGTTGGAATTAATTCTGGTAGACTATCTCCAATTCCTGTTGCTAGTGCTACTATTAATGCTAGTCCTAGTTCAATAATAGTTGGTAAGTTTTGTGTTACAAAATTTGCAAAGTTCTTTATTAGTTCAGTTACTGCTTTTCTAATTCCTGCTGTGTTTTTAGAAACCATATCAAATAATTTATTTATTAAATTAGTTATTGCATCTAGTAATTGTGGTATCAAATTAAATAGCATAGTTGCTACCTGTGGAATTAGTGTTTCTAGTAGTGTACTAATTCCTGATAGTATTTGTGGTGCTAATTCTCCTATTGCATTTGTTACATTTCCTAAAAATGTTGTTACTGCTGTTGCAAGTTGTTCTGGGCTTCCTGATCCATTTAAGAAATTATCAAATGCTGCTTTCATACTTGCTGCACTACCACTAATTGTTGAACTAGCTTCTTCTGCAGTAGTCCCTGTTACACCTAGTTCTTCTTGAACTACATGTATTGCATTGTAAACATCACTTAAATTATTTATGTCATAATGGACTCCACTAAACTTTTCAGCATCTTGTAGTAATCGTTCCATTTCTTTTTTAGTGCCACCATAACCTAGTTTTAGGTTATCTAGCATTGTATAGTTTTGTTTTGCAAACCCCTGATAAGCATTTTGTATTGATCCCATGTCAGTACCAAATTTATTGGCATTATCTGCCATATCTCTGAATGCCATATCTGCTACATCTGCAGCTTTTGCAGTATCACCACCTAGTGATTGTAATAAAGATGCACTAAATGAAGTTACGCCTTTCATGTACTCATTAGCACTAACACCTGCTGTTTGAAATGCTTTAGCAGCATTGTCCATTACCTTTTGAGCATTATCGCCGAATAATGTTTCTACACCACCAACATTTTGTTCTAGTTCTGCAAATGACTTAACACCAGCTGCTACTACACCTGCCATTGCACCACCAACAACAGCAGTTACTTGACCAACTTTTTTAACTACATCTAAAGCAACATCTCCAACTTTTTTAAGAGTATCTTTAACTTTTGATAAATCAAGTTTATTCATACCTTTAAGTTCAGTATTCATATTTTTTAAAGCATTTTCACTTTTAGCAATTTCAACACTTAATGCTCTATAATTCTCTTTTTGCTCTTCTGTTAATGAGTTATAATCACCCATTTGTCTTTGTGCTTCTTTTAAAGTATTAAGTTTTTCAGTTGTAGCTTCAATGTTCTTTTTTAAAACATCTTGTTTTTGAGTTAATAGTTCTGTATTAGTAGGATCAAGTTTTAATGCTTGATTTAATGCTTTTATTTCACTATTAGTAGAAGATATAACTTTAGAAGTATCTTTCAAAGCATCATTTAATTTTGTTGTACTACCATCAATTTCAATAGTAATACCTTGAATCCTTTTTGCCATTAAATAATTCTCCTTTCTTTAATAAATATTAAAAAAAACCTACACAGAGGTAGGTTCTTTGTAATATCTATTAAATAGATGCTGGTGATTCGTAAACTTCATTAAAGAAACCATTATAAACTTCTGTATTAGTTTCATTCTTTTCAATGAATGCTCTAACTTTTAAATCTGTGCTTCTTGGCATAGCTTTAATTGTTAGTGTATCAGTTTGTGGTTCTTTACTTTCTTCAATAGTAGCACCAGAGTTTGTAGGTCTAGTTAAACTACAATTGTAATACCAGAATTTTCTTGCTTGTGCATCTCCTTCAATTTGGAATCCAAAAGCAAAGTTTTTAAATGTATCATTTGATGTTTCAACAAATGCACCATTAGTATCAGTAGTTTCACCCATTATTGCAGTTCTAATTTCATCAGGAATCATAGCAATTTCTAAATCACCTTCATATCCTTGATTAGCTGTAGAACTAAAATAAATGTAGTTATCTGCATAAAAATCATTAGTATCACCTTGTGGTTCTAATGATAAATTTACTGCACCTGGTACAGCTATTGGTGTTCCATAAGTAATAGCACCATCAGTTTCTGTCATAACTGCCATAACAACATTTGATAAACCAAATTTTACTTTATTTTTAGCCATAATTTATATTACCTCCTATATTTCATAAAAATTATGATAGATTTTTTCATCACTATCCCATACTTCATCATTTTTTGAGTATGGTATTTTATTATTTGTTAATAATTCTTCAATTTGTCTTTCTAATGCTAATTCTTTTTTTTCTGTTATAAGTTCTATTTCAAAATTAAAAAACTGATGATATGTTATGTCATCAGCTCTAAATGTTTCAGGACTTGTTTCTCTATATACTGCACAAGGTATTGTTATTTCTTTATCACTATCAAAATGATCATAAGCAATTGGTATATTAAGAGTTTTTAATAAATCATATAATTTTTTATGTTCTATCATTATTAACCTCCATTTTTTATTACTTGTTCAACATTTTTTTGAAATGCTTGTATGCATTTTTGTTCTACAGGTTGTATATGAATAGTTCCTGCTTCTTTTGGATTATATTTTCCCCACTCACCATATTGATTTTTTCCAATATGTTCTTGTTCTAATAAGTGAGTTAATTGCCAATCAGTTGCATTATAAATAGTTGTATGAACAAAACCCCTACCTTTTATTTTTTCTACTCTCCAACCTCTTGCATACTTGCCACCATGTGGTGTTCTTTTTGGTGAAGTTACTTTCAATTCATTTTTACCATTTTCAGCAACTTCTATTGCAGCATTTGTGATTCCTTCCTGAATATCATTAGAATATTCATTTAAAATATCATTAATTTGCAATAAACCTTTTCTAGCACCCATTAATTAACACCTATTTTCTTTGAACATACAAGCACAATGTCAAACTTATTTTTAGGTTCTACAACTCTTATTACTTCATACCTTATTCCATTCCACTCAATTTCATGTTCTCCATGATAATTAAGTTTCTTGATAACAAATTCAATAGATGGTGTAAGCCCAACTTCTACAGCACCATAAAATTCATTAGTCCTAACACTTTGTACCTTTGCATAACTTTTTTTGGAAGAAGAAAGGGCAGTAACTTGATTTCCAATGTCATCTGCCCCAATTACTTCTTGAATTAAGTATATTATTTCACTATATTCCATTGTTTTCTTCCTCTTGTGTGTATGGGTATTCTCCCCAAGAATACTCTTTTAAATGTCTTAAAACATCTTTTTGTAAAGAGTAACTTCTAGCATACATTTCAGAATTAGGTACATCAATAAAACTTAAAACATATGTGATAATAGCAGTTTGAACAAAACTATCAGGATTATCAACTAAAGTATTGACTATGCCAACACTTTTTAAATCTAACTTTGCAGATTCAATCCAAGTCTTAATCATATTGTCAAATTCATTATGATTAATTCCTTGTATTTTTTTTATTTCATCTAGCATAGTCCACCTTCTTTCTTAATTATTAAACTGATTCAGGTTTTGCTATAACAACAAATGATTTATCAGCAACTACACCTAAACCAACATATTCTCTACCAAGACATTCAATTAAATCTTCTTTCTTTCTTGATAAAGTATCTAGTTTGATGTCAATATCTTCACCATTTGGGAAGTTAGCAATTGCACCATGTCCTAAATCTCCAAGTACCATATATACATCTCCAGCACTTGCAGCACTATATGCAGGTAATACATTAGAGAATCTAACTCTAAATCCTTCAAAAGGATCTACCCCATAGTGATTAGCATATGCAGCATTTTTAAATTCAGCATAAGTTAATTTGTTCATGATGATTGTAACATCTGTTGCTTCATCACTTAAATTAGCATAAGCATTTGCTATAGTTCCTACAGCTGGTGCTAATGTAACTTTAGCAGCACTTGGTGTAGTAGCAGTAGCAGTTTGAGGTAATGCTGCAATCATTGATACTAATGTATCAGCAGCTTTTTTAGCTATTCTATAAGTTAATTCATCATAGATGTATCTTAAGAATGCTTCACCTCTCATATCATAAACTTCATCACTAAATGATACCCATTTTTTGATTGATTTTGGTTCGATTGTAGCAATTCCTTCAACTAATTCTTCTTCAGAAACAGCTGCACCACCTTCAGTATGAATTACTGCATCAGTTCCACTAATCTCAAAGTTTACTTTAAGATTTCCTCTTATGTTAGTTCTTCTAACTAATGCTAATATTTCATTATTATCCCAAGCAGTTTTTATTTCATCTAAAACGAAATCAGGTACTGCTATTGTTCCATTAACAGCATTTTCAGTTAATAATGCTCTTGCTTCACCTGTTTTGATATATTCTGCAAATGCATCAATATAATCTTTAGTATTTCTTGTTTCCATCTTATTTTCCTCCTTTTTTAATTCCATAGAAACTTCTTTTGCCATTGCTTTAACTTCTGGTTTTTCTAAAGTTTCAGCAATTTCTTCTTGTTCTTGAACTTCATTGATTTGTTCAGCTTCTTCATTTAAAGCATCAACTTCTTTATTTAGTTCCTCAACTTTATCTAAATCTTCTAAACCATCAACTTCATTTCTGATTTCAAGTTTTCTTTTTTCAATTTCTTCTAGTCTTGTCATTTTAGACCTCCTTATAATTATTTGTTCTCTTTAGGGCTGATTCATTTCCCATTATTGCTATTCCAGCATTTATCAAACAATTTAGTTCACTATTCCAGCAAACAAAAAACAAGCCATTCCAACTTGTTTTTCATAATTGTATTAACCTAATTTTTCCATTAGTTCTTTTTTCTTTTCTTCTAGTTCTTTTTTCTTTTCTTCTAGTTTAAGTTTTTCTTCATGTTCTTTTCTTAATTGATTTCTTTTTTCCATATACTCATCATTTTGACTTCTAGCAACACTTACATCAGTTGCATTATAAAATGGTTGGTCAACTACTGAAACATCAAAAACTTTACCAATTTTAGTAATTGTTCTAGTATCAGTATCATAATCATACTCATCTTCATCAACTACAAATGCAAATGATTGTTTATCAATTAATCCACTTTTAATTGCATTAAAGATATTTCTATGGTCTGTTATATCATCTTGTAATATTGCATCTATATATAATCCTTTATCATCAACATTTAATTTTAAACTTTTATTTCTAGTTCTTGCTAATACCATAAATGAGTCATTATGATTATATCTTAATACAACATCACTCATATCAGCTTCATCAAATGCTTTTTCACTAATTAGTTCTGTATATCCATATGTTTCAGGACTATTAAATACAGCAGCATATCCTTTAATTTCCATTTTCTTATCTTCTGTTTCTTCTGCTCTAAATTGTAAGTCTAGTTTTCTAATTTCCTTCATTTTCATTACCTCCTTCATTTGTCATATTACTTAATGTGTCAGAGTGGTTTTGGTCAATCAATATTGCTTCTCCACCATCAATAGGTGTTAAATTAAATACCTCTCTTAACTCATTTATTGTCATTATATTATTAGCATATCTTACAAGCTCTATTTTTGTTTTATTAGATGCATATTGTAATCTATTGCTTTCAAATATAATTTCATTACCAAAATATCTTTCAGTTGGTGTAAATAATTTATTTGAAAATTCCAAACTCATTTGTAAACCAATTGGTTCTAATACACTCTCATAAAATGCATTCCATTCATCTTCTGAATATTTAGATTGAATTATATTTTCATTTACACCAAAATAGCCAAGTATTTTATTATCATATACTTTAATTTGACTTTCATCTGCTGTTTTAGGTTCAATATTTACTGGCGTAAATGTTGTAGTTGCATCAAGTCCACCAATACCTGTGCTATCTCCACCTTTAACAAAATCTTCAACAAATTGATCTCTCATTTTTTTAACATCTTCTGGTTTTAACATTGCTTGTGTTGATTTAATAACACCTTTAATTGCAGAAGTTGTTTTTATAGCATTTACAATGCCTTCATCAAGTACATGTTTTATTGATAATGTTTTAATTATTGGTTCAGTTGAACCACCAAATAGTCCATCATCACTAGCAAATCTTGTAAGATGAATACAATTGTTGTAAGCTACAAATCTTTCTTTTTTATTTCCAAACTTAAATTGAATATAAAGTCTATCTTTGTATTCATATAATTTTATTGTTTTAAAACTTAATGGATATAAACCTGTTACTTTAAGATTTTCATCTTTTTGAACATATATGTAAGCATTATTATATAGTTCTAAATCACTAACAACTTGATAATAAAATTGAAATGCATTTTGCAATTCATTTGGTTTTTTTGATACTAATCTATATAAATTATCATCTACTATTTCAAATTTGCCTTTAACATCTCTGATATGTTTTGGGTGCATTTTAGCAGCATTTCTTGCAATAGTATCAACACATGTTCTAATGTCAATATCATCTTCAAATTTGCCATCATATTTAGTAAAAACACTTTTATATTTATCTAGTATTTGAAAACTTGTAGCTGTTTCTGGTGGTGTTGTGTCCTTATCATTACCAAATATTCTACTAAATAAACTTCTATGTTCCATTATTTACCTCCTCATTTATATAGTTCAAATATTCTTGTTGTTTATCAACAAAAATGCAGTAAGCATCTATTAAACTTACTGCACCATCTATTCTTTGCCTTGATTTTTCTTTATCAGGTTGAATATTCTCATTTGAATCCATTTTTATAGTAGTATTTGATAAACACCACTTTAGAATTGGATTATTATTATAATTTATCTTCTTCTCTATTAAATCAGCTTTCATAATTTTCATTGGTGATGACATTGTTTTCATTCCTTGTCTTACCTCAACCATATTAAAGCCATACCCTTTCATTTCATCACACCAATATTGTGCATTCCAACTATCATATCCTACATACAATGGTCTTAAATCATTATTTCTTACTTCTTCTAAAAACCATTGTGTTACATCTTGATAATCAATTTTAGAATCACCACTTAATCTAATCCACCCTGCTTTTAACCATTTATCATATGGTATTCTATCTTCTTTTACTTTCTTCTCTAATAAATTAGTTGGAATCCAATACATTTGTTTTACTCTTATTTCTCCATTTTTAACACCTAACAAAGTAGCTGCTGTAAGATCATGAACAGAACTTAAATCGACACCTGCTATGCAATAAGTATCTTTCCAATCAGTATATATTTTCTCATTATTTAAGTCATCAAATGTAAGCCATGCATTTATTGTATTTTGTCTTATATTAAAGTCCTTACATAATAAATTAACTAACTCAATTGGATTTGCTTTAGCTCTTTCTACTTTTTCTCTTAAATCTTTTATAGACTTAATACTTCCTAATGCTGGATTTGCCTTATACCAACTATCTTCATTTGTCCATTCTTTTTCATCATCTAATTCATAAATAATAGGTAGTAATGTTTCATCTTGAACAGCACCATCTACTACTTGTGAAGCATAATCATATTCAATGTCGAATACATTTTGTCTGATTGTTCCCATTGTAGATGTTTCTAATAATATTGGTTGAGTTCTTGCACTCATTGAATCATACATAACATCAAGCAAGTTTTTATCTTTCCAAGCATGTACTTCATCAGCAATTACTAAATGTGCATTTAAACCATCTAGTGAGTTGCTATCACTTGCTAATGCTCTGAAAAAACTATCATTTGCATCATAATAGATTCCACCAATTAAACATCTAATTCTTTTTGCTAGTATAGGGCTTTTCTTAATCATTCTTTTTGATTCTTCCCATACTATTTTACTTTGTTCTCTTTTAGTAGCTACTGAATATATTTCAGCACCACCTTCACCATCTTTTGTAAGCATATAGGTTGCAATAGCTGAATCTAAAACAGATTTACCATTTTTTCTAGCTACAAAAAATACTACTTTTTTATATTTTCTTAAACCAGAATCTTTATCTACAAAACCAAATAATGCTTGTAGCATTGCTTTCTGGAATAATTCAAGTTTCAATGGCTTACCAGCCCACCTACCCTTTGATTGCTTACAATATTTTTCTATGAAATGAATACATCTTAAACTTTTCTTTTCATCAAATATGTAAGTATGAGTTTCTTCTATTCCTTTATTAACAAAAGATACTTTTTGTTCTTTCTTTATGTTATCAGCTAGTTTTTGATATTGCTTTTTTATCTTTTGACATACTTTATCTGGATTATCTTTAATCCATCTATTATATTCTTCAATAAATGTCATAGATCGTCATCATCAAAGTTATCTTCTGCTGAATACTCATCTTTTGGAAGCAAATTAACAATATTGTTTATGCAAGATTGATAATTCTTAATTAACATATTGTATTGACTTAAAGCTGGATTAGCTCTTTCAATGTCATACTTGCCTTGACACATATTTGTAACTACACCATCACTTTTTATTTTTCTTTTTAGTTTAGTAAGTGTAGTTTTCATAAACTTTGCTTCTTCAATTAATGCTAAACCAAGTTTAGATTTGTCAGTACCCATATCCAAAAATGTTTCTTTGATTGAATTAATATCAATTGCTTTGATTTTTCTCAAAATATCATCTCCTT
>OCVV011156090.1_pt1 | contig 10414 bp, 9 predicted proteins | sample 1539721 | NCBI WGS metagenome assembly OCVV01 (sample SAMN02144230, study PRJEB22623) | gut metagenome | biome: sheep rumen | host: Ovis aries | place: New Zealand
AGTACCAACAGCAGTGGTGGTACCAGTGATAGTACCATTAGCATTTAAGGTAAGGCCTTCTGGCAAAGTAGCATTAGCAGCTAATTCATAGCTGGCAGAAAGAGCACCTAAAGCAGCAGCATTTGGGCCGACAGAAGCGTTAGCAGCTCTACCTTCGGTAAGATCAACAGTGACATCCTTAGCGGAAGACAAATCTAACTGGTTCTTGTTACCGGCAGAATGAGAAGAGATGTAGAGGACTCTCTTGGCAGCCTGTCTCATATGATACCAATAGGAATAGACAGGAGTCTGAACGCCATCATAGTCAGCAATGCTCAAAGTGTTGGTGGCAGCATCATAAGTACCGCACTGGTTAGCATTTGGAGAAGAGTTAAGGTCGAAGTCCAAACCAGACATCCAGCATTCAACTGGAGAAGTGTTGGACTTGAGGTTGTTACCCATACCGCCGTAGTCGGAAACGACAGCGCCAACCATACCCCATTCTTCTCTGGCCATCTTGGTCAAAGTAGCATAGTTAGCATGAGCTCTGACCAAACCGATAGAGTTGAAGGCGGCCATGAGACCATCAGTATGACCTTCCTTAATACCATATTCGAATGGTTTGAGATAGATTTCTCTATAAGTCTGTTCGGAAGCGAAGGTATAGACATTCTGCATACGAGCAGTTTCCTGATCGTTACCAGCGAAGTGCTTGAGATAGACTCTCATACCCTTGTCTCTGGCACCAGAGACAGCGTTAGCAGCCATCTTACCAGAGAGAACTGGATCTTCAGAATAGTATTCGAAGTTACGACCACCGAAGACAGAACGATGTGTATTGACAGCTGGACCATACCAACCGGATTCGTTGATCCAAAGACCTTCTTCACCAATCATATCGCCCATTTCATGAGCTAAATCGACATTGAAGGTAGCAGCAACGTTGATTTCACCAGCATAACCGACAGCAAGGTCGCCAGTGCTGATACCAGCAGGACCATCGGAGTCAACTTCCTCGCCTTTACCGATGAAGTCAAGTTTATAGGTCTTATAACCACCCTGAAGAACCATGTTGAGAACTTCAGACCAAGTAAGATTGTTAAGAATCTTTTCCCAATCTTCATCTTCATAGTCGATGGTGGCCATCTCGCGGTAACTCTTGTAGAGTTCTTCTCTGCCGCTGGTTGGCTGCTGATACCACTCTTTAGAAGTGAACTTTTCCTTTAATTCATCAGAAATCTTTCTTGGATCATCAACTCCATAAGCGGTCTTGGTGAAAGTATTGTTCTTATCAAGATCGACAGCGTTGTAGACGGAGACGATCTTCTTGAGCATTCTATCGTTGACTCTGGTTTCTTCTGGCTGAACTGGATCTGGTAAGACCATGTGATTAGCACCAGATTTTCTGGTCATCGCAGTGAAGATAGAAGTGTCAGCATCTGGTAAGGAATTAAATGGAGTATCAGTGAGCTGGTTTTCAATTTTGGTGCCAGTAACTCTATCATTTTCAAACTTGACGCCTGCAGCTAAGGTATAGCTGATTTCCTGTTCGACATCATGAGCGGAAGTATTGATAGAGATCTTATAGTCACCAGCATCAAGTTCATAACCCTTGAAGCCGTTACCATTGGCATCGTTATAGTCGTAAGAAGCAACATCCTGTGGATAGAAGGATAAAGTAAGGATTTCGGAGTCGCCTGGTTCGAGCAATTCAGTCTTTTCAAAGGCGGCTAAGACTTCGCTTGGTTTTTCAATTTCACCATCTTTGTATGGAGCCTTGAAGTAAGCCTGGACAACCTGCTTACCAGCAACAGAGCCAGTATTGGTAACTTTGACTTTGATTTTGACTTCATCAGTACCAGTCAATGTAGCTGGTTGATCGACAACATCATAATCAAAGCTTGTGTAACTTAAACCATAACCGAATGGATAATTGACGTGTTCGTCATACCAAGATTCACCTTCATCAGCGCCCATGGTTTCATAATATCTATAACCGACATAGACGCCTTCTTCATAACGGACAAAGTTTGTGTTTGGACTAACCGTAGTACCATTGAACTCTTCAGCAGTCTTCTTGACACCATAACGGTCGTAGTTGCCACTGATGGCATTACCTTCTGGATCGGTCAAGGTGTTGTTGGCTTTCCATTCAGCATTAGTCTGGGAATTATCACCAAAGTTGTTCCAGGTTGGATCTAATCTGTAGTTCTTGACCCAGGTATCAACGGTCTTACCAGATGGGTTGGCAGTACCCTTAAGAATTCTACCTAATGGATCTAAACCATTAGCGCCTGGAATACCGACCCAGAGGATAGCACCGATCTGTTCATCGGCAATCAAAGTATCGATTTCCAATGGAGAAGCGGTGTTGACAACGATAACGATCTTATCGAAGTTCTGCTTGACCATGGAAATCATGGCTTTTTCATTTTCAGAAAGCTGGAAATAGTGATGTTGTCTCTGAACATCAGTTGGAGTATTAGTACGATCACCAACGGCTCTGGCAGTATCGTTACCTTCAGAACCAGATCTTCTTAAGAAGACGACAGCGGCATCATCATAGGTGGCAAAAGAACTCTTGACTAAATCATCATATCTTTCGATTTCAGATTCACCGATAGCGTTCTGGCCGCCCATCATACCGGCGACACTACCGACAACACCGGATCTGCTATCATCAGCATAGAAATCCCATAAGATTGGGTTGACATTATAGCCAGCCTTTTCAAGAGATTCCTTAGCGGAAACATAACCAGCAGTACCAGAAACACCAGAACCACCACCAGATAAGGCAGGGCTATAAGAACCTTTACCGAAGATGGAGACATTGCGCACACCCTTGAATGGTAATGTAGCACCATCATTCTTCAATAAAGTGTAAGCTTCTTCATTGATTCTGGCATTTAAGTCACGACCAGCAGCAACAACATCTAAATGGGACTTATAACTGGAGTAGAACTTACCAGTATACGTTTTGCCTGCAAGACGCATGGCATGATGCTCAAGCATTTCAGGACTGGTGGTATGACCAATACCAGAAAGCATGGCTAGACCGAGTAACGACAACGTAGCGACTCTGAATTTTTTGGCTTTCATTCGAAAACGTTCTCCTTTTTCTCTTGCAAATATATGCAAGTAAAATTATTAAATGAAAACCCTTACAAAAAGAGTAATGAAAAGGATTAACTTGTCATAAATGCGGAATAACTTGTTATTTTTGCGAACATTTTTAGACAAATTTCAGCATTGTAAAGAAGCTTATAAAATTTATATAAAATCCTTGTTTTATGCAAAATATTATGTGTTTTTCTTAAAAAGTTATCAAAATTAGCACTATTTTTCCATTTTCTAACATCTAAGAAACTGAAAAAGTTTGTTGAGTTTTTGGTTTAGAAAAACAAACAGAACGCCGTTTTATTATACACAGCGTTCAATATCTTTTTATTGCTTAGAAATGAATTCTTATAAAGAATTCCCTTCAGTAATAGCGGTTTCTTTTTGAGTGCTTCCATGGTTATTCTGCAACATGATATAAGCGTGGAAGATATTGTCATCTAATCGATAAATGACACTTCCATGATACTTCTTTACCGCCTTTTTGATGGAAAGAGTACCATAACCGTGAAGTGTTTGATCATCTTTGGTTGTCTGAGGCATGTTGTCCTTGAAGATGATTTCCTTAGAAGTATAATTCTGACAGTCCACTGAGATAAGAGAATCCTTTTGATGAATGTTGAGTTTGATGACTTTATTCTCTTTTTCTTCATCTCTTAAGGATTCAATCGCATTATCAAAGAGATTAGAGAAAATCGTATAGACATCGACTTCATCCATAAAGTCCAAGACGTGTTCGTTGACTTTGGTGAACAATTTGATGTCATATTTCATACAGATCATCTTCTTATCGGTTAGGACGATATCCAAAGCCTTGTTACCTGTTTGGACTAAGGCAGCAAAGTTATCCAGTTCACCTTTGACTTCCTGAATGAGATGTTGTCTTGATTTACTCTTCTCTTCCATTTCAAGTAAAGCTAACTGTTTAGACAAATCATGATAACGAATGGCGATTGTTTCATAGTTTTCTTTTCTCATGACCTGTTGCTTGGAATCCTGCTTCTGCAGTTCATCTAAGACATATCGCTGCATCTCATGATTGTTGAGCTTGTTCATGAAGAAGATGATATAGAGGAAAAGACAACAACAGATGATATCGTAAGTCAGAATATAGATATTGAAAAGACCACCTTTAGTGAGAGCAAGATTGGAAATCGCATAGACAATGACAATACTGAAAGTGGAGAAGAAGAACATTCTTCTTCTACCTTTCTTCATGAAGTTGAACTGGAAGACAAAATCTCGCATGAAGAACACGTAGAAAATCACAATAATGAAAGCAAACATGATGGTCTCACGCATGTAGGTGATCGTCGTATCATAGAAGATTCTATCGACATGGTTTTGTCTAGCGAAGTATCCTACCACGCTGTTGCTGCGGGCAAAGATGTGCTGTACACACCAGGCAGCAGCGCCATAGAAAAATAAGGAGTTGATTGGAATCTTGTAACAGAATTCCATCAAGGCAAGCAAAAGCAAAAAATCCAGCAAAAAGCCAAAATACCATCTGCGCCACAACAAAATAGTCGGTTGAAAATATGAGGCAACAATAAAACCAGCAAGAAGGGGAACAAGACGAAAATAAAAATATTTTCTCTTCTCGCACTGGTTAAAGACCATCAGCATGGGAACCGCTAATGCGATGATGAATTCTACAAATAGTGATGAGCCTACTTTGCCAACGATAAAACTGCTCATACCAAGAAACGGCTCCCGAGATAGACTGTGACTTTTTCCTGGAATTCCTTCTTCTTGTTTCTCGACATAGCCAGTATAGCACCCGAGGTCAAAACCACATTGTCCTCATCAAATTCTTTGACATAATCAACATTGACTAGATAGCAGTGATTGCAGCGAACAAAACGAGCGCCATCTAGTTCCTGAGACACTTCCTTTAGAGCTCTTCTTTCGACAAAAACACGATTCTTGGTCAGATGGAAGTACAACAACTTACCTTTGACTTCCACGAATTCGATGTCATCCAACTTGACGATTTTCTTGCTCTTATCCACGGAGATGGTGATGGAAGACTTCTTCATAGATTCAATCGATTCTACCGCTTTGTCCATCGTCATCTTCAGGTGTTGTTTGTTCACCGGTTTGACAAGATAATCGCTTGCGTTGTACTGATAACCATCAATAGCGAAACGAGCATAATTGGTGCAATAAATCAAAATTGCGTTCTCGTTCTTTTCTCTTAGCTCCTTACTTGCTGTTAAGCCATTGATGATCGGCAAATCAATATCCATAAAAATGATGTTATACCCGCTGCACTTCTCTAAAAAGAGAATGGCTGAGGGATAAACATCAATATGGAACGGCACTTCCTTTTTTAGTCGTTCTTCCTGGAAATACTCCAAAAGAGATTTTTCTAATAAGGAAGCAAATTCTGGTTCATCATCCACAATTGCAATATTTATCATATGATAAATAATATATTTTAAATCGAGTGATTTCAACTTAAATACAACATTATGTGTATCAGTAAGCCCTAGCATGTCAGTTTGGATCACTCTTTGACAATTATGCTGATGGAAGTTTTAGTTTAACCCCAGGACTTACACTTGAAAGTTCCTCTCCATCATTGTAAGCATATAAAAGCCAAAGAAGATTTGGTTTGACTCCTTTCACCCACCAAAAATTATCGGCTCAACAAGAAAAAATCAAAGCTAAACATCACTTTTTAAATCTCTTCAATGATTTTTAATCCGATATCCAACTTGAATAAATCGTGGTTAGCAGAATACAGAAGAGACTTATCATAATCTCCTGGTATTAAAACATCCCCTGGTTGCAAAAAGTCATAGAGTTCGAGTTTGAAGTGATTGGCTACGGCCTGACAAGCTGCTAATTCCATTTCCACAACGATACAACCTTCTTCTCTTCTCTTTTTCACTTTGTTCACTGTTTCCATCAAGAACCCATCTGTGGTCCAGGCTTTTCCTTTTACATATGGAACATTTAACTTTTTGAAAATCGCTTCGACTTTATTTGCATTATTGATGTTAACAAAATCGCTAGGTGGCATGAAATGATATGATGTTCCCTCATCTCGATAGGCTTGAGTTGGAATAACAAATTTTCCTTTGGTGAATTCTTTATCCAGCGCTCCACAAGAACCAAACATGACAAACTTCGTCGCACCAGTGATATAAGCGCATTCTGCAATATTGCCAGCGCATAAGACAGAACCCATCGGTGAAAGATATACTCCGATGGTTTCATCTTTATATTCAAAGGCATAGATAGGAACGCTATAAGAGGAACCACCGATCAATCCAACTTGCTTAAGATCATAATGGGATTGGATATAAACAAATATTTCGCGTGACAAAATCACCAGGCATTTATCTAAAACGTGCCCTTTTTCTCCGTAAAAATGCTCTAGTTTAAGAATTGGTTCACTCGTATCAAAAGAATCGATAATCATATGTAACAATTATAGCATGCCAATAAGGAAGAAGGACTGACACTAGTGTATCAATCCTGTTTCTAACTACTAGCAGAGTGGAAAGATTGTAATAGAAGTAGAAACTTAGGACCCTACTTCTTGAGCAATGCTTTTAGCTCGTTTTTACTTTGCTCTAAATCACCAGTTAGTAATGGGATTAGTTTTTTAATTTCTTCGATATCTTTGTCCCACCACTTCAGTTTTAAAAGAAGATCAATAGTTTCTTTATCAAATCGATATTTCTTAATCTCAGCAGGATTACCAACAACAACCGCATAGGGAGGAACATCTTTTGCCACTACCGCATTTGCACCGATAATCGCGCCATCACCAATATGAACACCTGGTAAAATCGTGGCTTTTTGCCCAATCCAAACATCATTACCTACGACTGTATCACCACGATTTCCTCTATCACCAAATGGTCTAGATAAACCTTTAAATTCATCAATGATTTCAAAAGGATATGTGGTTAAACAATCTAACATGTGATTAGCACCATTCATCACAAATTCCACGCCTCTTGCAATAGCAACAAACTTACCAATGATGAGTTTATCACCCATAAAGTCATAATGATGAGTGACGTGTTTTTCAAACGATTCTGGCCCGTCATCGCTGTCATCATAATAAGAGTAATCACCCGCTATTATATTTGGTCTAGTGATGACGCTTTTGATATAGCAAAATGATTTAAACTGAGAATTCGGATAAATCGGATTCATCTTTTTCTCCATGTCACTCTTCCTCCTCGTAATAATATGAGCAATCAATTCCTTTGAGGAAAAGTTCTCTATCATTGATGTTATCAGTTAAAGCGTTATTTAGTAATTTATGGATTGGTTCTGGGTCGTATGGACTTGCTCTCATAGCGTTCATATAATCATTTTTTTCGATTAAAGACCAATCAACACATTTTGAAAGTCTATTGATGAGTAACAAATCTAACCAGATTCTCGTTGACCTTCCATTTCCTTCCATAAATGGATGAGCAATATTCATTTCAATATACTTATCTACTATTTCATCAAATGTATTATCAGCCATCTTATCGATGCCTTTTAATACTTGTGGTAAAAAATCACCATTGGCAAAAGTAAATCCACCTTTAGAAATGGTTCTGGTTCTAATTTTTCCTGCAAATGGATATAGCCCTTCAAATAGGTAAGCGTGAATTTTTTGCAAAGCAATAGTCTTGCCAATTTCTTCCTCTTCAATCAATTTTGCCTTATAAAAGTCATATGCCTTTTTCTTACTTTGCTCATCAATCGGATCTAACGAGCCATCTAACCATTTTTCAAATTCTATATTATTTTTGCTTCTTAAAATTCTTCCGAGCTTTTTGATTCCGGTTTCATCAACGACATCAGCAAGATATTTCTTTCCATCATAAGCATATAATCTCAGTTGTCTACAAAATGCATGCAACTCAGGATTTCTTCGTTTAATAGCATTCCAATATATTCTTGGATTTTTGGAATCAGTTAGCACCAAAACAACATCGGTAGCAGAATACCACCATTTTGATAATTCGCTATCCCATATAGCACGAATTGGTTTATTTAAAAAATATCTAATTGAACGTTTTATCATATTGATATGATAACATATACCATTTCAGTTGTATACAATTTGTATACAACTCAAAAAAAAGGACTGACACATTGTATCAATCTAATTTAACTAAGTTGTCTAAAAACATAACGTTTGATACAATTTCGTACCCTTATAAATAAAAGCCACCCTCAAAGGATGACTTAATTCTAAAGAGTTCACATTTGAATTGTTAAATACTTATTTAGTTTGATTTCATTTTTCTTTTAAAAGTCAGTATTGCAAGAACGAACGAAACTATTGTATATGCAAGAACAATAATTAATGGAAGCAAAAAATCCTTAATTGCATCATTTATTCCATTCATTGTGTTTTGAACGAGTATTGTTGCATTTCTAAATGGTAATATATTCATAAAAGTAATCATTCCTTCGCTTAATCCCTCAATAGGAAACCACATACCAGATAGTACTGATTGGCCAGCAATAACAATTGAAGATATGCCACCAATAGATTTTTCATTGCATAATGATCCAAGTAAAATTCCTATTGCAATAAAAAGGAGTGATGTAAATATGCTTATAAGTATCGCAAATATCATATTGATGCTAAATATTGAAGAATCAATTATTCCACCAACTAAGAAGAACAATAATGATTGAACAAATATAATAGGAATCATAGATAAAGCGTATGAAAAAATGAATTCATATGATTTTGCATTAGATACATATAATCTTGTTAAAAAAGATGTCGATCTATCTATAGCAATTAGTAGTCCGACAAAGAGTGCTATGAAACTTTGAGCAAACACAACTATGCCAGGTGCTAAATACCCCATCTCAAATTGAGGTGTTAGTTTATGGAATATTAGATAAAATAATATTTCCATAAACAAAGGCATTCCCAAGGTAAATATTAATGATAGTGGGTCCCTTAATATTTCCTTGAAATCTCTTTTTGTTAAAATGATAATTCTAGATAATGATTTTTTCATTATAGTTCACCTCCAGAAACAATTTCAATAAAGGAATCCTCTACATTTGCTTTACCTGTTTTACTGAATAATTCTTCTTTATTGCCAACAAACATCAGTTTTCCATCCTTCATTATGCCGATTCTATCGGATAAGGCTTCCGCCTCTTCCATATAATGAGTAGTTAGGATTATTGTCATCTTTCCTTTTAATTCTTTTATGGTTTTCCATAATTCTCTTCTAGCTATTACATCAAGTCCTAATGTTGGTTCATCCAAAAATAATATTTTGGGCTTAGAAATCAAAGCAAGGGCAATCGATAATTTCCTTTGCCACCCACCAGATAATTTTGAAGCCTGTTTTTTAGCAATTTTTTCAAATCCGAATGATTCATAAATAGCTTTTTTTGTTTCGTTTAATTCTTTTTTGTCTAGTCCTGATAATTCACCATAAAAATCAATATTTTCTTCAACTGTTAGTTTTCTTGCAATAGCAGTCTCTTGCATGGAAATATCGATAATCTCCTTTATTCTTTCTTCATCTTTCAATATCGAATAATTAAAAATATCAGCATCACCACTTGTTGGCTTTACAAGTGTAGAAAGCATTTTTATAGTTGTTGTCTTCCCTGCTCCATTTACACCTAGTAAAGAAAACAATTCACCTTCATATATTTCTAGATTTAATTTATCAACTGCTGTGACATCTTTGTATTGTTTAGTAAGATCACTGATTTTTATCGCCGTTTTCATTTTTGAGCATTCCTCCCATCAACTGATAGAATACATCATCCTTAATTAGCGCGATTCCCTTTTCCTTATCACCCATCACCATTAAAGTGTCGCCTTCTTTGATATTAAACATCTTTCTTGCTGCAGCGGGTATTGTAATTTGAGATTTAGGGCCAACCTTGACACTAACTATAAACCTATCTTCATTTGTGTCTTTCATTTATATTCCTCCAAATATATATCTTACTTTTCCAATTATATCTTACTTTTCTTACATTTGCAAGTTATCTTTATTAATACATAACAAATGGTTAAATCTAAAAAAAGCCTTGATACCAATTATCAAAGCTATTGTTTCAATATGGCAGGGTGTAAAGATTTTAATACAAGTGGAACAAACTTGAAACCTTTGGAACAGATAAAAATCAGTTAAATACCAATCACTTCTTTTATATAATCTAGAGTCTGTTCTTCTTTTTTAACATAATAAATTAACAATGCATAAGATGCTTCACTAAAACATATCTTATCTTCTCTTTTTTCTAGAATTTGCATTTTTTCTAATTTTTCATAATCTTTTAAAAACTCTTTTTCTTCTATATTAAA
>OCVV011331264.1_pt1 | contig 10414 bp, 5 predicted proteins | sample 1539721 | NCBI WGS metagenome assembly OCVV01 (sample SAMN02144230, study PRJEB22623) | gut metagenome | biome: sheep rumen | host: Ovis aries | place: New Zealand
GGAGGTGATTATATTGGGGTAAAAACAACGAAAAAAATCGCAGAATTTCACAAATTTTCCTTGCTTTTGTAGAAAAGTGTGGTATTATTAAATTGTAGACAGGAGCGAGATGAGGACGCACACCGGCTGCACGACAGGAGGCGTAATGCAATTTCCGACAAAAAGATCTGACTCCTCGGGGGTCTTGTAATTACATTCACTCCGCCTGCAGGATATGCAGGGTTCCATTAATTGCCCTTCGCTAAGGTCGAAGAGAGGCAAACTATAAACCGCCAAAAGCTGGCGGTTTTCTTTTTTTTGCTCATCCTAATTGAAAAACTCAATCGGCCAGGTCGCATACAGGTTTCCGAAATTGCCGGCATTGAAGAGCTGTACATGGGAGCCAATTGTGTTCTGAACGAGGTATTTGTACAAATCTGCGTAGAAGATTCCGTAAGACCCGTTCTGGTCAGCGGAGTTTATAGTCTCAATCATTTTGTCGGTGAAATTGTGGGTAAAGCGGTTTGAAAGCCAGACTTTAAGCTCCACGCTGTAGAGGTCGGCAAATGATGTTTCGTAGCCGTTGGCAGCTGTAAAGGCAAGAATGCCCTTGTAGGCATCATTCTGGGCAACATTCAGTACGCTGGCCGAATAGCACGGCTCCGCGATAATGAGCATTTTTCGATAACATTTCTGATTCTGGTTTGATTCAGACTGGCCGGACAAATAGTCAAGCGTGGCTTTCATTCGTTCGGTGGTAAATCCTTCTTTTCCTTTTCCTTGCCAGACAAACTGACCGAGCGCCCCGTTTCCGTTCCGGTTTGCGCCGTGTCCCGACCAGAACCAGAGGATGTCGGACTGTCCGTCACTATTCAATTGAGTGGGGCTTTCCACGAGACGCGGATGCGTTTGCCTGTCTTCGCTGCGGCTTTCAATCGAAACAGCTTCTCCTTTCATAATATTCACCATGTCGTCTGCCGTCAGCTCAGAAAGCAGGTAGTCAATCTGAATGTCGTCCGTGTACAGGTTTTCACCGTTCAGTCGGGCATAGATTTCACCGGGCTTTTTGTTACGTTTGCTGCCCGCTATGTCATCGGCAAGAATCAGGATAATGTTGTCATCATTATATATCTTGGTTTTCTTCTTTAAAAGCTGATAGAGATAGAGCGCATCCGCCTGATGACGGTAATTTTGCCAACCGTTTGATGCTGCGACGATGACCGCCCAGTGACTCTTTGCCTCTTCATAGTCAACAGATACGCCTTCGCTTTCTTCCTGAAGCTGTTTCTCAATTTCGTCAATGAGTACGCCCCATTCCCAGCTTGCCCGGTTTCCGGCAGTGCGACCGTTTCCGTCCGAAGATGTGTAGTCAAGTGGCTCAAAACTTCCCTCTGCTACGGTCCAATGAGTGTAAACCGTGCGAAGAGCGCTTGTGAGAGTTTCTGCGTCAAAATCCAGTAAGCCGGTCGCACCGTTGATATTCACCGTTTTGTTTGCGTCAATATCTTCAAAGGCGAACATCATGCCGAGCGGCGACAATGCTGATTTTCCGCCACTTCCTGTTCCGGTAAAACTCTTTATCGCTTCGTTTACCGCATGATTTGAAATAGGCGTGGTCGCTTCGTTTTTGATGCAACGAGCCGCCGCAAAGCCGCACAAAAGCAAGGCATCGTACAAATTCGCTTCGCCGACAGAAGGCTTTTCATTGAAACGAGCCTCGTACATGACGACAAAACCGCTGGTCGGGTCGGCATAAGGAGCCGTTCCTTCAACGCCTTCTGCAAGCCCTGCGAATTCTTCTTTCAGAAAATCTGCGGTAAAGGCAGTGTCGGTAAAAAGGAGCCTGGGGGAGCTGTCTCCAAGTCGCTCTCGTTCCTGTAAGATTGCCTGTGCATCTTTGTATGAAGAAAGTGCGCACAGAACATAATCAGCACCACTTCCGAGCGCTTCGCTGGCAGCGCTTGCAAGAGGAAGGGCTTGGGTTCCTGCCCCGTAGCTGGTCTCTGCGTTTTCAGAAGAAATATAACGGATATTATTTACAGGCGTAAGTTTCAGCTCGGAGGCGATGTAAGGTCCCCAGTTAAAGAATGTCTCGCCGTATAAATCTGCGCTTGAAATGAATGCGACCTTTTTTCCGCCATAAGCCGCCACTTTTGCAAGCAGGGCTTCGGTCTGGGAGATGTCAGTTTCGGTCAATGCCCACAAGAAAGGGTCGGAATGTGCTGCGGATGCGGCATTCATCGCAAAGGCTCGGATAATGCTTTCGCTTGCGGCGCATGGGGCAATGAGCGGTTTTTTGTTGATAAAACACGGCTCGGCAAAAACCTGCACATGGTCAGAATAGCGGGGGCCGATAATAGCAAACACATCGTCTCTTTTTGAAAGACTTTCTGCCATGGAAGCGAGATTTTCGCTCTCTTCGCTGTACCATTCGAGGTCAAGGATGAATGGCGTGGAAAATTCACTGTCCGTCAGGGCCGTTTTTAGCGAGGAAAGGTACCAGTCTGCGATACGGTGAAAACGGCTGCTCTGCTCGCCGCTAGAAGGAAGAACCATCGCAACTTTTATCTTTCGCCAGCTGTCTGTGTCACTTGTTTTGCCTGAGGACGACGAGTCGGAATCATCTGAACAAGAGGCAAGGCAAAGAAACAGGACATAAAACAGTATCAATAAAATATTTTTGGCAGAAACAGGAACAAAACGATAATTTTTATTTATTTTCTTCATATTCACGCTCTTTTTCTATGGCTCCTGCTAAGGCTCCCTGCACGACGGCAGAAAGCTTATCTTTATATGATTTTGAAATTATCAGTTCTGTGTAGCCGTTTGCAAGGTCAAATTCCTGATGATGGGGAAGTTTGCCCGAAAGCCACTGCTCAATGCATTTTTGAACGGCACGGTCGATATGCTTTACCACGGAGAAAGGAACTTGCTTCGTGTAGACAGACAAATCGGAGTCCATGCCCACTGTATAGAAGGACTTTTCTCCTTTTTCTCGGTTGTAGCGCAAAAGTCCGTGGACACTTCCGCCACAAACAGGAAAATAAAGGTCAAAGGGATTTAATTTCTGGGCAAAGAGCGCCAGAGCATAAGAGAGGTCGGCACTGTCAAAGCCATCTTTGTCATGATCGTTATTAAGGGAAATCGCCGCAAAATCCAGCTCCTCAAATTTTGAAACTGAATCCGACCATTCCGTAAAATTATAGTCATAGACTTTTTCGTTCCAGGCAGATTCGCTGCCAGCGATAAAGCCCTTCAACGCATCCATGACGCTTTGAGTGCTTTCGTTAGCAAGAATGGCAAGAATCCGGGCATTTTCCCTTCCCGCAAGCAGCGTCTTTGAAGCCAGCCCAGCAAGGTAACTCGCACCATAGAGTGGCATATATGCTGTATTTACAGCAGGAAATTCAGTTTCTTTGGATTCAAAAAGCATGTATGAAATCGTATCGGGCTTTTCAGAGAGATATGGTGAAAAAAATTCAAGGTAGCCCTCATCACCAAAAAGGAAAAACACCGGGAGCTTGTAGGTTTTCGTTAGCTCATAACAGCGCGGAATGTATTCATCAACAAGGCCTTTTGCCTCATCCCAGTTTTTGGGGCAGATATCATATACCAAGAGATTGTTTTTTAGGGCAGCCTTCTGAACGCCCGAGCAAAAAGAATCGACATAGGAATTGTCGCCCAAGCCGTTGGGCGGATAAAAAGCAATAAGTCCGCCTTTTGAAGCGACGCTCTCAACAGAGGGATTTTCGTCATCGGATTCGTTCTTGCAGGAAAAGAGAGAAAATGAAAAAATCGTAAAAAAAGTCGCAAAAAAGGTAAACCTGAAAAAGTTTTTCATAAACAAACACAAGAATTCATAAAAGAAAGAAGACAAGTTCAAATGCCCGGACAGACATTTGAACCTGCCATTGTCCTTGTCACGAGGTCAAGCAAAAAAATGACACGTCAAGTCCTTTCAGCTATTTACAAGGCTCACATAGAATTACACGGTAGCACGGGCCTTGTTCAGACCGAAGCTCTGATGCTGACGCCCTGCGATACCAGATTAATCCAACTTTGTAGTCGTGAGCCATATCTTTATAGTTAGTATGGCTTACAGAACCTGAATTAGGAGAAATGGTGATTTTAGACAGATTGCCCCATGTATTGCTGCGCATTGTCGCGGGATCGGTGGTGTTGTTGTCATCCCAACAAGCCAGTACGCAATTCTCTGCCTGGTCAAAGTAGTATCGTTCCGTTACTGCTCCGTTGTTATTGAAGCCGATATATCCGGTTTTGGTAAGGTTAAGGCCGAGCACACCGCCCTTCATGAACATGGCAGCCACCGTACCGCCTGGTTTTCTAGAAAGATTGTTCAAGCGCGAGACAAGACCGGTGATGGCACTTGTTTTTGGAAGAGAATATTTTCCATTAACAAAATGAGTGCCATTGTAATCCCATTTTTCTGTGAGCAGCCAGACAGGATAATAGTAGATGTTTTGATATTCTGATGGCAAGTTTTCCCAACTATCATCAGATGTGGTTTTTTGGTACTTATTGGCGATTAATTGTTGCTGACTGCCATCGACATTAGCAAAGGCTGTGCTGCCATTCTCATAACCAGTACCCATATAATAATCGCGCAAATACAAGTTGTTTTCAATTTTTACGACATTGTATGTACCGTTGGCTGCCCCAAAATTAAGTTTGTAGTCTTCGGAAGATACCTCAGAGCTTTTTTCTTCTATCTTGTTCTGGTTTTCTTCGGAGAGATATGAAGGCACATAGGTAGTAAGCGTAGTACCGGTAAGATAGAATGTCGTATACTGGTCATAGTCGAGGGATGATTTTTCGGTCAAGACAACCTGCCCGCCATTCCAGCCAACGGAATGCGGTTTATGGAGTATATCACCTGCATACAAACCCTGATTCCAGAACACTTTTCCGTTGTTATCTGCAGGATAGAGGACTTTGACACGGCTGTTTATATTAAGCTGCGGAATATACTCCCAGCACAATTTTGCAACCAAATTGTCTCCGTAGTAGATGTCTTTTACAAAAGAACCGTTCTCATCGAAAGCAATCTTTGTGGTGTCGATTTTTGCAGGAAGCGTGTTCACATGACGTGCCTGACCTTCAATCGGGTAATCCACTTTCAGCTGACTTTCAAAATAGTCTTCCATTGCTTTATAGCGCTCTTCGAATCCGTCCAACTCATCGTCAAGAAGCTCATACAAAGGAATGAGGTTGTCAGGACTTATAAAATCTACGAATACGCAGTTGTTGGCTTCGCTCAATGTAGCCTGCCACTCAGCGAATTTGTCACTGCGGCTGCTTTCTGAGGCCGTTCTTTCGTTAAGCAAAGAGCCAAATCCCGATATCGCATCTTCGCTTCCTCCCTTCACATCTGAACTAAAGTTGAATCTGTTGCCTTCGCTTGTGAGCGTCTTCTTGTAGCTTCCCTCTACAGTAGTTGACAGTTTGAAAAGACCATCATAGCCTGCCTTAAGCATTCCTCCTGCCTCAAATGTACTTTCCATCTTCTCGGTATTTGCTTCCATGTCCAGATGAACCTTACCGCCAAGGATTCCGCCTTTTACGACATGAGTACCATACTGTTTTACAAGCTTCTTGAAGACATCCGCTGTATTATTCTTAAATCGCGGGTTTATACCGTTAATGGCTTTATAAGCGGCATCCGTCATAAATTCTTTTTTGGTAAGCGTCATATCATCAGTATTAATAACCGCAGTCAGTTTATTAACTTTAATGTCAGCCCATGCATACTGATAGTTTGTCGTGTCGTGGCTTGTCCACTCTGTATGAGCATCAATTTCACCACTGAAATCAGCGATGTCAAAACTACCTTCAACAGTATGTTTGAGTGAGGCTTCAAGTTCTGCAAGGTTTGAACCGGATGCCTCACGATAAGAAAGCTTAGTGGAGTCAGACGTGTAGACAATCTTAACGACATCGCCTTCATAGGTAATACCGTCATCGCTCATAAGTTCCGTAACCTTAAAAATAGGACTCTTACGGCATCTTGCTGAAGCATAGCCAAGACGGTTGTTGTAGCCGTAGCCGATGAACTGCTTCATGGCAACTGATTCACTCGGTTCATCAGCATTTGCCGCCGCAGCTTTCTGCTCCAGGTTTATTGTCTTTGTCGTCTCCGTACCTGTCGCACCATATTTTATGGTGAGGGTTGCGCTGTGAGTGTTTGCGTTATCGTTCTGGTACACATACAGATTGACTTTTTTTGTGCCGTTTCCTTTCTGGTCAAGGCTTCCCGCTTCTTCGCTTATGTAGCCAAGCTGATAAATTTCTTCAGTATCCTCGGTCTGACCAGTAGTTTCGTCAGTTTCAGTGTAGAAATCATTCTCAGCATAGGCAATTTCTGCGCCCCAAGAGTCACCGTTGTTTATCGGAAGGACAAATTCAACCTTGTAAGCGTAATTTTCAAGCTTCAGGTCTTCCGTATCTCCGAATGTGCTTACATCCTTCGTTACGGATGTGATTGTAGGGGTAGTAGTTTCTGTGGTGTCAGCTCCCGGAGTTGTTTTTGGCGTACTGTCACTTTTTGGCGAGGTCTCATCATCGCCATTTGAGCAGCCTGAGAAAATCAGTGCCGAAGCAAGCAGCAATGATGTCAGACATGATAAGATTTTTGTCTTTTTCATAAAAACCTCCTTGTATGAAAAAAGCAAAGTGTGGTATACGGCTTTCCTAATCAAGCAAAAGAATGACAGAAAATGCCTATTCGTTTTCCTCTTGCCATGAAGCCAAGGCATCATCAATATAGCGGCTGAAAGAGTTTTTGGTACTCCAGTAATCAAAATATGTATCACCATCGGAAAGCTCTGTATCTTCTCTCTGAACATACACGCTCGTATACGAAGATGAATATGGCTTCTGAGGCTGTCCATTTTTTTCTTTATTGTCTTTAATCATGAGCTCTGGAGAGACAATGACATGATAGTTAGCCTCATTATCCTTGTAGCGGTATCTGCTATTTGCAGGTTTCTGCCACGTTGACCTTGAGAATTCATAAAAATTCAAAGTCTTGTCCGAAACAGGATATCCATGAAGATAGTGAGCAAAGTCATAATAGAACTCACTTGCATAGATAGGCGCCTCCTGCTTGGTCATATATCCTCTTTCGGCAAGCAGAGCAAGAACTTGTGTCGGACTTGCCCCTATTGATGTGAGATATACTTCATCGTAAGAATCAGTAAGCGACAGAAGAAATTCTTTGTTTACATACTTGCTGTATGTGATTGCTGGGACCTTAATGCGAGTAAAAAGATATTCCGTTACAGAACCGTTTTTGCAGTAACCGTAAAAAAATGGCTGGGTCGTTTTTAGCTGGGCGGCCTTTTTAAAGACAGTAGTATCGACACTGCCATCCTTGGGCAGGTTGTTCAAGCTGAGGCCTCGGTTTGAATCATCTTTAGGAGAGCCATAAGCAAAGGCAAACATGACATTTTTGTAGTCGTCCCGATTTTTAGTGTCGTTGCCAGGTCCATCCTTGCCATCTGACAGCATGTGCAGCGCCATTAAATCTATTCCTTTTTTCTGCAATGCTTCATATACATGTCTTGCATTTCCAAATCCAGAAGCATTGTCCGTTGCTGCTTTTTCCCATGCAGCCACATTGACCAGCGAACTGAATGTATGGAACGCAGCTTTTGCGGTTTTCAGGCTCATCAGGTTTTTTGCGTATGTCCAGTTATGCTCGGATTTAATATATTTACTTTTGCCGTCATCCTTTTGCCCCGCATAATGATAGACACTGACGGTTTTTGTGGTCTCATTAATGATGTTTTTCGCACTGTCGGTCACAGAGTTGAGGCAGAGCCAATAGCTTTTATCCTTAAACATTGGGCCTCCAGCCGGGCGAACGCATATCCAACAGGTACTGTCTTTGTTGCGTCTGATAACATCACCTGCATGGTAGTAAGGCGTACCGGTGAATTTGTTTGTAGCCGTAAGTTCCTTTGAATCTGCAGAAATAAAGCGAAGCTGGGTCAGTTCAGGCATTACAGGAAGATTAACATCAATTGTTGCATATAAATCTTCTTCGCCGCTTATCTTTGTAAAAGTGAGCGTGCCTAGCCCGGAATATGACCAGCTGTACTTGCCTGCGGTAAGACTGGACTCCGTAATGCTTTCGCCGATAAGGCCAGAAAAATAATCAAGCGCATCGGTAATGCTTGCCGCCGCTATTGAGTACACGGTTGGTTTTGTGGAATCAAGAACAAAGCCCTCATCGCAGGTAAAAGTCATTGTATTCCAGCCGCCAGGAAGAACTTCGACACCGGAAACAGTCCCGTCTTCGTCATCAGCGACTTTGTTCTCATCGTACTGCGTCAAGTCAGTGAGCGAGCGAAGCACGGTGAATGCCGCATCGTCAACTGTGGCGAAAACTGCGTTGTTTGCCTCATCTTCTTGTTCAGAACCTGGATTTGAACCATGGGTAGTTGATTTGTCATCATCGTCATTTGAACAGCCTGAAAAAATCAATGCCGAAGCAAGCAACAGTGATACCAGAAAAGATAAGTATCTTGTCTTTTTCATAAAACCTCCTTTATATGAAAAAATTTGTTAAACATTCTCTTTCCTAAAGCAAGCCACAAGCCCGTAGCTGAGTGTCGGTCTAATCCAGATTTCAACAAGCAGATAACCAGTGTATTCATTGTTTGGTTCAAGGCAGATGTCTATGTTGTAGAGTGTTGCAATGACCATATCAATGAGACAAATAATCCACAAATTGCCCTTGGAATAGCTCTTCCACTCTTTACGGGCATAGAAGTATGTGAGCATGACCAGAAGCAGTACTGACAAGGTAAGGCAGGACAATCGGAGAGGATAAATTGCCAGAGGGGGCGCAAAGATAATGTCACGCAGGAATACCGTAATTCCCAGACACACCGAACACCAGTAATTGAACCGATGGGCGCCGAGAATGTTGAAGAAATACAGTCCTATCATTACCAGACAGGCAATGTAGAAGGCATTCAGCACCAGTTCCGGCCATGTGTTGCTAATTCCCAAATGAGTTATGCCATAGAGCATGATACCCACTGAGAGAAGAGCGGCTAAGATAGTAATAACGATATCTCTGATTTGTGATTTCTTGAATCTTGTACTCATGTGTTGCCCCAGTAAAATGATATCTATTCCGTATTTTCCTTTTTAGTCATTTTCTTTTTTCCAATCGACTTTTTTGGCGTCGACATAACGCTCGCAGTTGTCGAAAGTGCTCCAGTAATCGAAGTAAAGGGTATATCCTTGCCAATAAATTTCAGTATAGTCTTTCTCTTTAACAGGAGACGGAGGGACTGACTGATCTGCCTTGCCGTTGTTGTCTTTAATAACAAGTTCTGGGGAAATAATGACATGCCTATCTAAGTATGTAGGGTAATAGCGTGCGTAGACAGGTTGGTGTTTAATGAATTTTACAGGTCCGGGTGCGTTCGTATTATCGCAATTTTCTAGCCTATGAAGAAAGTTATTGAAGTCATACAGAAATTTTTTTGCCTTTTCGTCATTAGTATCGCCTTCTGTTAGCGGGAAGCAAGTATCGAAGGTACTTCCGTTCATTCGTGAGAAAACAACATCAAAAGAATCAGTAAGCGAGAGTAAAAAACTTACAGCTTTGTTAGTATACTGAAAATTTTCGACTGTATTTACTGTTGAAATTACTTCCTTGAACTTTCCGTTTTCTACATATCCGTCGCATGATATAAATGGCTGAACATAGTTTACCTGTCCCACAGTCTTATAGATATCCTCATCAAATCCGTGTGTGGGTTCAATTATTACTTTGAGATTTCTGTTAGCATCCTTTTTGGGACTTCCATAAGCAAAGGCAAACATGGCAGATCTGAGATTCTGAAAATCGTCTGACATTTTACCATTATCATCCGCATTCAAGTGCAATCCTATCAAATCAATTCCTCTGTCCTTCAACCCTGTATATGCCATCTTGGCTCCTTCACATCCAGATAAGTTCCATGCATTGCTGTCTACAAGCAAGCCAAAAGTATGGTAAGCGGCTTTAGCAGTTTTAAGAGACATCAGATTCTTTGCATAGACCCATGTTTGGATGCACTCGTAATAGGCATAATCGTCCTCACTAGCATTATGCCAAATGGTATACTTCTTCGTTTCGCTCTTGATTGTGGTTTTTCCGGCATTTTTTCCTGTAGATTTGTTGTCAAAAGCATCGAGAGCAATCCAGTAGCTCTTGTCTTTTTTGTAAGGACCACCCGAAGGTCGGACGCAAATCCAATAGGTGTTGTCCTTATTTCGCCTGATTACATCGCCCGCATGGAAGTAAGGTCTGCCACTGTAGCTGTTCGTTGAGGTAAGTTCTGGTGAATCTTTGGAAATAAACCTGAGCTGGGTTAAGTCGGGCATTACATCGAGGGCTACATCTACCGTGGCAAAC
>OCVV011081764.1_pt1 | contig 10412 bp, 8 predicted proteins | sample 1539721 | NCBI WGS metagenome assembly OCVV01 (sample SAMN02144230, study PRJEB22623) | gut metagenome | biome: sheep rumen | host: Ovis aries | place: New Zealand
ATCTGATGCGTGTTCTATATCATCAATAAATTTATTATAATCTTTTTTTATTAATTGTTCATATATATCCATTAATGTAGTTTTTGTTGCCAAATAAGCTAATGGATATTTTTTTGTGCTCTCTGGAGTAACAAAAGGTTTATTTAGTTCTTCTATAAAAGCATTATAGTATTGTCTAAAAAATCTTTCTTGAACAGAATATTCTTCCCCTAAGTTCTTTTGAATTTTAGTCCAGCGATCATAACATTCATCTGACTTACCATCTCTTTCAGAAGTTGAAATAAGTAAGTTTTTAATTAAATCAATGGCTGTTAAAGGAACACCACGATTATTTAATGACTCAAATAACATGTATGCATCTTTGTGATTATCAACTTCAATTACAACTAAAATTGCACTATTAAATCTTCTAACCAAGTTTAATAAAGTTTTGATTTCATTATCTGACTTTAATCCACGATATACATTTTCTGGATCATCAGATTGTAAAAAGTTTGTAATTAATTTATCGAAATAGCGAGCAGCTTTATATATTTTTCTATTTCCAGCATATAACGGAAATTCAGCATTTTCTATAATACCAGATTCATATAATAAGAAATTGTAATCTGCTTGATTATTATCTTGAATTTGTAGTTGTAATCTTGGAACATATTTATCATCTTGTTTGTATGCTAATTGTCTTTTAATGTTATTTAAATCAGTCATACTATCCATATCTAATTCATCTTTATGCTTTAATAATTTTGTATATAATACAGATAAAAGTATAGATAAAGAAGTCATTCTTTGTTGTCCATCTATAACTTCTAGATAAGTAGCTCCAAAAGCACTACCTGGTAAAGCAACACAAATTGTTGATCCTAAAAAGTATCCCTCATCATTTTCAATAACATCATTGAATAGTAAATCCCATTCATTTTGCCCCCAAGTATACTTTCTTTGATATTTTGGAATTTTATAAATTATTTTATCATCGGGTAACACTTGGGAAACCGATTTTTGTTCTACATGTCTAATCATTTTTCCCTCCTAATTATATTTTTTAAAATTTTCAACTTGCTTCATTATCTCCTCATATGCTTCATCAGAAGGCTTTGGAGGAAAATCATTCTTTCTTAATAATACCGCTACATCAAAATATAATTCTGCTCTTATATCTTGTCTTACAGTCCAATCAGTATATTTTGATTTATTAGATACAAGCTTCTTGATCTCTCTAGCAAGATATATATACTTTTCTTCATTCATTTTATCTTCAAATGAATATTTCTTTGCTATAGATACTAAAATATCGTAGAAAGCTTTTTCTTCATAAGTTATATTTAATTCTTCAAAAGACTCTTTTTCTTGCTTTAATTCTTTATATATTGTTTCAAGTTCATCACTTAATCCATTTACAACATCATCAATTATTACATCAGTATAATCAATATCGTTTCTATTGTTATACTTATCAATAACTCTTTGAAGTTTTTTAGAGAATTCTGTTGCTTTAAGTATATTAGTTCTTCCAAATTCTTTTATAGCTTTCTTTAACAATTTAATTAAAGCTTGATATTTGGTATTTGGATATTTTATTTTCTTTAATTTTTCTAAAAAATCATCACTAAATAATATTTGAATATCATCAGTAGTTTCTTCAAAATTAAACTCTTTTCCATCGTATGTTGAGCTTATTGCTCTATTAACTAACTCTTCAATTTTTTTATTCATTAGAGTTGTATCTGGAGTATCTCCTCTTGTCATTTTAAATATCACAGATCTTAAACATAAATAATAATGTAATCTTTCAACCTCTTCACTTGTTATTTCGTCATGCCCAACACATATATTGAATGCTTTTTTTGCTCTTTGTGAAAATCCCATAAAATTATCTTCACGTGATTTCGAAGATAATACATATTCAACTCCATCTTGAATTAATTGAAGCCTTTCAAGAGGTGTTATGTTTTCATCAAAGAATTTTGAATAATCGAAGTCATTCATTAATTCATCAATTTTAGACATAAAATCCTTAAATACTGTTAATGATACATCTATACCGTCAATTGGTCTTATATCCCCATTATATAGCTTCATAGCGGTTAATATAGCACCTTCAAGTCCTATATAATCAACTATCAAACCTTCATCTTTACCTTTGAATACTCTATTGACTCTTGATATAGTTTGAATCAAATTATGGGTTTCAATCGGTTTATCTAAATACATAGTATCAAGAGATGGAACATCGAATCCTGTAATCCACATATCTACAACAATAGCAATCTTAAAGTTTGACTTATCATCTTTAAATATTTTAGCAAGATTCTTTCTATCTTCTCTTGTACCAATTAAATCAGATAATTCTTTAGTATCATTTTTTCCGCCTGTACAAACTAATTTAACCTTTTCGATTTCTACAGCATCTCTATCAGTAAATTCAGCTTCATATTCAGGAGCACATTTTCTCTTTTCAAACCATTCTGGTTTTAGTGCTTTAATTCTTTTATATACTTCATATGCTATTTCTCTGTCATAACAAACAAACATAGCTTTCTGATTTACAGTTGAATGTTCTTGACATCTTTTTTCATAATGCCAAATAAAGTGTTTAACAACTATATCTAATCTGTCTGGATTTCCTAATATTATTTTCAACCTAGACATTTCTTGTTTCGATTGTTCTATTTGATATGGATTAGCACCTTCTTCAGCTAATAATTGATAATACTTATCACATGCTGCTGCTAATCTTTCATCCAATTGTACTTCTCTTGGACCTGGTAATCTACTAATTCTAACTGTAGATCCATCATCAAGAGATTGTTTCATTGTATATTTTGTTACAATCTCTCCAAATACTCTTAAAGTTGCATCTACTGGAGTACCTGTAAATCCAACATAAGTTGCATTAGGAAATGAGTCTCTTAAATATTTAGCAAATCCATATGTCTTTTTTGTTTCAGTGGCTGTAGTAACATATTTAGCTTCTAAGTTTGTTTGAGTACGATGTGCTTCATCTGATATACAAATGATATTATCTCTATCACTTAATAAACTTATATCTTCAGAAAACTTTTGTATAGTCATTAAGTATATTCCACCACTACGAATATTAGCTAATTTTTCTTTTAAATCTTTTCTATCTTTAATACTTACAGAATTATCATCTATTAAATATTCTTTTGCGTTTTCAAAGTCTTTAGATAATTGATCATCTAAATCATTTCTATCTGTTAATAATACAATAGTTGGTTTATTTAATTCTAATGATGTTGTTAATCTCTTTGATAAGAATAACATTATATAGGATTTTCCACATCCTGTAGATCCCCAGAATGTTCCACCTTTACCACTATGTATATGATACTGATTTAAAATATTATGGTACATTTTTTCTGATCCATAATATTGATAATATTTAGGTAATACTAATAAATCATTATTGCTATTATCAGGAATGTAAATATAATTCTTAATAATATTTAATAATGTTTCTTTATTAAATAACCCTTCTATAAGATAATTTAAAGTTCCAATTCCATCAGTTTCTGCTTTTAACTCATCAAGATCCACATCAATAATATCACTATTATAATAATTATCTCCATCAGTTGAATTCCACTTAAAATAGAATTCATAACTACTAAATAATGATCCATATCTTGTATTTGCACCATCACTTATAACGTTAATAAAGTCAAATTTCATCAAAGATGGAATATCTTGTGAATATCTGATATGCGTTTGATCATATGCATCCTTTATACTTACATTTTCATCTGCTGGATTCTTTAATTCAAATACAGAAACCGGAATGCCATTAATAAACACAATAACATCTGGTCTTCTATCTTTATACTCAGAAAACTCAAATTGATTTACTACCTTATATACATTATTAGTATAATCACTAAAATCTACATATTCTACAAATAATTTACTTCCATTATCTCTGCTTAGCTCATATCCTTTAATTAGTCTTGTATATGTATCTTTCATGGTTCTATATAACGACTGATTTTGACTCACAACTAAATTTTGTAAAATAGTATTAATCTCATAATCAGAAAAAGAACCATATTTTCTGTTTAAATATTCAATAAAATCAGTTCTCAATATAATTTCATTTGTTTCTCTATGAATATCATATCCACATTCATAATCCCAACCAAAATTAGTAAAAATATCAAGTACAGCTAATTCAAAATCATTTTCATAATATTTAAAATTATTATTCATTCATAGCCTCCTCTAATGATCCTTTTATTAAGATCGGACAAATCTTTTTGGATATTTTTATTAATTTATCAAGAATATCTTTTCTCTCAATATATGAACTGTGAATTTTAATTATTGATTTTTGAATATCTAAATTCGGAACATTTATTTTATAATCTTTTATTTCATTTAATGATATTGTTTCACGGGCTGATCCCCATGAATTAAATCTTGCATATCTATCAAATTCTTTTCTTTTTAACCACAATAATAAATAATCTGGCATTAACTTATTTTCATCACATTTAAAGGTAATATATGTATTACTTACTATACATGGTTCTTCTTTGTTCAAAGCTATAGACAACGTATCGCTGTTTCTTGAAGTATTGCAATTAAATGCAAAATAGTTTTTATACACTATTTTTTGATTTTTTATATCGCTTGAATGTGCTTTAGTATTAATAAACTTTTTTTCTATGCTGATTCCACATTCACGTTTATATTTTTCTTCAGCATTTTTCTCAGAAACTTCTATAATTAAATCCCCAATGGGTTGTGAGCCATTTTTACGTCTTAAATTTTCAATATACATTTCTGCCGTTTTATTCAAGTCTTCTAATCCAGAACTATATATCGAAATATTTTTTTTCAAGTTGTTATAAATATTTACATATTTTTCTTGTATCTCAATCTTAGGTAAGTCTATTTTAATATCACAAAATACATCCCAATCAAGATTAGATCTAATACTACCATCACTTAAAAATGCACCATATCTATCTTTTTCTTTTGAATTAAAAAACATAAATAAATATTCAGGCATAATTAATGGTGATGTTACTTCAAAAGTTGTATATGCAGGAGAAACTAAGCATTCATCATCTTTATCATATAAACCTATTCTAATACAATTATCTCTTCCTGTTTGCATCCCACTAAAGACAAATCTTCCTTTTTTCATTATTTTATATTTTGATTTATCAATTGAATTGGTGTTTGCAACAGTTGGCATGAATTCTTTATCTTTATTAATACCCATTATTGGTAGATCAATACTTTTTGTATTCTTTTCATTACATAAAGTAATAAGATTTCCTATTCTTTCCTTATTTAATTCCATATCCAATTACCTCAAAAGCTTCTTCCAAGCTTTTTTGCGATTCTTTCTCATTGGAAATGACAGATTTGAAAAGGCTTTGAATTTTTTTCATATCGCTTTCATAATCTATATCTAAATCACGATCAATAAACTCTATGTATTTTGATGGAATTAAAGTATAATTCTTATTTTTGATTTCTTCCTTACTTGCCGAATAACAAAATTCAGGTTCATCACTATATAAATTTTCCCATTCAGGTGATTGCCAATTAAATAAAGTGTCTGCAATTTTTGTTTTATCTTCATCAGAAAGATTTACATATCCATCATCGTTTTGTCCTCCATCTCCCATTTGTCTAGCATCAATAAATAGTATTTCGTTCTCTCTATTTCTTAATTTTACGTATTCTCCATTACGCAATATTTCTTTTTCCTTTTTATTATTTCCACATATCCATAATGTTACTGAAATATCTGTTGCGTAGAACATATCTCTTGGAAGGACTATTATTGCCTCAACCTTATTGTTTTCAATTAATTGTTTTCTAATTTTTTGTTCAACACCGTCAATACCTAAAGCACCATTAGCAAGTAGAAATGCTGCAGTTCCATCGTATGATAATCTTGATAACATATGTAGAATCCACGCATAATTAGCATTACTTACAGGTGGTACTTCATATCCGTTCCATCTAGCATCATTTATTAACTGTTCTTCAGTTCTCCAATCTTTTAAATTGAATGGTGGATTTGCTAAAATATAGTCAGCTCTTAAGTCTTTATGCTTATCCTTAGTAAATGTTGATGCATTTTCATTTCCTAAATTACATGATAACCCTCTTATAGCTAAATTCATTCTAGCTAATTTATAGGTTTGAGGATTTTCTTCTTGACCATATATTGTTACTTCTTTTTTATTACCTTTGTGTTTTTCAATAAACTCTGCAGATTGAACGAACATACCTCCTGATCCACAACACGGATCATATACTGAACATGATTCTTTTCCTGGTGCATGATATGGCTGAATAATGCGTGTCATCAAATCAACTATATTTCCTGGAGTATAGAATTCTCCCTTTTCACTTTTTGCAGCAATACAAAACTTTCTTAAGAAATACTCATATACTCTACCTATAACATCATCAGATTCTTCTTTAGAATATTCCATTTTGTTTATTTCATCTATTAATGATGAAAATTTAGAAGGTTCTATATTAAGCGATGCATAATAACCAATTGGCAAAGCACCCCTTAGTGATTCATTATTTAATTCTATGTTTTTAAATGCATTATCTATAATTGCATAAATTTCTGGTTTCTTAGAATTCTTAACAATATAATTCCAACAATCATTTTCTTCTAAAAAGAATACATTATCTTTAATATATGCCATTGGACTTGATACAAATCCTGCAGTATCTTCATTAGATAACAATTTTTCTTTTTGGGCATTAAATTTGTCATATGCGAATCTTAAGAACAATAATCCTAGAACAACATTAACATAATCTGTTGCACTTATACTTCCCCTTAATTTATTACATGCAGCCCATAAGCCGGCTTCCATTGAAACATTTTTTTTACCTTTTGCCATAGTTACTTCCTCTCACTTCATTCTTATTAAATACTTTCAAAATAAATTATATCATATTTTTTGACAAATTTTGACATTTCGAGACCATTTTTATCCAGAAATCACCTAATCATACCAATATTCTTGACTAATTTTAATAATTAAGTGATTAATACAAAGAATTGGAGGTGTTTATGTTAAGGAAAGTTACAAGCAAAGATATCACTAAGGAAGAATTAAAAAATATAATCAATCCCTTTTATGATAATTATGATGATTTTGTTGAAGAATATATTATGCCAGAAGTTATTGCTTTCTATATAGCAAGTGCTTTTAATAGAAATGCAATGTGGGAAGCATCTTTTTCTCAACATTATAATTCTGCTTCAGATATGTTCAATCTAGAAAAAAGAAATTATAAGAAAATAAAAAATAAAGTTATTAAATTATTACGAATTAAGTATTCTTTAGAAATTGTTAGTGAAGATCCATTGGATTTTAAAAGAATTGAGTATTAGTATTTCTAATACTTTTTTTCAATTTTCCAAAAAACTCACGGAAAATATTTTTTTGTGTGTATTTAGGTGGGCTGTGGGTGTAGAAATTAATTCAAATAAAAAGAGATGCACCCTGGGGGGGATCCCTTTATGATTTATAAATACCTATATCATTTAATACGTCATCCCAATTAAATTCTTCATCAGATATATCTTCTTCTGGTTGTAGTTCTAACTCTTTCTTCTTATTTCTTTTATCTATCTCTTTTTCTTTTTCTATTTCTTTTTCTATATCTATATCTGGTGGACAGTTAGGTGGACTTTTGTCCTTTTTTCTTTTTCTTTGCTCTTGTTTCTTTTTTGCTCCAACAGTTTGATTAGTATAATTAAGAGCTTCTTCAATGAATAACATATCATCTTTTATTACTACCAAGCCAACATTCTTTAGTTTCTTCAATCTTCTTTGAAAGTCATCTAATGATGTGTTGGTTTTTCTACATAATTCTTCTGTTGTATAAGGAATACCTTCACCAGCTATAATCTTACATAGGTATCCATTTTTATTGGTTGCTAATGTGATTAATTTAAGATATAAAATGATAACACTATCACCCTCTGGATCATCTTCAAAGAGTTCAATTTCATCCTTATCAAAGAATGTATTTGGGAACTTAAAAAAGTATAATTCTGTTTTATTATAAATCGCCATAATTAGCAGAATCTTCTTTTTCTTCATCTAGATAATCTTCTAAAAGAACCCATTCTTTAGAGTTTCTTATTTTTCTACATGGTTCAATATCTAGATATAAATAATCACAAATTGAATAATATAGTTTATTTATATAATCAATGTGTTTATTTTCTACTTCCAAGTATATTCTCATAAATTTAGGAATTTCATCTATGTCTTTAATTTTTCGATATTTGTTTCTCATGCTATCATAAAACTCTCTCTGTGGATTATTTGCCATAAGTTGCTACCTCTTTTAGATAATTAATATCAATGTTGAAATATCGTAAAACTTCTATCATAGGTACTAATCCTCTATTACGTACTTTGGAATCATCACCATATAAAGATATAGCTATCTCACTTCTTATCGCATAGGCTTTATTTCTTCCTACACTTCCTATTTTCATAATATCTTTAGCAGAAGCCCATTGGCTTGATGCTACCTCTAATAATTGTTCAGCATTTAACTTTTCACTATTCATTATTATCATCTCCCTCTTACTTAATGTTTTAGTCGCTAAACTTTTTTAAATCGATTCGTATTTCACATTCGCTTCACCTCATTTCTGACTATAAACCTAATACAAGATGGTTCAAATAGTCTTTATTTATGATTCATTTGGACATAATTGTTGTTTTATTATCTCCAACCATTTTCATCTTAACACATAAAATAGTGACATTTAGTGACACAAATGAAAAACTTTCGCCATTTCGGTTCAAATCAGTTTACTATCGTGATACTATGGTAGTGGATTGGTGAATACAAAAGTTTGATTTTAATTGTATAGTATGCTAACATTACAACACACTTGAAATTGAGCATAAAAAAACTTACTGCTGGTAACAGTAAGCAAATAGAAACACAAATCTAAAAGTTTAGCGAACTTTAATAACATTATAATAATGTAATTGGGTTTCCACTTACATTATATCACAATGTTATAAAAACACAAGAAAGGAGATATAATGGGAGTTTACAAAGCCAAGGAAGGCAAAACAAAAGATGGTCGTGTCTGGTTCTTTAGAGTAAGATATAAAGACATGAGTGGAAGAAACAAACAATATAAGTCTGGTAAGTTTGCCACTAAAAAAGAGGCAGAAGTTGCCGAACTTGAATTTAGGCTCAAAGTCCATAAGCATGAGAATATGGATGATATTACTATTGAAGAAATGATTGATCTATTTATTGAAAATAGAATATCCACAATAGAAGTAAAGCCTACTACTATATATAATTATGGAAATAAGAAAAGATATTTATCTAGCTTATTACACTTGAAATTAAAGGATTATAATATTAATCATTATGACAATTGGAAAAAAGAAATGAATGAAACTGATTTATCTACAAAATATAAAAATGAAATATTAAAGTTCTTAAAGTCAGTATTAAACTTTGCTATGACCTGGTATGATTTTAATCTCAATAAAATCTATTCAAAGATGACTAAATTTAGTAATGCTTCTGATATACCAAAAGAGATGCAATATTTTACATATGAGCAATTTAAACATTTCCTTTCTGTCGAGCCTGTATTACAAAACAGAGTTATGTTTGAAATCTTGTATTATTGTGGATTAAGAAAAGGAGAACTTAGAGGCTTAACATGGTCAAATATAGATTTTTCTAAAAAAACTTTATCAGTAAAAAAGCAAATTACTGATCGTGGTGGAACGGTTAGGAACTTCCAATTTTCCACTCCAAAAACTAAAAGTAGTATAAGAACCTTACCACTTAATAAAGTGCTCTTAGAAGACCTTAAACTGCTTAAAAAAGAGGCAGAAAAGGATCCAGGATTCAATAGTAATTACTTTGTAATTGGTGATGCATTTCCTGTTTCTGGTAATACTATTACAGATAGAAAAAATCACAATTGTAAGTTGGCTGGTCTACCTCAGATCAGACTCCATGACTTTCGACATTCCTGTGCTTCTTTATTAGTTAACAATGGTGCAAATATAACTGTTGTTGCTAAATATCTTGGACACACTAAAATTGAAGAAACTTTAAACACTTATACTCATCTATTCAACTCTGCATTAAATGAGGTTGTAGAGCTTATAGATAACCTGGAATAGCACCCTAAAAAGTGCTTTTTTTAGTGAAATGGTACCTAAATGGTACCTAGCAGACTTTTTGTAGTTCTTTGAAACTTCGCAAACCCTTGATTTTCCTACAAAAAATGAGAGAGATACTTATTCATCTCTCTCTTCAGGGGGGGAATTCCAAAATTCTTTTTTCTTATGTTTACTTATTTTTACAAGCTCGGTGTTTATGGGCATTTTTATACTTTT
>OCVV011361374.1_pt1 | contig 10410 bp, 12 predicted proteins | sample 1539721 | NCBI WGS metagenome assembly OCVV01 (sample SAMN02144230, study PRJEB22623) | gut metagenome | biome: sheep rumen | host: Ovis aries | place: New Zealand
CCCCCAGCCGATAACGATACCTTCGGTTCTCTTCCGACAATGCTTTCTTCCCTACCTCGTGTTGAAGGCGGTTGACACATTCTATCTTGATACCAAACCTGTCTCGGAGTTCTTTCAAATAGTTGTGAAATGTCCGCTTGGGCAGAATATTCTCCATATTCGGTTCATCGACAAGTTTGTCTATCAACTGGTCGAATGTGATTCCTGTCTCTCCAGCTCTACGGAACTGGGCAACCAACCAAGAGAGCATTTCCAAATTTTTGTAGTCCATTTATCATGTATTTTTTCGGTGCAAAAATACGAAAAACAATCTATGTGCAAAATAAATGTCATACAAATGTTAAATGCTATCTCTGTTATATTATTACATATCAACAACTTAGCTCTTTAAAATTTTGTTTTCATCAAAATTCTCAGTATAAATAAATATAAACATTTTTTTGAAACAATCACAGATATGGAGACAAAAAACGGAAACACCATCTTCAACATGCGCGAAATGAAGGATCTTACGAATCTGTCCGTCAAACTCGCCGCGCCGAGAAACAGCGAGCACGACAAACTGAACGTCATCCTCAGCGGAAATTTCCGCAAGGGGATGAATTGGATTGAAATGGTCGACGAAATGCTCGGTCTCAATCTCAAAAGTGCCCCCTACCAGCCCATTTTCAAGGGCAAGGTGTACGAAAGCTGCCGACTCTTCATAGTGGTTTCCGATCTGCCGGTCAGCGACCTCAAACGCGGATTTCGCAGAGATTACACCGACATCATCAACCTCGACCGCCCCTCGGAGGCGGTTTGAGGAGTCCTCAAAGAATCACAAAACGAATGATACAAGACACTGAAATAGAGAACCTACGCCAATGGTGCTACGAGTGCTACCGGCAAGTGGACACTACAGCCGAAGTGGAGATTGTCTTTGGGTATGTGGATTACACCGTGCATCCGGTGATCGCGGATTACGAGGACCGGGGATACATTCTACACGACACTTTCACATTCGGTCACGGAGAACAATGGGGAGAAGTTCTCGTTTTTGTAAAGAAAAAATAAATATAATTAATATGTCACACAAAAGCAAACTCAATCAGATCAACGCTCTCGTAAGCCAGATTAGAACGAAGGTGACTCCCTTGCATCCGGTAGAAAATACCGAAGAACGATGGGGATTCGCCTCATCTGACGGCAAAGTGGCAATCCCCTACCAATGGCGCATTGCCGGCAACTTCTATGAAGGATTGGCCAAAGTGGCGGACGATAGCGGCAAATGTGGTTTCATCGACAAAACGGGAAAACTAGTTATTCCCTGCAAGTTCGGTTGCTCAGGCCATTTCAGCAGCGGCCTCTGCTGGGTGAAGGGTGAGAACGGCAAGTTCGGCTTCATTAACAGAATGGGGACCCTTCTCATCCCTTGCCGGTGGAAGGCAGTCACGCCGTTCTATTATCATAGTGCCGCCGTGATGGACGACAATGATCTATGGCACGTAATCGACCCTGACGAAACGACATTCAGCAAGATTGGCTGGAAACTTCTGATTCCTTTGCGAAACGGTTATTTTTTAGGGAAGAACGATACCGACAATTGGAAACTGGTCAACGAATTCGGCGGTGCGACGGATCTTGTCGAAGATAATAATGATTGTACATTGCTACTCCCGATGAGGGACAAGAATGGAAAGTGGGGATTTGCCGAAACAAAGATTGTCTTTACCGCCGAAAGGAACGAAGCAAACAAAAGCGCCGAATACCAACTCCAAGCGGAAGATGGCATATACGTTATCCGACGCAACGACATTAAAGTCGTGAGCAAGCCTGTAATAGCTGGGCAGTGGAAGATTGCACGCTGTTTCTGTGAAGGACTTGCTCGGGTGATGGACGACACAAACAGATGGGGATATGTCGACGAAAACGGAAAACTGGCCATCCCATGCCGCTGGATTGATGCCGGCCCCTTCTGGGGCGGTACCGCAGAAGTGGAGGACGTTGATTTAGGAGAGGTTACAATAGACCATTCAGGAAAAATCATTTAAACACAAATAAAAAAAGGAGAACAAATTATGGCAACAATCAAACGTTACAATGGTAGCAGAATCATGGAGATTTCCAATGGTATCTACAAGGATGCATATGGAATGAAAGTCTATGAGTTGACTGAAAACAAGATTAGACATTACAATGTCGGCAACTACCTGTACGAAATAAGCGATGACGTGGTGAGACAGTATTGCGGACAACAGTTGATTACATTCGACGGCACGTTCATAAGACGTTATTGCGGAGGGATTATTTACGAACTCAAAGGTAACGTCATCAAGGATTTCAATGGCGCAAACGTTTACGAAATCGATGGCCGCCTTTCAAGAGCAGAATTAATGGGACTGTTCGCAATATTGTTTGCATAAAAACGGATGGAAATGAAACGTTGGTCATTATACAATCCCTTCTCATTGGATCTGTATGCTCACCCCGAGATATCAACCCATAAAGACGGGTCGTTGAAAATCGAGCTGCAAGCGATTACGCCCGAATACATCGATGGCCTTATTGAGAACATTGAGGCTGCAGGCAAACTCAATATCGACGATTTGTTCAGATTAGTTGACAGCTATGGAAACGACTACGAGAAAGGGAGGGCTGCTGCGGCGAAAGCCTTTGGAATTGAAGAATCCGTAATCGACTTTGTCTATAATATGTCGACCTGCGAGGTTCTGAAGTTTATGGGAGATGAAAAGAACTGCCAAAAAGTAGTTGCAAAGTGGAAAGCCATACGGGAACTAGTCAGCGAGAACAATTGTGCTCAAATAATATCATGATTATACAAGTGCTAAAAAACATATTGAATCAATAGTCAACAAATATTAAAACAGATAATTAAAAAGATATTATGGAACTTTTTGCAAAAGCCAATGCCATCATCCGTGAAGACGGATCCGACAGAATCGATATCCCCGCCGTAAATCCAGAATACATTGACAACCAAATCAGAATGATTGAAATTGTCGGCCAGTTGAATGTGGACGAAGTCATCAAGGTTATCCGCGACAGTAAAAACTCATTCGAGGCCAAAAGGAACCTCGTCTCTAATTTTGCCTTAGAAGAATCAGTGGCTGAATTTGTCCTCGATATGGAGTTGGCTCAAATGGACAAATATATGAACAATGCGGAATTTCAAAAGAAAGAGATAGCCAAGTGGAAGGCGCTGAAAGAAATCATCAGCGCCGATGATTTGGCTGAATGAAAAAGAATTCGTAACTTTGCACATTGAAACTTTAAAGCTATGACTTATGAATGACAGTGTCTTTCTAGAAGAATTAAAGCGTAGAGGGGTAAAAGCTATCAACGATTTGCCGTCAGGTTATGACTACTCTATTTCAAACAAAACACTCACTATAAAAATGTCGAGTGAAGGCGTTTGTGAAAACATGCAGAAAGACATAAGCGCATTTGAGAGTTGGGCAATTGTGTTGAAACATTATTGCTCAAAACTAATCAATGAAGTAGTGATTGATTGGGAAGAACCAGAAGCTGAAAATGAACACTTTAATAGGTTTATCTATCGACTTACCCGTTTCGTTCAGACTTATAGCTGGGCGAAAACGAACAAACAAATACCTGTAATGCCATCTCTGCTTTGTTGCAGTGCCCCATATTACAATACAGCCTCTAAGGAGGAATACAAAGAAGACTCGGAAGACTGGCTGGAAAACGATTTTGTAGAGAAGAATGCAAAAAATTTTGATGCTATAGATCATCAGTTGCCTGTTGGATTATTTGATGGAGTAGCAAAAAGCAAGACTCGCTTCACCCCAGGAAGAAACAGCCAAATAGATATTTGGGGGGTGAAAGGAGATGTGTTTTCGGTGTTTGAACTTAAAAAGCCTGGGAATAAACCTCTCGGCATCATCTCCGAGTTGCTGTTCTACACAAATGTGATTTCCGACTTGCTTAACCACACCATCTTGGTTGATGAAAGAAAAGCAAGACGTGCAATCGAAAATAAATATAGAGGTTTTGATAAGTTCTATGAGATATACAGAGGAGGCAAGAACATCTCTCAAATCCATGCGGTCTTTTTAGCCGATGAATTACACCCATTAATAACGAAAGAAATATTGGACGAGATAAATGATTCTGTAAGACTTCGCCGTTTGAATATTACGTTTGAGACGGCAAGACCATGACCATCACCGTCCATCGCGGAATTAACCAGATAGGCGGATGCATCACGGTAATCGCAATCGCTATTTGAAATCCTCAGTTAGAAAAATTTGGCTAGTTGAAAAAATATTCGTACCTTTGCAGCATAAATAACCAATATAAATGCATAATTATGTTTACAAATGAAGAAATCGTAGAAAAAACTGCCAATTTATTGAAAGAACACCCAGAATGGCGAGAATGCTATTTAAGGTATGCAGATGATATTCAAAAAATAATGGATGATAAATTGGCCTTTGGAAAACTATTCCAGACAAGAAACTCGCTCCACGTGTATAGTACAACAACTCAGAGTGGAACAGAGTTTCAAATAAGGTTTGCGGGGAAAAAAGTAGGGATTGTTAAATATGATACACGGTGCAAAGCACAATCTGAATATGACAAAGTCTTTTTAACGGTAAAGGATGAACACTTGAAGGTTGCGAAAGCTCTTGATAACGATTATAATGGGATGACTTTTGATAAAGAACCATGGAGAGGGGAAAAGGCTTCGAATTATCGTAGTTTCTTTAATCAAAAGAAATCCACAAATAAGACATGTGCTATTTTTACAAGTGCTGGATTGGATGCAGGCAAAGAGGCTCGTTTAGAAAACAAATTATTAGTGGAGTTTAAAACAGGACACTTGATCCGTAATATAACTCCTATTCGGTTGTGTGGAGGTTTTTTCCAATTTGCCACACCCATTTCGGCTTGTGACCACAAAATTCCGCCAAAGTATTCAGGTTCCAAAGGGGGAGGCATTGATATTCTTGCTCGAGTTAACCATGGCTCCAATCATTATGATAATCGGTTGGCGGTATTGGAATTGAAAGATTCTGACGAAAACGATACACAAGCTGACGCTTTAACACAAGCAATAGCATATGCTACATTTTTAGCCTATCTTTTGAAAGATAATGGATGCGGGAACAAATGGTGGAATATATTTGGTAAGAACAAGGAAGTGCCTCCAGAATTGCATATTGATGCTGTTTCTCTTATGCCGGAAGGCTGTAATTCGGAAAAAGGCGATATGACAAAGTCTTTGGTCGTTCCTGGAATACCCAATGTAATAATCCATCCTTATGCCTTATATTTCAAACAGGATAGTGATGGAAATCCTGTCGGTTTTTCCGGCAATTTAAAAGAAGAAATCGACAAATAACATAATGACCCTCACCATTCATCGCGGAATTAACCAGATAGGCGGATGCATCACGGAGATTGCATCCGCCTCTGGTACTAAGATACTAATAGACCTCGGTCACAATCTACCAGAAGGGGACAACCGAGACAACGACCCTCTGGATAAGGCCGAGAATATCGACCCCATCCTTGAGGGTGTGGACGCCATCTTCTATACCCACTCCCACGGCGACCACGTGGGGTTTGAAGCATACGTTGCAGAGAAAGGTATTCCGCAATATATCGGAACACTCTCCAAAGCGCTGCTGATACAGCTTCGCGAGAATCTTCTCTACAGCATGCAGCGTCGGAAAAAGTGGGTCAAGCAGGAGGAGATGGACAAGATGCAGGCAAGCATCGATGCACTCAACGGCTTCAACACCTTTGAGGCCAACAAGCATGTGAAGATAGGCGACATCACCGTCACACCCTATTACGTCAGCCACTCGGCAGCGGATTCCTATATGTTCCTGGTGGAGTGCGACGGGCATACGATATTGCATACCGGCGACTTCCGCGATCACGGATACCGTGGGAAAGGTCTGCTGCCCACCATCCGCACCTATATCGCGCGCCGTAAGGTGGATGTGCTGGTCACCGAGGGAACGATGCTGGGTCGCGACGACGGACGTATGATAAGCGAGGAGACGCTATGCCAACAAGCGGCCGAACTAATGCGAAAGTACAAGTACGTCTTCGTAATGTGCACCACCCAAGATGCCGACCGCATCCTCTCCATCCATAATGCCACAAAAGCACAAGGACGCCGCATGCTGGTTGACGGCTACCAATGGACAGTGCTCAAAAAGTTTGAGGACACCTTGGGGGCAGGTCCCCGGACACGCTACCGCTACCCGAAGAAATACTGTTACCACAAGCATTGGGATGAGGTGATGAACGAAGACTGCAAGAGAGGTTTCACAATGCTGGTGCGCAACAACAAGCGGATGCGGGGCCATATAGACAGAATCATGGAGGGATTGGACAAGGAGCAATGCTGCCTGGTGTACTCCCAGTTCCTGGGGTATATCCTTCCGGAGCACTCTGCTTTCCAGCAAAACACCTATGACTTTATTCACTCCCGTGACTGGCATTTCGAGTATCTCCACACCTCGGGTCACGCTTCGCGCGATACACTGGTGGCTGTCTGCAAGAGCGTCAACCCTCGGCTGGCAATCATCCCCATCCACCGCGAAGCAAAGAGCGACTTCCGCAGCCTCGATTTGCCACAGGAATTGAAAGACAAGGTGCATACTGAAAGTACCACCATCGAGGGTGTGAAAATCGTCATCAAATGACCATTCTCCACCTCTCCGACACCCATGGGAAGCACCGCAAGCTGACCGGTATGCCGCCGGCCGATGTGCTGGTGCATAGCGGCGATTTTACACTATCTGGCGGTGATATGGAGGCCCTTGATTTCATTGAATGGCTCTGTGATTTACCCTATAAACACAAATTATTCATCGCCGGCAACCACGACGACTGTATGTTGGACGCCTCATTGGAGGGCCTGCCTGATGACATACATTATCTTTCCGATAGGGGTATCACTATTGACGGAATATCATTCTATGGAGCTCCGATGTTTGTTGTATTCGATGGCGGGGAATTGAAAGAGGTAGAACACTACGAACAAATACCAGACAACACTGATATTTTAATAACCCATCGTCCTCCGCTTGGCATTTTGGATAGCATCGACGACCACATACACTATGGCAGTTCCATCCTACTGGACAAGGTTTCCAATATAAAGCCAAGAATGCACCTTTTTGGACACGTTCATTCTGCTTACGGAACAATTGGTTGGAAAGGGACAACTTTCTGTAATGCTGGTCTTACTGATTGGAAATATGACATCCAATATTCTCCTCAATTATTGGAAATAAACCCGTTGGCGGAATTAAACCAGTGCATATTTAACTCCGCCAACGGATTTATTATATCTCCAACGACCAGTGGACGCTGTCGGAGGTGAGGAGGCGCGGGCCTTGGAGGAAGGAGTAGAGGTGGATGGTGTCTATTTGGGAATGTGGGAATGTGTTAGTGGGAGATGTCTTCAGCCACTCGGCAGGGAGGAGGGCGGTGACCACGCCGGCGGAGCGAAGGACGGGGGCGGCAAGGAAACCGGCACATAGCGTAGGGCTATAGGCGAAGAGGTACAGGCTGTCGCTGGCGTCACCGCCGCGGGGAGCGAAGGTGACGGTGAGACGGCCGTCGGCATCGACGGCCGCCGACAGGATGTCGGCCCCTGCTACAGGTCCTCTGCTGACGGCCACCTGTGGATAGTCGATGTCGCCGTCGGACGTGAAGCAGGCCTTGTTCAGCCTGCGGAAAAGGGCGTAGGTGCTGTTGTGTTCCTTTACGGCCATGTGATGCAGCCCGATGAGGTGGGCTTCCTTCATATACGACGAGAGCTTGGAGATGAGCGCGAAGTTGCTGCGATGCGCCTGCTGCGCCTCCGTCTGCGGGTTGCTGACATGGGAGGGCATGGCACGCTCGCACTGCCGCCCATGCCAGGTATAGTAGATCTTGTTGCGAAGCTTTCCGATTTCTATATCGCCGTGTTTTGTCGCCATAATGAAGGAATTTGTCGTTTTAACGTATGAAGGGCGTTTTTATTGTGTGGTCATGGTAAGTGGCAAATAAGCGAGGGCGCGTCTCTCCGAGACGCCATTAGTAAGTTGGCTGTCAACCCCCAGACTGCTCTTCGCTTGTCTGGGGTTATTAAGACTATGCCTCTCCGAGGCATTGCTATGGGATCAGCGTACAGGACGCCATCCCCATAAGCAAATCTTCGCTTGTCTGGAAAAACTACATGAAACCTCGACGGGGTTTAGAACCATAAAAATCTGATGTTCGCTATTAAAATGATACCCCTATGGGGTGGTTTTTAGAAATTGCGAATCATCCATAATATAATTTATAAAATAAATTATATTATCATCCTCACTACCAATCATTTATACCCGCACATCAAGTCTATACCAACCCTATACCAAGTCTATACCAACTCTATACCAAGTCTATGGGAACCCTAAGGTGCCACTAAGGTACCTATAAGGTGGCTATACCTTGATTATAGGTTGACCATACCCCGGCTATGCCGAGGCATGATTTAGGGGGTGTTCCATAAGTTAGTTAGAAAGTCGTCCCGGAGGGGTAAACTGACGATTGGTCTATTTTACGCCCCGCAGGGGCATAAGGCATTGTTTCTTATGCCCCTGCGGGGCGTATATGATCAGATATACCTTGACGGGGGCGATGCCCCCGCCTAAGTTCTTTTGTCCTCTGTGGGGACGCTTACGGTCCCTCGCTTATAGAGCGAATAAACAACAAGCCCCAAAAGGGGCGGCAGATTGTTGGAATTCAATGTTCTGTCGCCCCTTCGGGGCTTGGTGGTACGAAAAAAAAAGACGCAGGGGTTTCGGTCTACGACCTCCACCCCTGCCTATACTCTGTCAGTCCTTCGGACTTATGGAACACACTCTCTATGCGTTGTCTAGGCTTTGCCTACCCTACTCTGCCGTCACAGTTTGAACTCCTTGCGGATGGTGTCCACCATGTCGAGTTTCTCCCAGCCGAAGAACTGGACGGTCTTTTGCTGGGGTTTGCCGTTCTTGTAGACGGTGACCTCGGCCTCGTAGGGGTCGCGGCCCATGTGGCCGAAAGAAGCGGTGGGGCGGAAGATGGGGTTCTTCAGGCCGAAGCGCTCCACGATGGCATAAGGGCGCAAGTCGAAGAGTTTTCTAACCTTCTCGGCAATTTCGCCGTCGTGCATCTTCACATGGGCGGTGCCATAGGTATTAACATAGAGGCCCACGGGTTCAGCCACGCCGATGGCGTAGGCCACCTGCACCAGACACTCGTCGCAGACACCGGCAGCCACCAGGTTCTTGGCGATATGGCGCGTGGCGTAGGCCGCCGAACGGTCCACCTTCGACGAGTCCTTGCCGCTGAAGGCGCCGCCGCCGTGGGCACCGCGGCCACCGTAGGTGTCGACGATGATCTTGCGGCCCGTGAGGCCCGTGTCGCCGTGAGGTCCGCCGATGACGAACTTGCCCGTGGGGTTTACGTAAAGTTTAAAGTTGAAAGTTGAAAGTTTAACGTTGGTTGACGCACCCTTGCTTTCCACTTTCCGCTTTCCACTTTCCACTTTGAACAGCTTCTGTGTCTCTTTGGGCAGGCGTTTGATGACGCGCGGGAGGAGGATCGTCTCCACGTCCTTGCGGATCTGCTCCTGCTCCACGTCGGGGTCGTGCTGGGTGGAGACGACGATGGTGTCGATGCGCTCGGGGCGGCCTTCGTCGCTGTACTGCACCGTCACCTGGCTCTTGGCGTCGGGGCGCAGGTACTTCATCTGCTTGCCCTCGCGACGGATACGAGACAGCTCCTGCAGGATGATGTGGGCCAGGGTGATGGGCAGCGGCATCAGCTCGTCGGTCTCGCGGCAGGCGTAGCCGAACATCATGCCCTGGTCGCCGGCCCCCTGGTCACGCTTGGCTTTGCGGCTGACGCCCATATTGATGTCCTGGCTCTGCTCGTGGATGGCGCTGAGCACGCCGCAGCTCTCGGCCTCGAACTTGTACTCACCCTTGGTGTAGCCGATCTCGCGGATGACATCGCGCACGGTGGTCTGCACGTCGACATAGCCGTTGCAGGTCACCTCGCCGCTCACCACGGCCAGGCCGGTGGTCACCAACGTCTCGCAAGCCACATGACTCTCGGGGTCGTGACGAAGGAACTCGTCCAACAACGCGTCGCTGATCTGGTCGGCCACTTTGTCGGGATGGCCCTCGCTTACACTTTCACTTGTGAAGAAATAGCTCATTTTTGTTACATTTTAACTTGTTGATACATATGTTCTACATGTAACAGATTTGAGAATGAAGTCGCAGTTGAACAACGCTTTAGCATTTTTTCAAGTGGTTGCAATCATTACAAATCTATCCACATTCGCGCTGCAAAGATACGAATTGTTTTTGATATGGAGAAAAAAAGAATATTTTATTGCGCCACCAC
>OCVV011354797.1_pt1 | contig 10409 bp, 5 predicted proteins | sample 1539721 | NCBI WGS metagenome assembly OCVV01 (sample SAMN02144230, study PRJEB22623) | gut metagenome | biome: sheep rumen | host: Ovis aries | place: New Zealand
AAGAACATCGGCGCCGTCCTTCAGATGGACCAGGCCGATGCCGACAAGAACATCGCCCAGGCCCGCGCAGAGGAGCGCCGCGCAATGGCTGTCGCCCTCGAACAGGAGATGAAGGCAAAGGCCCAGGAAGCCCGCGCCCAGGTCATCGAAGCCGAGGCCCAGGTGCCTCTCGCAATGGCGGAGGCCTTCCGCAACGGCAATCTCGGCATCATGGACTACTATCGGATGAAGAACATCCAGGCCGATACCGAGATGCGCGAGACCATCGCGAAAGACTAGCCTAAGTACCTTCCGCTATCCCTCACAAGGCCTTCGATCTGCACACGCAGTTCGGAGGCTTTGTCGCTGTTGATGTTGCCAGATGTAAAGATTTTCGATACACTAAATAAGTGTATTATTTGAAAAAAAATTTGTATATTTGCGCAGACAAACATACAGATGCAGATTGTTTTCACTAAGGATTATTTGTCTGACTTGTACTATGGCGCACAAAACTTTCAATGCAACTCATCCCGGCGAGGTTATCAAAGATGAACTTATTGCCAGAGGTATTCCGCAGAAGGCTTTTGCCGAATGTATCGGAGTGCCATACACTATGTTTAATGACATTCTCAATGAGAGACGTCCGCTTTCTGCCGCCGTCGCGCTCTATGTCGAAACGGCATTGGGCATATCAGCTGACCTCCTGATGGGACTGCAAGCTGATTATACTATGCAAAAAGCAAGAAACGACGCCGATATACAGCGTCGTTTGAGCAAGGTTCACGCTTATGTATCTCCGGCTTTAGCCTAAGTACCTTCCGCTATCCTTCACAAGGCCTTCGATCTGCACCCGCAGTTCGGAGGCTTTTTCGGAGTTCAGCACCGAGAGCGGGAGGTGGTTAAGAAGAGCATTCCATTAATATTGATCAATCTCATTTTTAAGATCGGAGCGAAAATAAATAATTAAATCCGGACAATGTGCCCCAGGGCGAAAGTCTTCCTTCTTGCTCCACTCATCGCTGATGTATTTCAGTATTGACAAATAAACCCTCATTTCGTCGTCTGACAAATCAGGTAGTTCGTAGTGGATTATCCTCACTACCTGATCATTTAACCAAAACGGATCAATCAGAACTTCGGTTATCCCATCCCAATTATCATCTTTATATGGACTGTTTAGGGCGATGGCGATAGTGTCAATGAGGCCTCTCTCGCCTTTGGCATTGTGATCAATACTTACGAATACATCATTTATATTACTATTGACAAGTTCCTGGATCTCCGAGAGGCTTAGATAATGAAACATAATAATGCATTATGGTTTAAACAAATAAAAAGTATGATAATGGTCAGGGGTATAATACCATGAATTATTGTTTCCTACGACAATCCGGTTAGCCCCCGGAGCTGTACATGCCCAGGTACGGCAGGTCACCACATTAGTTTATATCAAGGACGCCCTATACAATTATACATCGAATCAATTCTTTCGCGCTCTTTCGTAATGTCCTGTTGGGAGGGAGGAAGCGGGCGAAGAAACACCATATGATGACGGAGAAAAGTTTGTTCTTTATCATATTCTAATTTCTCCGGTAATACTAATGCTTCAACTCTTTCCCCGGGTAAAAAACGTCTCATGGCCGACTTAGATAACTTTATAGATCCAGTATAATATACACCATCATATTCAATATCATAGTACGCATTACCACCATCTCTATGAATCATAGTCGCCACTGCTGGAGCCCCATTGCGTAATAGTTCGACGTTTATTATTTGTTGCCAAATAAAAAACAGAAGCGTCACAACAAATAAGACTAGACTAACGAAAAAGATTATTTTTGAAAAGGTATATTTGGTCTCTTTTGTCATGGTTTTGGGGCAATATACGTCGGGCACGTAGGCACCATAGGGGCGTATGAGTCTATAGTTATTGTACAACGTCCTGTAATAATTCCTATACAAATAGAACCAGCTAATTCATAAGTTTCATTGGCATAATTATGACATAACGGCCACATTCCACTAAGTTCTGAAGATTCGAGATTTGAAAGGATGTCTCCACTTCTCTCGCCAAAGGCGTCTGCAACAACGCCTCAATCGTATATCGCTGCTCCCTTGTCAAATGCTTGTATCCCATCCTCTATCGCTTTTCTATTTATGACAGTAAAGTTATACTGTCAGGCTTCAAAGCGTTGCACTTCAGAGTAGAATCCAGCAAAACTCCTTCTCAAAGATAATAAAAAAAGCTTGAGGTTCTTTGCCCCAAGCTTCTATATCAGCAGTAGCGATTACTGTCCTTTATAAGGCCTTCGATCTGCACACGCAGCTCGGAGGCTTTGTCGCTGTTGATGTTGGCAGTTGTCTCAAGCGCTAGCCTAAGCCTACTTCGAACCTTTTTTATATCAAGAATTTTGTCGCTATGATTTCGAGGAAGAAACTTAGGTAGTTCTGGCGGCCAGTTCCTTCTTCCCGAAGAAGCCGACGATTGATGTAGAACGCGTCCGTCCCTACGAATCTAGCCTTATTCAACTATCCTTCTTTCGTTATAATTCGTCGAACTCACGTGAATGACTGTTATTCTGAACTCTTTATCATTTATTGATATAACTACATGTGTGTCCGGTAAAAATTCAAAATAGTTCTTTGAAAATATTGAAAGTTAGGTAATTACAAAGGTTTTTTGGGAGTCAACCGATTAGATTTGCCAGACTAATGTAGGATGGCACATGGGTAATGGGAGATGGGTTTACTCATAGTATTATGTATAAAACGCAGCAAAACTCAGATTTATAAACTTCTTGATTATGTTATAGTTCCCCGCTAAAGTTGTCGTCTGTTATAATCTCTGGCAAAAAAGATTGGTCAAAATCAAAGCTGAATTTCAATAAACCGTTTGACCCAGCAAAGACCTCTACATCGGCAACAATCCTGCCGGCTTCATCCATTGTAAAAAGAACAGTTAATTCACTATTAATAGAACTCAAAACCAGGCGATTCCTGTGCAGCGAATGCATCTCTTTAACGCCCATAACGAACCCGTATAAAACAGACTCATATATAGAAACAAACATGTCGACAGAGAATGGATTATGCCTAATACTGAGAGCGAAAACACTAGCCTCATCCATTTCTGTTTTCTTTTGTAACATCAATTCAATTATTCCATTTATGTTTTTCAAGCAAATGATCATCATAATAAACTATTTACGGGGGAAAAAGCATCTATGATAAATAATCCCAGAATCGTTGATTCCAATAGTGTATACACCATTTTGGCCATTAATTGATCCAGTCATCGTAAAAAAAGTTGATCCATCACTCAACCTTGAATAACTTGCGCCATATTTAACAATATATTCATCAAAATACCGTGGAAATTCGTGATAGGTATTTCCAGATGTTAAGGACTTATTATATCCAATAATTTCCGGTCGCTTTGATAACAATTTAGGAGACAAGTCATCCATCCTTAAGGTCCCATTATTCTCTGTTTCCCAGCGAATAGAGTATTCATTGGGGACATTATCAACCGCACGTGGGGATTCAATAGGGGGTATCTCAATCTCATTCTTTGGCGAAGAAAGAGGATTATGGTGATTTGTCTGAGCTTTTATTTTAAGATTGCCGGTCCAAAAGTCCTTACCCTTAATTGCGGCACTGACGCCTTCAATTGTCCCGCCCATAAAAGCCCCAATGAGAGTTCCTGAAAGTAATCCGATTCCAGCAGATTTTAGCGAGGACGAAATGGATCCAGTTGACAAGAGACCAAATCCAAGTCCATTTATCCATCCGGCAGCAGCCCCGGTTAATCCTCCCGTTACTGCACCACCTATGAACCCTCCCAAACCTGCAGAAGCCACAGCTGGAGCAGCGGCAAGTCCTACCACGCCACTAGCCAACCCTGCAACACCTCCAATTATTCCACCGCCAAGCATATAACCAGCCATAGCCCAACCGCCAGCACCTTTACTCTCACCAATCTTATACCCTTGGTACATTCCAACCACAGCACCTATCGTAGCGCCGGCAATGATGACTGCAATCGTCGTAGTAATTACAAACTCCCCACTCTCATCAGTATACCTCAGCGGATTGTTGAGGCAGTAGGAATAGCGGTTGAAGTTCTGCGGATTGTCAGGGTCCTGGACGTAAGGGTCAGGGCTGAGGAAGCGGCCGAGCAGAGGATCGTACAGGCGGGCGTTGGCGTTGATAAGGCCGAACCAGGGGAGAATTTCGTGACCGGTGTAGCCGCGTCCAAGCGACAGATAAGGCCAATTGTCGTTCGGATAGAGATTCCCGGTGGAGGGGTTTACCGGCCTGCCCCAAGGGTCGTAGCGATTATGTACCATATAGCCGGATCCGCCTGTGTCGGTAATCTCCGTGATGCTGCCTTGATAGTCCCGCCCGATATTGTAAAAGCCGTTCTTCCCCAGGTCGTCCTTAATCCACACCATCGGTGCGGAGTAGGCATCGCCACCAATGTAGAGTTTCTGTATGACGCCTCCGGCGGGATTGATGTCGTACTCATAGCGGGAACCTATATAGTAACGTATGAGGAGATGTGTATTGAGCGTGTCACGAACCGCCATTTTGACTCGCTCTCCGCCTGCCGAATACTCAAGATAAGAGAGGTACGTACCTTCACTTATGGATGCCGGCCTGTCGAAGGAGTTGTAGGTGACACTCCTCTGGCGGTAGGTGGGCTGGCCGGCTTCCGGGGTAAGACCGGTGACCTCATAGGGGCTTACGCCTTCACCACCTCCGTAGATGAGAGTGCCGACTCCGCCAATCGAGTTGATGTTACCGTTGTCTGAGTAGACAATCTGCCTGGTGACTCCACCTTGGGTGATGCCCGTAAGGCGGTTGAGGTTGTCGTAGGTGAAAGACTCCGTTCTGTGGAAGAACTCATCTGTGCGGCTAAGGAGGTTTCCGGTGAGCGGATCGAACTGGTAGGAGTAATTCTGAATGTAGCCGTCGTCCATCTTGCGATATGTAGGCAGACCAAATGCCGTGAACCCGTACTGCCTGTTGAACCCTCCGGTGGTTATCTCGGTGGGCTGTCCGAGGTCATTCTCAGAGACGAGGGACCAGACCGTAAGCTGGCCTCCGCCCACGCTGCTCGGAACGGTTATGCCCGTGTTGTGTCCGTTCGCATAGGTGTAGTTCTCGGTGGTGATGTACCCGGACTGACTTGTATAGGCAATGCTCGACAGGACGCTTCCTGCGGAGTAGGAGTAGGTCTTCTGGAGCCACTTCCCATCGGGAACGGTCTCCTTGAGGGTCGCTATGCGGTCATAAGCATCGTAGGTGTACTGCTTGCCGGTGGAGTTGGTGGACGACACACTGCTCAGCCTCCCGTAAGTATCGTAGGAGTAGGTCGTATTGAACTCTCCTGCCCGCACGACCGATGTCGTCCTCCCGTATTTGTCCTTGTATGTTGTGACTGTCCCGTTGCGGTTGGTGTGAGTTGTAGATGAGGATCCATCGGAGTTCCAGACGAAGGAGTCGGTCTCCGTGCCGAGGCTGGGGTCTACCATCTGCGTCCGACGTCCGTAGTCGTCGTAGGTGAAGGTTGTGACGATATTGCCCGGAGCCACCACGGAAGAAGGCTGTCCGTCGTCACGAAGATTATATGTGACTGTTCCTCCGGCATCGGAGACGCTCACGGTCCGCCCGAGTGCATCTGTGGTGACGGTAGTGGTGACTCCATCCTTGACAGTGGTGGTACTCGTGCCGGAGTAGGACCAGCGGGTCACACGCCCGGATGCTTCGACAAGGGAGTCGGGACGGTCGTAATCATCATAGTAGTAGGCGTTCCAATAGGCGGAAGAACTCCCGCGATAAGGCAAGGACACACGGCTAAGCCTTCCCCTTGCATCGTACTCCTTGTCGGTGAACTGCCACTGTCCGTCGAAACGCTTGACGCCGCTCTTGACCTCCCGTCCGAGGGCGTCGTAGTGGATAACAGTCTCGGGAGATCCCGTCTCGGTGTGCGTAACCGTGTATAAGCCGTCTCCGCCCCAGGTGGCGGTTGTTTGCTCGGATCCTCCGTCGGCGTAAGACGTGCCGATAAGGTTGCCCCAGGAGTCATAAGTGAAGGAAGTCGTCCTTCCTCGATAGTCAGTCACGGACGTTGGCTTGCCGAACTTATTGTAGCCGGAGTAGGTGGTAGAGTGTCCAAGTGCATCTGTCTTGCCCACAAGATAGCGGCTATTGGAGTCGTAGATGAGTGTGTCTCCTACGAACTCAGTGGCACTGTACGGTGCGGTCTTCTCTGAAGTGACATTGCCGTGGGAGTTGTAAGTTCTGCGGGTGGTGGAGACGAGATTGGTGGCGGAATCTATCCCTACATATTGACGGCTTGTGAGCGGATGGAAAGAAGCATCATATGTATTGACTTTACGTTCGACCCATGAGTGCAGCTGGTCTCCGTCGTTTTCGCTGATTGAGGATTCTTCTAGGACTGAGCCGATCAGGTACAGTGCTGGGGAAATGCTGTTGGAGTATGTCAGTTCAGTTCTTGTCCTTTGCCCGATGCCGCCCTGCAACCTACTGCTCCGGATTATCGTGGACGGAAGATCGTAAGCCCCGTATGTGTACCATGTTTGGGATGTTGTCCCCGTGAGGGAATCGACGGAGATACTTTGAGTCAACCTGGGATTGAGCTTACCGTAGGTGGTCGAGTGGGAGTCGTAGGTGTTGGTGACGGTGGAGTAAGGGGCATTCCTCGCTACCTTACTGACGGAGACGGATGTTGGCACGCCGAATTTCTCGGGGTCGAGGATGGTGATGGTTTCATCGTTCGAGATGTAATCCATCGTCCGGATCTTCCCGAAACCGCAGAAACCGAGGCCCCTTGTGTGATAGACGGCGTCCCAGTAAGTGTAGGAAGTGTTTGTAATAGGCTGGAAGGAGGCGCTATAGTCAGCAGAGCAGTAAAGGACATTGAGCGAGGCCCTGAGCCGAGAATAACCTGACGCAGCAGAATAAGATCTGCCAGGATCCATCAAGTATGCGCCGGTATACCCTCCTGTTCGGCGGTACGTGTTGGTATGAATAATCCCGAAACTGTCCGTCATTCGGGTCAAACTTCTTCTTGAGGTGTGGTCAAGACTGAATTCGTATAGCCTGGTCCAAGGGCCGGACATTACAGCGATAATCCCCGATGTCCCATACAAAGAGCAGTCTCCTGGGATAAGATCAGATGAAGCATTAATCGTAACTCCAGAGTAATTATTATATTCCGAGAACCGACCATTATCGTTAGGACAATAGTAAAGCAGAGAGTCTTGTATATGCAGGATATCCGGAAGCCCGTCTTTGTCCACATCAAGGAAAACAATAGAATCGTCAGGTTTTCTTGTCTTGACGAAAGTTGTATCTATTGAAAACTGTTTCCCGTTAAACCGGGCAAAATTCCACCGGCTTGGGTGATGAACCAAAGTTGGTGTTTCTAAATGTTCATCTGGAGCCGAGGCGATATCGAGATAACCGTCTGCATTCAGGTCAACAGTATATAAACGCGCCTTGGATACCGGGCCAGACCGGCCGAAGGCGGTGTCTCTATACAGCAGATCCCGGGTAAGCCCGGAGTAGGTGGTTCTTAATGAGAATGAGGTGCTTGAGGCATCGGATAGGGAATAGACATCCATCCCGGAATCTGATATATGGCATAAATCCGTCTTCCCGTCATTCTCAAAATCAGCGGTAATAACCAGGTTGTTATATTCCTCGTCTATGGTAAATAAGCTGTTTTCACTAATCTTCACTCCGGCATTCAAGTCTATGAGGGCAAACTTGGAATGGGGCTTGGTCATGATTAGAAGCATCGTTTTCCCGTCACCACGGAAATTGCCGAATCGGTAGAAACTCTTGGCTGGATTGTTGAACGCGGCATTGTGTGTCCCGTCTGAGACAGAAACGGTAAAGGAGGTGGCAGAGTAGTCGAACGAGGTGTCAAAGGAATATACTGTAATCTTATAGGTCGTGACGTCCTGCGAAGATGATGAACTATTGATCTTCACGAGTTCATCAGTGCCATCACCGTCTATGTCTACGGCCTCAATCGTTTGAAATCCCGCTTCCGCTTTGATATTTCGTTGTTGCGAGAAATTATATGCTGTAACGTTACAAAGGATATCCTGCTGTGGATCGTAAGCGCTTCCGTACTTGTAGCAGTAGCCGTGGAAAATCACCCACTTTCTGTCGACTTGTGTATAAGTACTTAAGGCTGGAAGAACGACTATTCCGTCGTTGGGATTACAAGGAATGAGTTTTCCGCGGTGATATTCAAGTCTGAGAGAATCAGACTTTGTGAAGTGTAAATTGAATATTTCTTCCGCGGTGGTGTCGAAATGTGGATTATCCGGATAAAGGTTTCCGTCTCCGTACGAAAACTCCAGCGGAGGCAGATCTTCTCCTCCCGAGAGGCAACGGACTTCACTAAGCAACGAGACGCCATCTGAATATTCATGTGAAAGCAGATACTCGCATATCGTCTCACTGCCATCTCTGCTGGTAATCCCGGAGAGAAGTTTTTGAGGGAACGGGAGCGATTGTCCGTAGGATGAGTATTGGTACGGAGCGACATCGCTTCGAGAAGAATATGTGAAATCGATTCGTGCTCCGTTGCCGTATGTGATGGAGTTGATATAGTAATAATTCCCCGTTTGGGTATAATAGAAATGAATGGTATTTCCGTCCTTGTCGGTAAGAAGAGAGATAGGATAGGAGCTTTGCGGATACCAGTTGGTCGTGAATCCGAAAGTAGCGGTAGAGCCGTCGGGGTAAAGGACGGTGAAATACCTCACTTGTCCGGATGCATTAGTGTGCTTACTGACCAATACATTTCCTCTGGCTGTAGCAAGAGTATAATCTGATACACCCGCATCAGAGGTGACAAGCGGGTTACCGTCGAGGATATATTTCGCAGAGGTGGAATCATAAACGCCACCTTGGGCGACCCCGTCATAGAAGATGTTAGAATTCCTGACAGTAATGGCAGATAATCCCCCAATAGACCATCCGTACCCAGCCACGTTGTTGCCAGCCTGGCTATTATAGACAAGGGAAATGCTTGGGGTGAGATTCCATCCTTGCGCGGTTGCGATGGGGATGTTGTAGATGCGGGCCCCGGACGGACTGACGGACTCTTGTATTGGGATGGAGCCTACGGCATATTGTGAAAGGTCTCTACTGCTTCCTGCTCGAAACGCTACTGATTTACTGCCGCGGGCCAAAGAGTCTTGGAGTTGTATGACACTTTCAAGAGTAGGGTACTCTTTGCGAAAGAAAGATACGTCTTTCTTTGACGTGGATATTTGAGGCACTATCAAATACTGCGGGTCTATCTCATCGGCGGATGGTCTCGCATACAGTGCCGAAACAAAAAAGGTTGTCAGCAGCAGATAGGATAATAGATAATTCCGTCTCATAATCAGAAGTTCTTAACAGTGAACTCATTTCTCTAGCCTAAGTACCTGTTGCTATCCCTCACAAGGCCTTCGATCTGCACACGCAGTTCGGAGGCTTTTTCGGAGTTCAGCACGGAGAGCGGGAGGTGGAAGCGGAAGCGCCAGTGGTGGTTGGGGTCGGCCGGCTGGTTGATGCGCTCGTTCTCGAAGTCGGGACGGCGCAGGTCGGCGTCGAGCCCCACCCAGTCCTGAAGCGGGAAGATGGCAAGCATCGAAGCGGAGCTCAGGTGGTCCCAAAGAATACGGCGAAGGTCCCACGGGGCGAGATCGCCCTTGCCGGCCTCGGCGTTCTGCATGCGAAGGGTCGCCATGTCGTGGCTGGAGGTGGCGCAGACGCTGAGGTAGGGCCAAGGGCGGCCCTTGTCCATCTGGACCATCTCGAGAGAGAGTATCTTCCAGTGATCCATCACGCCGGGCACGCAGTCGGGCACCATGCCGAGGTCCTCGCCGCAGGCAAGCATGCCGCTCGCGCTAAGCAGTTCGGGCAGCTTGCGCTCGGCGTTGCGCCGCCAGAACTCGTCGTGGCGGTGGTAGAAGAAGTCGTTGTAGAGGGCGCCGAAACGCTCCTGTTGCCACTGCGGCAACTCGGCGGATGCGGGATTGATAAGCGGCTGGTAGTATCCGGGATGGCGGGGATCTTCGTGGAAGAGGCCGTCGATGGGCAGTTGCATATTGTAGATTTCCTCGGCACTGTAGGGCATCGCGGGGTTGAAGTGGCCCATAAGGCCGCTCTTGTACTCTGTGGGAATCTCCCAGATGCGGAAGAATCCGAGGATGTGGTCGATACGGAAGGCGTCGAAGTACTGGCTCATCTTCCTGAGTCGGCTCTTCCACCATGCGAAATCGTCCTTTGCCATCTCTTCCCAGTTGTAGGTCGGGAAGCCCCAGTTCTGGCCGTCGGTCGAGAAATAGTCCGGCGGGGCGCCGGCGCTCGAGTCGAGGTTGAAGAGC
>OCVV011047244.1_pt1 | contig 10407 bp, 5 predicted proteins | sample 1539721 | NCBI WGS metagenome assembly OCVV01 (sample SAMN02144230, study PRJEB22623) | gut metagenome | biome: sheep rumen | host: Ovis aries | place: New Zealand
AAGATCCATTTGAACTCGATCTCGCCTTCAACGTAGCCGGAATCCTGCGAGCCCACAAGTACGTGTTCACCGTTGATATCCACAAGCCTGTGACAGTACCCTTGTAAAACTCCTGACCGTCAAGCCAGAATGTACAGTCACAGCCCTTTTCCAGATCGATCCCTCCGCTCTTGAAAAACGGCTCTATATAGAAATATATATGATAGGATTTGTCATCACGTAGATTCATGAGCTGTACGTATTTAGTGTAGATCTAGCCGTAGTTCATATTCTCGACGTGGAAGAAATATTCGCCGGTGGAGCTGCTTACGACGTTGCCTGTATCGTCCATTGCTGTCAGTTTCTCCGGAAGTCCCTTTACCGCTCCTTCGGGCAGAGTGACCTCCGCAAAAGCTGTCACATCATGACATGAAATAAGGAGGAGGCTTGCCGTCAGAGCAGTTAGTATCCGTTTGATGCTCATTCGCCAGCCTCCCCCTTTTTATGTTTAATTTTCAAATGTTAGTTTTGATGTCAGTTCCATGCAATGTCAGCAATTTCATCTGCTGTCTGTGCTGTTGCATAAGCACATACACCACCAGTCGGAGCTGTTGCAAATGTTCCGCCTGACTCAACTGGTGTTGTTTTTTCCTGACCGTTTTCATCAATAGTAACCTGAACAGAGTCAAGGAATACATTGAGGTCGAAGTCAAATGCAATAAATGCGTGCTGTGTTGTATCCTTTGAAAGTGTTACAGAATCAACAAGCTTTGCAGATGAATCGCCAGCCTCAACATCGTCATTGTAATAGAATGTTGTAGTCATTCCGTCAGTAGTCTTTGCTGTCCATGTCTGACCGACTGTACCGATATTTGCAAGAGCAACATCGATCTTGATATCGTCAGATGGATCATCTGTACCTCCGTTATATGTTGCAGTAAGCTTTGCAGGATCAGTTCCGGAAGCTGCTGTATAAGCCCATGTTAATCCGCCGTTTTCTATGACTTTTTCCTTAGCGGTATAGAATTTCATATATTCTGTCGGAGCAACAGAAACAACTTCATTTGATGGTAATACAGAAGAAGGTGTAACTGCATTATCGGGAACAGTATAATCTGAACGATCAGAACCGCCTGTTGCGCTTCCGTCAGTATAAAGTGCGAGATAGTGATCAGCATTCGCATCTGAAATCAGTGCTCCACTCTTCGGTACATAATAGTAACCGCTGTACTCATAATCATCGGCAGTATTAGCACCATTATTATTACCTAATTGTAAATCAACATTTCTTCTGAACAGATATACGCCCTCTGTCTGAGGATAGAACTGTGAAGTATCCATGCTGATACCCTTGGTACCATTATCAATATAAGCAACTGTCTTTCCATCCCCAGCGGTAACGGTTGCGCCCTTTGTTGCAACTATATCGCCCTTTTTGAGGTCGATTACTTTTTTAGTAGCGTCTGCAGCAGTTGAATCATACGCTTCAATTGTAGTAGCCTGCTCTAATACATAGTAGTAATTAGCGCTGTCAGGGCAGGAAGCAAGATATCCGCCAGCCTGCATTGACTGAACTTCGTTGAATGTAGCAGGCTGATTATTGGCTTCATCATTTGATGTACCATTTAAATCCGGATTTTTTCTCTGAAGAGTGCTTAACTCTTTGTAATAATTACCGTTTGCATCATAATAAGTAAATCCGAGATTCTTATACTGTTCATCAGTTGTAGCTGTCAGAGGTGTAGATGTTCCAGTTAGAATTGCTACAGAATCATTCTGTGATGTTCTGTTGAATATGCTCATCTCACCCTCGAGCCACATTCTTACAAAAGCATCAACGTTACCTGTATTTACAGCAGAAACGTCCTTGTTGATAGTCTGACCCGGAATCCAGTCCTCAGGTGGCTGGAAATCTTCGGCAATGCTTACATCATAAGCAGCGCTTGCGCTCAGACGGTTAGTAACCTCGTCCTTAGAGCTGAACCATGCAAATGTTGCATTGCGAGTACCGGAGGTAATGATGTCGGGAAGATATGCAGCATTGAAGATATATTCGTTGATCAGCGTATCACCTGCGAAGTATTCCACTCTGGGTGATTCCACTCCAAAGAAAAAACGTGCGCCGTCGATAGCGTTATCATCAAATGCCGGGAACTTCTGCTGTACCGCTGCTTTCAGCTTTTCATAAGCGGTGACATTCTTCATTTCATCGATTGGAAAGTACACATGAAACCGAGGGCGTGCAGGCAGACCGTTCTTCACCTTCATATGGTTGCGGCTATACACAACATAGAACGGTACATCTGGAAATGCTGCTCTGACATCCTCTGGTGATTTCCATTCGCTCTCCGGAACATCGCCTTCCAGCGGATTGGTATTCGTATTATCGCAGTCCATCGGCAGGCAGTTTGATGAAAGGAAGGTTTTCTTGGAACGATACGCCCTGATGTTCTTACCCCTGTTATTCCTGCCGTCTGCAAAACGGGCACACACATGGTCATAGGCGACAGCTTTAGCGAGGTCGGCTTCTGTGGCGACAGGCACCTCAAACGGATAGCTTGTGTTGGTTTTCTGACCGCTGACTGAACTTATATATACAGTCATTGGCGATGAGGTTGTTTTTATCATTTGACATCTTCTCCTTTACAGTTGTGTTGACGGGTGAACGACTTAACAATCATTAGCATCACGCTCCTTTTGAACTATTGTTATAGCGGCTTGTTGGACGCTTTGTTTCATGAGATACTAGGAATTGTAAGGTGGTAAGAAAAAACTGCAACAAAAAAGCACCTATACGAAAGCAATGAACTTTCATATAGATGCGTATAAAGTATCTTCCCTCATATACTGTCATGGGAGAGCGTTGGCGTTGCTGCATTGCCTATATATGCTGAGACTTTTGGCGCTTTCGTTGCATCATTCGCATCCTTTGAAGCATCATAAATCGCATACTTGCCGCTGTCATTTGTTGATGCTGTGATATACAGCAAATCATTGATCGGTATCGGAGTAAAACCTGCACATGTTTGCGTATTGTTCGGATAGAATGTGTATGAAACCGGATTCGTTGTGCTATAGAGTGTTAGCTTGTTTCCGGACATCGCATTGCCAACTGTTGAATATTGCTCCCCCAATTAAACCTTGCCGGAATTAAGACGCATATTTTGTATTTGGAGCATGAAAGAATGAACTGATTCTAGAAGGACTCAGCTGTAATGATTTCAGATGTGAACGCACATTATGTTCTAATTCTTCTTTTGAACGCGCAGATGCTTGTAACAGTAGAATTGTATGTGATGCCAACATGATCAATGATGTTGTCGCCGCCCATAATTTTGTTGATAATGCCGCCATATGCTAAGCAACCACTATCATACTGGAATTGTGCTTTGTCAGACTGCGTACCAATTGCTATCGTTTCCTTGACAAAGTCTAAGTTTTTGATCACACAGCCGTTACTATTGTATACAAACGGAACACCATTCGTCAAAGTAATAGTCGGGTAATCCGGAGTTGACTCTGTTCCGTTGTTTTTTCCAACGATAACGCCGCGAAATGCATAGTCACCAGTCGTACCTGCTCCCAATCCAGGAAAATCATTTGCAAGAATAAGATCATCGTCAATCAAGAAATATGCACCTGCCAGATACTTACGAACTGCTTCTCGTGTGAACTTTGTATTGCCGTTCACAAACTGTTGTGTATTTTCTGAATTAAGCTGGAATGCTTTGTGTTCCGGCGTATCACCTGTAGCGGGGTTACACCAATGCAGATTGTCTGAAATGCTGGATGGCAAATTAATCTGGAATGTTGTGTCCGAGAAAGATGAAGTTTTAATCAAATCAGCCGCCGTATAAAGTTGCTTTGGCGTTTTAATAACATAAGGGGCATTATAAGTACCGCAACCATCTGTCAGGTTTACAACTGGGATATTAACACGAAGTTCGTGAATATTATCGCTGTTGCTGTTACCGATGTTGGCAACATAAGGGATGCATTTTGAAGCAAAATTGCCATATGCGGATGCTGCATTATTATTAGTAGGATGAGTATACTTATCGCTACCAAAATAATTGCGTTGCTCACTAACATTGTCGCTGTCTCTGTTATCAGTAGTATTGTCAATTTCAGCACCATAGGTGACATGATGCTGATTATTTGTCCAGCCTTCATCCCAGCGATAATTATACACGCCCTTGGAATCTGTACCACTGTAAATATAGTGTTGCAACAAAGTCGCATTACTGAAAATAGACTTTGTAGAACCATATATAGTATTAAAATCCTGTCCTGAAAAGTCATTTGCGGTTTTTCTGGCATCTAATGTAACACCTGAAAACTCAATGTTCATGTTGCTGTCAGAAGCATCATCCGCACCCACTTTACCAATCAAACTGGATGCTGCATAGCCACTGAAAGATGTATATCCAGAAGTTGAAACATTTTTTATTTTCAGGTCTGCATTCTTTCCAACAGAGTTAAACAGTAATGGCGCATAGCTACCGGCAGCAATTGCATTGTCACCTGTGTAAATATAAGCACCATTGAAAGTAATTCCAGTATCGGAAAATTGACTTGTTACAGATGCATCAACGCCAAGCTTACCACTAATAATAAAACCTGAACCACCATTGTACTTACCCACATTGCCAGACAGTGTAACACTACCAAGTGTCAGCGAATTTGCAGGAGCGTTTCGGAATAATCCGCAATGCATCATATAGTGCTGGCTAGATGTACTTACCGTACTACGTGGATTATTGTCCGTGTTTCCTGTTCCGCTTTCACCCGTCTCGATCTCCTTGTTGTAGAATGTCAGCGAGAAGTTCCTGTTGCTGAACGGGAAAGAATTTGCATAGTCAATCGTATAATACGAAAGGCCGGTCATGTCTAAAGTTGTTCCGGACGGAGTAAAGCTCGTTCCGAAGTAGTTATAACCTGCAATACTTGAATGTGCATACTGCTGTACACTCCAGAGCAACAGCTTTTCAGCATCTGAAGGGCTTCCACTACGAATTGTATCCAAGTTGTAGTAGTAGCGTGTATTACCGTTCATCGTTACCGTGTTTTTACCATATGTAGTTTTATTTTGATAGGTATTGCACGCAGAGCCACTCATGATAACACCTGTGCCGCTGCCATCCGTATTGATAGAGACAATCGCATTACCGTTATCCATAATGTCAACTGACTCACTTGGATTCACGCTATAAGCAACAATCTCATCAAACACTGATGGGCTATGACATATAACATCATTCTGCTGCTTTTTCAATATTGATTTCTTTTTCGCTATTAAACAAAACGGCATCTGCTTCGCACAGCGCTAATCTGTGAGGAGCAGATGCGTAAAAGGAAAGGGAAAAAAGGCTGCGGATAGTATAGTTCTGTCCGCAGCTTAATGATTTCTGTTATGGTTGTGGGGAGTTCCAGCCTCTGTCTGCACCAGCATTCCCCGTGCTCTGAATTGCATCCGCAAGAACGTCCAGGCGGAATAGATAGTCTTCCGTCAATGCATAAGCATTTTCATTCAGCTGCACGCTTTGCAGCAGCTGTGCTGTCAGTTTGGTTTCATCCAGCGGTCCGGTATAGTAGAAGCAATGGTCCGCGGGCTGATAACTCCAGCCGTTCGCCTGCCAGTTTGAATCCAGATTCAGTGTAATCGTCATTTCGTCGTCTGTGTAAGTCAATGCATTGTTGGATGCATTCCAGACCGGATTTGTGAAGTTGAATACACCGCCGCAAATGATATCCTGATCTGCGCTGTCAACCCACATCGGAACAAGGCAGACGCGGAGAACTTCTCCCGGATTCTTACGGGTATCCTTGATTTTCACACGCTTTTCAGTGGAATAGGTCTCATCGTCCCAGTGAAACTCTTTTTCCAATTCCGGGTCTTCACCTGTATTCAGGATTCCGCTTCCTTCTTCATGCAGAAGAATATCCACATTGCCCGGCATAAAGCTGTTTGTCCGTTCACTGCTGTAATAAGCAATTGCGAAAGCAATCAGAGGAGCGATGAACATGGCTGCAATGATGCTGCTTATGATGATTGTACGTTTCTTGTCTTTTTTCATTCAACACCCCTCCTGACGTTTGATTATTTGGAAATTGTGTTTTCTGCATATGCCTGTGAACTGAGGTAAGCATATTCAGTTTCTGTGTTGGTAAAGCTTGCGGTGGTCAGAGAATCATCGTTTTTAGAATCCGCATCAGTAATCCTGAATGCGACATAAGGTCCGGCAGCATTTTTCGAATTTGTACCCTGTGCAATAATATTGCCGGCAGTTGTTCCGAAGCAGCCGTTTGAGCCTTCCCAGAAATCATAATCCGTCGATGACCAGCCTTTGATTTCCGTCACGCGGTAAATACCCTTCTGTTTGACATGTACAGTCCTGACACCGCGTTCGATTGCCGTCGGGAACGAATAGGTTTCGCTGTCAGCGTAATGAATTTCCACACGGCCGGATGAATAGCTGTGATCTGCAAAGTTGTTCAGAATTCCGGGGTGAAGGTGATCATTGCATAATTCTTCGCAGTTCAGTGTAACATAGAATGTCTCCAGCGGTGAATTCATCGCCGTGTCCTCATCCGTGAATCGCTCAACCATGAATACAAACTTCTGTTCGGAGTCGGCTGTGCTGCCGTGAACATTCTTATCAAGAAATGCAAACTTTTCGATGTTGAAATAGAAATCATTGATTCCCTTCACATTCGGGATTGTGATAACAAATGCTTCCTCTGCCGCAGAAGCCGGGTTGGCGTTCGGATCAGATACCGGACTGCCCTTCAGCGTACAGCCGCACTGCGATGCATTTAAAATTGTAACATATCCAAGATTGCTGATTGAAAACTCAACAGGTACATCCAAAAGAAGGTAAGGTTCAGAAACACTGAGTTCCGCAAGAAAGTAGATACCGGGCAAAAGCTCATTTGTGATCTGCGGAATCACGCCGTCCGCACCGGACACAAGTGATTCATAGCCCGCCATCGGGAAATAGTCTTTGATGATTTCGCCTTTTTGGTTTTTAACGCCTTTATAAAGTGCGAATGTCGCACCCTTCATCACTTCCTGGGTTTCTCCGTCGATTTTCACAGCCTTCAGACCAAAGGGTCTGTTATGAACATCAATAACCGCCTGATAAACGCCGGTCGGATCAGCCGTTGACGGATCTACCCAGTAATTCCCGTTGTCTCCGCCGCTGCTGTCCAGGCCGTTTTCATCTTTGGTTATGACTACATTCAGGCCGCCGCTGCCGTCTGAATGAACAGTAAACTGAATCAGCTCTTCGGGCAGGCCGACATAACCGTTCGGTGCAGCTGTCTGCGTCAGCGTATAAGTTCCTGTTTTTTTCGCGCCGTAAAGAACCATCACTTCGCCCAGCTCGTCTGAGGTATAATGATTCTTTCCGACAACGACCGGTGCATTATTCTCATTTTCCTGCCATGTCAGCTGGAATGTACCGCCGGGAAGCGGGGTATCGTTTCCCCAGTCAAACAGGCGGATGGCAATGCCGTCGTTCCGGACATTTCTGATTGTATCCTTTCGGGCATTCTGATCATTACTATGTCCCTCCGGCTCGCCCGGATAATACTCCACGGTATATTGATTTCCCGATTGATCCGTCCATTCTGTAAGCGGTACAACATTCTGAGTCTCTGCCAGCGTAACATAACCGTTGGTTTCATCCACCGTCAGTGGAGAGCCATCCGGCGTGATCTTGACCTCACGAACCTCGTAATAATAATCTGATTCTTCATCAGTCGGATTCGTATGTCCCAAAGTCGTGCCGTTTTCGAGTTCGTCAAAGAAATAGCGCTGAGAGGATACAGTAAGCGTATCGCTGATTTTGCCGATTTTTCTGACAGTATCCCGCTGTAATTCACCGTTTACATAAACCGCTACATAGACCGGATCATGCTCGGATGTATAATCGGCGTCCGACCACTCCTTTGTAACTTCAATGCCCCAGCCTTTCTGGTTTGTAACACGCAGATGCGGCGAGTAATCCTTTATTACAGTTCCGGCATTCTGCTTTGTGCCGCTTTCAACCTCGTAGGTCGGATTGCTGGGTTCATCGCCTGAACTGTCATGCATACATTCATAGCCAGCGAGCTTATAAACCTGATAGCCGATCGGGTTATCGCTTTCACGCTCCTCGACCATGAATTTCGTTCCGTTCAGCAGACCGGGCACCTTGACCTTGTATTTGGCAGGGATGTTAGAAATCTGGCCGTTCGGAGAGGTTTCATTTGCATAAAATAGCTTTTCTTCTTCCGACAGTTCCTCAAAAGCATCATTATAATACTGTTCAGTCGGCTGAAAGCCCCCGGACTGGGTGTTCCATACACATAATCTGTTGTACTCATCCACAACATAATAGGTATGCATATTGGTAAGTGTCAGGGGTTTATCCTGCTTGCTTCCGTCCTCCAGCCAAAGCCGGAAATTAAAGGTGCTGCTGTCATCCTGAATCTCATTGCGGTCTTTATCGACCAGTTTCTTTTCAATGGTCAGTGTCTTGGATGCGTCCGGGCTGACTACATTCGTCAGCTGCATGGTCGGTCTGTGTTCAACAGTATCAGCAGAAGTCGTAAAGTCTTTTGTCTTTTTAGTTGCACTTGGATTTCCCGACACAGTTTCGCCGTTGCAGATTAACGTATCATAAACCTCGGAATTCAGACCGCATTCCGTGATCCTGTAACTGATCGTGTCATCAGGGAACTTTACGGACACTTCTTTTCCGGGCGTTATGAAAAATACATTTTCATATGTTTCCGAATCCACCGTATAAGTTGGCTGGAAGTCATCAACCGGCTTGAACGGATTGAGATAGTTGATCTCAAAATCCGGATCGGACGGTGTAAGCTTGTTCCAAGTTGTCGTATTTCCTGTTTGAACCAGAACCTCTATCTGATACGGATATTTCATCAGGCTGTAGTCGATATCGCCTGCGCCCTGGACCTGTTTGTTCAGAACAACACTGCCCGGCTTGATATAGCTGAGGTTAAAGCGCATGTGCAGGTTTGCAGCGCCGGCGCCTCTTTCCATGTAAAAGATTTTCATTTTGTGAGGCGAATAATCCCTGAACACATAGACTGTCTTGGTTGTATTGCCAACCTGAATGGTTTTTGGCTGGAACAGACTGTTGATATACGCATCTGTTTCTTCCCGCGAATGCTGAATTGCCTTATAATCATTGAATTCTGTGAGCAGTGTCTGATCTGCGTTGATGTCATCCATTGTCAGATCAGGGTTATTATTTGTTTCCTGTAAATATGCGAGCGCTTCGCTATCGGTATGCTTCTGCTGGCTGTAGTTTTCTCTGAATATCTGCTCCAGAGTTGTCTTGACTCCGTTGGAACCGTTTGTCTCAACCTCACCCGTCCGGAAATTCACAGTACCTTTCATTGCAGAGTGAATACCGCCGAGATCAATCACAAGCTGATCGTCGACATAAAGCCAGAAATCATCATCACCGGTGAACTCAAAGATGATATCATGTCCCCATGCATCCGTTCCGTCCTTAGTCTGAACGAAGCCTGCTTGAAGCTCCATGCCGTAATAGTATTCCGGATCCTCAATATTATACAGTTTTTCATACTTCCGGGGATCGCTCTCATCAAGTTCATTGCCGATTGCATCATACAGATTATACGGGTTTCTGGGATTCTCCAAATCCGCAATAAACTCTCCCGTTCCAATGTTGTCAAACGGCAGGAACTGACCGTGCTGTAATGTCGGTTTGTCGGAAGCATTTGAGGTCGCAAGTTCCTTAAAAACAGTAAAATCGGTAGAATAAGATCCGTCCTGCTGTTTCAGCGTTGCAAAATTCTGGCAGCTGTCAAATTCAAAGTAACCGGATTCGTCATAAATGCTTTGTAAAAACAAATGATTGACGGTTGTCGGATTATTGAACAAATCTGATAATGACCGATTAGTATTTACTGCTGTCGGGTAGCCGTTTGATTCCAGATTTGTCGATAAAAGATTTTTCACAGCCGTATATGCAGTTCCTGCTGACCAAATCTCGTTGTCACCGAGGAGCTGATCCTGAAAATTATGATTTGTTGGAGAGTTATTTTTCTTATTGGCAAAATCCTGCATTTTGATGGTTATGCCATACATATTATTATCAATTGTCGGAACCGGTATCAGCTCTCCCGTACTGGGGTCTGAGTGATAGGGATTCATCACTGCAAAATAGAAATCTGATTTTTCATCTCTTGCGTCTTTTTTCAGGACTGATTTGACCGTGTCGTGTTCAAGATCCGCTTCCAGTGCATAATAGGAATAGGCATCTTTATCCCATGCAATAACCTTACCGGAGTATTCATCCTTGTTCCGCGCGTTCAGATTGATACCAACAGTTTTGGGAGATATGCCGGATCCGTCCGGCCTCGGTGCAAGAACCTCGCCGGAATAGG
>OCVV011315461.1_pt1 | contig 10404 bp, 6 predicted proteins | sample 1539721 | NCBI WGS metagenome assembly OCVV01 (sample SAMN02144230, study PRJEB22623) | gut metagenome | biome: sheep rumen | host: Ovis aries | place: New Zealand
TGGTCTAGCGCAATATGGTAAAACAATAAATGCAGGCTCGTTCGAGTCTGCATTTATTGTGATCAGCCATGTATGGCTGATGCTTTGGATTAGAGCTGTGCGCCAAGTCTAAAAGGCCGTTGGCGCGCATTAGAGTTGTGCGCCAAGAGCGTTGTACTTAACGCCATTCTTGCGGATGATGAGTTGACCGTTCTCGAAGAACTTCTCAGCCTTCGGAGCTGCCTCGATGTCCTCGATGCCTTGCGGTAACTCTTCGTTGATAGCAATCGCTTTGATGCGGAAACCATACATAGTCTCTGATACTTTCACGTCACCAGCAGCTGTTGCAGTGAACTCAGCAGCAACCCAAGTATAGCCGTTTTCATCTCCGGTAATAGCACCTTTTTTCGGAAGTGCAACATCTGCACCACTAAGGTTTTCTACAGCAGAAAAAGTGCCTTCACCTTTATCACTTTTGTTCGCAACTAAGAATTTAATTTTGTCACCAGCTTTAAGTTCTTCAACAGTAAGAACGAAGCCTTTACCACCAACCTCTACATAATCACCAAAAGCAACTGTGAAATATTTAGTTTTATCGCTAGTTTGAGCTATCTGAGAGAAAGAAACACCAAAACTCGGGAACACGACTTCCAAAGCGTTTTCTTTCGCCAGATCGTATATGATCTTGGTATCAGTAGAACCAGAGTTTTTCGATACACCTGCGGCAGAGATGGTGTAATCAGACTCAGATGCAACATTTGCAAAGTCGATAACTTTTGCGTTAACGGTCAGCGCTGCTACAGCAGCAGCTGCGAAGAGGAAAAATTTCTTCATAATGTTTTAGTTTTTAAAGTTAATAAATATTGTTAATTAATAAGGTCTTTAAAGTCTTTAGGGTCAATAAGGACACTAAAGAAAGATTTTCTTTCAATTCATTTCGAGTGCAAAGCATGAAATTTTTCTCAAGCTAAAGCTTTCGATTAATTTCGAGTGCAAAGGTACTACATTTTTCGGACATATGCAAGTACATATTGCCGAAAAATGTAGATTTTTTGCATTTTTACTCCGCTGCGTCCGGATCTTTGCCATTATAGAGCACATTTTTAATCTTTTTGTACTCAGTGATCGGCATCGGTTTGGGGTTGATCTGGCAGTTGGTGAAGTTGATATTCTCGGCGTTCTCCAGTTTGACACCACCTTTATTACCGATAATCATTACCTGATCAAAGAGAATGTCATGCACGGGTTTGCCCTTGAGTCCCTGAATATCGACCGCCTGTTTGGAACCGATACAGGTGATATTGCGGAAGGTGATATTGGACCAATCGGGGAAGAACGCGTTCTTGTCATCCGAGTCAGTTGCTGACACACCGGCACCCTTGTCGGCATAGCCGGAGGAGATGAGGAAAGCGGACTCGCGAATATCCTTCATGATGATGTCATAGCAGTAGATATCCTCGCACCATCCACCACGACCGGGAGCGGATTTGAAGCGGCAACCGATGTCGGTACCCTCGAAGCGGCAGTCCTTAACGACCAGACGCTGCATACCGCCGGAGAACTCGGAACCAATGACGAAACCACCGTGGGCACGGTAAACGGTATCGTTGGTGATGAGGAAATCACGCTGCGGACCTGCGTCCACACCTTTCTGGCCTACGCCGCCTTTCATACAGATACCATCGTCACCGCAGGAGAGGTTACAGTTGACGATGAGCGCCACCTGAATGTTACCCGGGTCCATGGCGTCACCGTTCTGCGCCCAATGCGGGCAACGGATGTGCACGCCATCTATAATAAGGTTTTGTATGCGCGTGGGCACGAAATGGAACTTCGGGGAATTGAGCAGATGCACGTTCTCCAGAAGGAGGTTCTTGGAGTCGGTGATGTTCACCAGATGCGGACGCATCTTCTCCTGAATAATCGGGTCAGAGGCTATATTGGGCACATTGAGCTCCTTATTGAGGTTGAAAGGATACCAAACGAGCCATTTCTTGCTGTTACCATCGGGTCTGGTAACGCCGCCCATAGCGAGCACTTCGTTCCACACATCGCCATCCGCGGCAATGACCTCGGGAGCAACGACTTTCTTTTGCTTGATCGGGCGCCAGTAGATACCCTGCCCGTCGATCGTACCATGACCGGTGATGGAGACGTTTTCCAGTTTGGAGCCATAGATGAGTGCATGGCATTTCTTGGAACCATCACGGAGGGAGTCGGATTTCTGAACATAGAGTTCCTTGTTGGTCGAACCGAGAATAGTTGCGTTATCCGCGAGGTGCAGATCGAGGTTGGAGACCAGTTTGATCGGTCCGGTGAGCCACTTGCCATCGGGCACATTGAGGTGACCTCCGCCCTGCTTCTTGAGGTGCTTGAGGGCTTTGGCGAACGCCTCGGTGTTGTCAGTGACCCCATCCCCTACTCCACCGAAATCAACGATGGATACGGTGTAATCAGGGATGATCACTTCCTTTACCTGCTCTACCGCACACGGCAGATTCTGGTAATAATGGGAATACTTCGTTTGCGCCTGGGTGGGTTCGCTCATAGACAAAAGAGCAAAGACCGCTGCACTCAAAGATAAAAGATTCTTTTTCATATTCGTTATTTTAAGGGGTTCAATGGATTAGTACAAATTCCGTACCAAATAGCACATATAAACATCGAGGTTGGTGTGTCCGGAGACGAGAGTCGTTGCAAGCGCATCGTTTGGATTCTTTGGATCAAGGCCAAAAGAAGTCTCCCACTCATCCGGCATACCATCATAATCGGTATCCTGAGGATTTGTACCCGTATTCAATTCAGGCCACCCACCGACATCACCTTGGGTATCAATAAGTCCGTTCTTAGAACCATTCGAGCCGTTATAGGTATAGCTTCCTTCGCGTACCTCTTTGACGATACGGGTATCGACTGCGTCACGAGAAAGCGAACACCCGGCCTTGGCAAGGACTGTTTCGTATGCCTGCTCTGCAGTCTGTTCGTTCTTGAGCGAGGTCAAACCGGATGTCCAGCGAGAAGAAGCCTTTACATTCGTACCGGTCTGGGTTGATCCCTGCCAGTTATCCGCAGTAACAGCTGAAGAACCATTCATATAATTGCCCATAAGATAGAACTTACCGGGGATGATTGTTCCGCCCGGATGATCCGCACATGTACCGCAAGAGACCGTTGGATCAACGATGCGGGTCTTACGGCTGGATGGCGTAGCGGGACCGGGTTTGTAGTAGTTATTGACCATATTTATATGGCGTCCACCAATCCCTTTGTTAGTACCTTCACCACCATAGGCGGAGTTATCACACCAGTTATATATGACGTTATTGACATGATCAATGGGACCTGCATATTTGGTATCCACATAGTCATGGTCGAAACGGGGGTTACGGGAGTCGTGGTGGGCTAAGAGGTTATGGTGGAATGATGCGTTCTTACCTCCCCATATACCACCGTATCCATGTGAGCCTTTGCCGTGAACCGAGTTTTTGAGGGACTCGGAGATGATACAATACTGCATTGTAAAATTCTCGTTGCCATAACAAGAGACGCACTCATCGACAGACCATGAACAAGAGAGGTGGTCGAGGACAACATCTTTTGAGTCATTTATCGAAATTGCATCGGCCTCGGTATTGCTTACATCTCCCAAGCGTACACGTATAAACCGAACAATCACATTGGAGGCATTGATAATTAAAGGATAGTCTGCAATACAGATACCGTCTCCAGGTGCCGATTGCCCATCTATCGTTAAGTTTCCATTCTTGATGCGGAGCTCGCTTTTTAGATGGATTGTACCTGATACAGAAAAGATAATTCTCCTTGCGCCGACTTGAGTGACGGCATAACGCAGCGTACCCGCTTTAGGTCTTCCGGTACCGGCATCCATTTCATCATCTAAGCGGCTTACTCGATATACCATACCACCGTCACCACCTGTTGCTGTGGCAGCTCCACCCTCTATGTGTTGGCATGCAGCCACTAACTCCGGATTGGAATCAATAGTGGGCACATCCGGATTATTAGGCGTGTTGCACGCTACCAGAAGAAGAGGTAGCATGCAACACGTTAGTATACATTTCAAATTTTCCATTCAGTCTAATTATTCAGCGGAAGTTACATAATCGTAATCATTCCATAGTGCTCCATTAGATGTACCTACGTTGCCCGCGAAAATCGGCCAATACTGACGTCCATTCAAACGTTCAGGATACTCGGGGTCGAAGAGCATATAGTTGTCTCGCGCCAACGCACGACCTGATGAACCGGAATAGATAGAGGTTTTAACCCAACCATTCTCCTTGCTATAATAAGAAGGTATTCCTGTTTCACCTTTCTTAAGTCCATAGACAGAATCTATAACAAATCCCTTTATTCCTGGTTTGAAGCTATATTCATCACCTACATACTTGTACTTGATAAAGATTGTGTCTTGGAGTTGAGCATAATCACCCTCATGGTTATCCATTTGCTGCAAACGAGCGTGTGCATTCTCAAGTGTCTCTTTGAGAATACCCCAACGCATGAGGTCGTACTTACGGATATACTCGCCGGTGAACTCGAGTTTACGCTCCTCTTGGAGGTTCTGCATATTGAGTTCCTTCACGCTTGCGTGTGCACGAGCACGTACCTTTTTAAAACAATCCGCACCATCGATACCGTACAGGTTGGTCGGCATGTCTCCACCGATACCACCGATAGAAGCCTCAGCCGCCATCAAGAGTACATCAGTATAGCGAATGATTGGGAAGTTAATACCATCCTCGCTGTTTGTTCTGGTACGAGCCATCCATTCAACTCGGTATTTTGCGCCATAGAAATCACCTATCGATTGATTTTTCTGATAGAGGAACAACTCATCTGTTCCCCTCTCAGGGAATGCTTGAGCGATTTTTAAGGAATCCAACTTACTATCAAATTTCTTACCGTTATCATAGACCCATATATAGCGACTCATCGTTACATCGCGGCGAGTATCGCCTTCCTCATAGTCGTAATACAAGGTCGGTACGATACCTACAGCAGAGTTGCTGGAACCTCCTTCGTTGTTTTTTAGACCTCCAATTGCGTCAGACATCTTTGGGCAGTTGTATTGAAGAATCTGCCCACGTGAACCATCTGCAAACGGGATCTCCCAGAATACCTCGGAGTTATCATAACGGGTCTCATCAGCACAGATTTTCTTGAAGATATCCTCATAGTTATCCTCAAACTTACCAACCTCGACAGAATTATTGAAAATCTGCGAGCAAGCCCACATGACCTCGGTGTTAAGTTCCTGACGAAGAGTAGGATCTTCTACGAGGAACTCTGGTCCCTGTTTCCAAGTAGCAGGGCGAACACCCTTACCTGCATACATCAGATCAACACGAGCGAGGAATGCATAAGCAGCACCCTTAGACGGACGACCTGTGTAGTTCGCAGCGGTACCCGGGCACTCAGCAGACCACGGCATCAAGCGAGCCGATTTCTTAAGGTCCACGCGGATTTGCTTGAGAACATTGGTTCGATCTGATTTAGGAGTTTTCAAACCAGACTCATCTTTTGAAATAGAGGTAAAACGAGCAGGCACATCTCCCCATAATTTTACCATCTCATAGTAGCAGAAAGAGCGAAGGAAGTATGCTTCACCAAGCATGTAACGCATCTTAATGACACTTTCATTAAGTTTCGCATCATCTTTAAGTATGGTGTCACCATACTGTTCAATACCTTCTATGATACTATTGCAGCGCTCTATGGCTGCATTCAAGTAGCCCCATGGATCTTTACCTCCTGAGCGGGACACCTCACCATTAGAAGGCGTAATGGCATAAATATTCCAGACTGCCGTACCGCTATTCTTTGTACCATGCTCCACATCGGTGTTTAATCCCTGGAAGCCACAACCAAGCGTATTGCGGTAGGAGTGATCTTGACCGAATAACTCATAAACGCCGGCCATCACCAGTTCGGTATTATTCGCGTTAGAATATACCATCGTGGCATCCATTGCTGAAGGAGATTTCGAATCAAAGAAATCGCATCCTGTCAACGCAACTGTTACTGCTGCAATTGCTATATATTTAAAGTTTTTCATATTCTATATACTTTAGGTATTTTAACTCGTGTTTAGAAAGAAAGATTGATACCGAAGTTAAAGGCGCGGCTCTTAGGGAATGCAGAGAAATCTACACCAGAAGCCAGCGGGTTAATCTTCGAACGGGTATCCACCTCTGGATCAGCACCAGAATACGGTGTTGCGCAGAAGAGGTTAGAAGCGGTGAAGAAGATACGCGCCGTTTTGATATATGCCTTGCTGATCCAACGATTCGGTAATGAGTAGCCTACCGTCAGAGAAGAAAGCCGAAGGAACGAAGCATCCTCTACATATTTATCCGTCAAAGCGATATTCTCACTAATCGGGTTAGCTGTTTTAGCGCCCGCATTTGAAGCAGAAATCATCGCAGCCATACGATTATACTCGTCTCCTGATATACGTTCATCGGTGTCTAAAGCCCATCCCATTTTGTTAGGATCTGCCATAAATGTACCATTATTTTGGAAGAGCGAGTAACGCATACCATATGCTACATTAGCTGTATTGTTACGGAGTTTGGATTTATCAAAGATTGTTCCGTAGTCAAGTGCAGAGAGATTGAGCACCTTATTACCATAACTATAAGTGAATTGAGCATTCAGATCAACCTTACCCCATTTCTCACCGCCGATATTGAAGTTCAGGCCAAATCCACCTTGGAAAGCAGCTTGGGTATTACCCAAAACAACACGATCATCCGCATCTATTACTCCGTTACCATCTTGATCAACCAATTTCACCATACCCGGTCGAGCTTCTCCCATGATTGTATTAATTGCTCTTCCATTGGCCGCATACCAACGATTGATGCCCGGCTTATAAGAAGCGAAGTCATCAGTGGTGTACCATCCTGCCGACTGATAGCCATAGATATTACCCACCTTATCACCTGGTTTGAGCATAAACTCATAGTCCTTGTTATCGTAGTTTGCGGAGAAACACTCTGTTTTCACGCGGTACTCACTCATTCCTCCGAGATCTACAACTCGGTTCACATTATGAGAGATATTTGCATTCAGAGACAAACCATAGCTTAGGCTCTTCGCCTTTTTATCCAAGATGACACCAGTAACAGAGAACTCCACACCCTTGTTGTCGGTAGAACCAATGTTTCGATACTGGTAGTTGTAACCACCCCTGCCTTCCAATGCATATTTCAGAATAAGGTCCTTGGTTGTATTCCAATAGAGGTCAATAGAACCAGCAAGACGCTCATTAAAGAAACCATAGTCTATACCAAGGTCGCGAGTGATGGTAGTCTCCCATTTGAGCTTGTTATTAGCAGCGATGATTTCTGAACCTCCATCAGTTAACTTGGTGTCAAACACCTCCATATAAACCGTCGGGTTAGCCAAATATTCGGAACGCAGATAACCAAGATCCACATTGTTGTTACCCACAGAACCATAAGAGAGACGGAGTTTGAAGTTAGACATCACGTCTTGAGCCGGCTCCATCCAAGACTCGTCGATGATACGCCAAGCGATAGCTGCGGAGGGGAAGAAGCCCCACTGGTTGCCCTTGGTGAAACGAGTAGAAGCATCCGCACGGAATGTAGCCGTCAAATAGTAGCGATTAAATAATATATAGTTCGCACGCGCAAAGAAAGATAGCATGTTATCCGTCGGGTTAACGTAGGACTTGCTTGAATATGCCTTTGCTGCACCTATATAATTAAACACTTCATTTCCCTTAAGAGCAGGATCATAGCCGTAACCGTTATAGGTACGGAGCTCCCCGTGGAGAATCTGCATCTCCTCACCGATTAAGATACCGAGGTCGTGATTATCACCCCATTTTTTCTTAAACTCAAGAGTGTTGGTGTTTTTGAATCGACTGGATTTATCATCAGTAACTACAATATGACCATATCCAGCACCCCCGGCATAGGTAGCACCATCACCTGATCTTGAGAAATAGGTAGTCGGACCATAGTAACGGTCTTGTTTCTGATAACGACCTTCGTAGCCCACCTCCGTCTTCCAGGTAAACATCTTAGCGAACTTATAGCTCACGTAACCCTGAAGAGTGAACTTATCGTCCACTTTCTTACGGTAGTTGTGATCGATTGTGGTAATCGGGTCATAGAGGGAACCGAAAGAATCATAATCCTCTAGACCAACTACTTGATCTTTCGCGAACAACTCGATGGGCGAGTAAGCAATGGCGTTACGCACACGGCTCTCAGTCTTGGAACCGGCATCCTGGGCGGTGTTCGTACCGGAACCCAGAACGTTGGTATTCGAATAACGAGCGGTGAAGCTGATGGTCAGGTCCTTGATCGGTTTGAATTTTGCCTTGAAGCTCAGGTTATTACGGGAGTAGTCAGAACCGTACATAATACCCTTATCGTCCACACGGTTGTATGTCAAGGAGAAGTTAGCCGCCTTGTTACCACCACTTACCGTGAAGTTATGGTTACTATTGAGACCATGGCGTCCGAAAGTCTCTTCCTGCCAATCCGTCACTTTCTGGGTGTGCCAATAATTTTGAATATTAGGAATGGTCATTACTTGATCTTTGTCGCCCGTTTCGTGATAACGCGGGTCAAAATATTGGTTGAAGTTAGATGGGATATCAGCCTCAACTGCTTTTGACTTGAAATGAGCATACTCATATTGCATCAGGATAAAATCATCCACATTCAACATTTCATATTTCTTTGCCATCTGCTTCCATCCCATATAGCCAGTATAGTCGAAATGGATCTGCATCTTGTCATCAGCGCTATTATCGGCGTCCTTTGTAGTGATGATGATTACACCGTTGGCACCTTGCGCACCATAGATAGCAGTTGCAGCCGCGTCCTTCAAGACATCCATCGAAGCGATATCGCTGGGCGAGATATCCGAAATGGAACTAACCTGGAAACCATCGACGATGTAAAGAGGGTCACTGGACTGTGTCAGAGACGTACCACCACGGACACGGATCTTAACATCTGCATCAGGACTACCCTCGGTAGTAGTAACCGATACACCCGCCAATTTACCTTGGAGCGCCTCGGAAGCAGAAGCTACCGGAATGTCCTTCAGTTGCTCTGCGTTTACAGAACTTACAGCGGTTACCAAGTCACGTTTCTTAGTAGTACCATAACCGGTAACGACAACCTCCTCCAGCACCTCGCTGTTCTCGGAGAGCACTACGTTCATGGTGTTGCCGGTGATGTTCAACTCCTGGGTCTTCATACCGATGTAGGAGAAGATCAGCACCTTTGCATCATCCGGCACGTCGATGGTGTAATTACCATCAAAGTCCGTCACTGTACCAATGGTGGTACCTTTAACCACTACGGAAGCCGAGATGATTGTCTCTCCCGTCTGGTCCTTTACCGTTCCGCTAATCACACGAGCTTGCACAGCCATGCTTCCCAGAAGCAAAGCCGACAGCATCATGGTACGGAACACTCGAAAATTCAGTTTCATAAAGAGAATTTGTTTGTGTTTTGTTTGTATTGTAATTAATTTGTGTGCGTTCAACATTTAAGCGCGTATGCGCGATTTGAAACCGGCTGCAAAAGTACAAAAAAAAACACACCTATATGTGTATTTTTTGACGGAAAATGTGCACAGAGGTGCTTTTTTGCTATATTAAGTTATCAAAACGGCTCTGCGTAGGTACATCCCTCCCTCCAACGAGAACAACCATAACGGGTGTTACCCCGAATAATCACTCCCTGGCGGCAAACAGGACAGAGCATACCCGCCTTATTAGTCTTGACATCTTTGACCACTCCGGAGGTCATCTCCTTGAGTTCCGCAAGGAAATCCTGCGCCGCGTATTCGCCTCGCTCGATCTCGCGCAGTTTCTTCTCCCACAAGCCGGTCAGTTCTGCCGACTTGAGTAGCGGAGAGATAATGGTATGAATGAGGTTAATACCCGTCTCGGTGGCGCGGAGGGACTTGCCGTTCTTAACGATATACTTACGCTGGTAGAGTTTCTCAATGATGGCGGCACGGGTAGAAGGACGACCGATACCGTTCTCCTTCATCGCCTCGCGCAGTTCGTCGTTCTCCACCGTCTTGCCCGCCGTCTCCATGGCACGCAGAAGCGTTGCCTCGGTGTAATACTTAGGCGGCGTGGTGGTTTTCTCCTTCAGAAGCGGCTCGTGCGCCCCGGACTCACCCTTGGTGAACGCAGGAAGCGATTTGGAGGAATCAGAAGAATCAGAGGAGTCTGAATTGTCTGAGGAATCAGAGGAATCCGAGTTGTCGGAGGAATCATTAGGGTCTTTAAGGTCCTTTGGACCTTTCTCAAAGACCACCCTCCACCCGGGTTTGAGCACCTCGCGTCCGGTGACCTTGAAATCAATCTCGCCGGCTTTCGCCAAGACGGTCGTATTGCTT
>OCVV011354482.1_pt1 | contig 10404 bp, 10 predicted proteins | sample 1539721 | NCBI WGS metagenome assembly OCVV01 (sample SAMN02144230, study PRJEB22623) | gut metagenome | biome: sheep rumen | host: Ovis aries | place: New Zealand
CACCTTTTAAAGAATTTTCAAGGCGATGCGGGCACAGGCCTCGGCATCGGCCAGCGCGTGGTGATGCCGCTTCAGATCGAAGCCGCAAGCCGCGGCGACGGTCTGGAGCTGGTGGTTTTCGAGGGTGCGGCCGAAACAGTGCCGCGACGCAGCCAGCGTATCGTAAAAGAAATAATCGGGATAATCCATCTGATAGACCCGGAAGACGGCCTTGAGGCACCCTTCGTCGAAACGGGCATTGTGGGCCACCAGCGGCAGCCCCTCGATCCGCGGGGCGATCTGCCGCCACACCTGCGGAAAGACCGGCGCCTGGTCGGTATCCGCCGGTCCGAGCCCGTGTACCCGCTGGCAGAACCAGCGATAATAATCTGGCTCCGGTTTAATCAGGCTGTAGAACGAATCCACGATTTCACCGCCGCGCACCACGACCACGCCCACGCTGCACACGCTGCAGGGCTGTTCGTTCGCCGTTTCGAAATCTATGGCAGCAAAATTGTTCATCTGCGTTGCGAGATCCAAAGGTAAAAAAAGTTGTTAACAAATCCCGCCTCTGCGTGTCTTATTTTCGAGTCCGGACAAACGAAAAACGAGAACTACGATGAAAAGACTATGCTACTTCCTGCTGCTGATATGCCTGATGCCGCTTCCGGTCCTGGCCGCCTCGCCCGAAAGCCGCATTCCCAAGACCCGCATATCGGCCATTCTTGCCGAATACCGCCACTGCGAAGGCGTCGAGATGGTCCGACTGGGGCGGATTTCCACCGCCGCCGTGAAGGGCGTTGTGCGCGTGGCCGCCGCCAAAGAGCCCGACGCCCGCGAAGCACTCCAGCTGATGAAAGGGGTCAAGAGCCTCTATGCCTTTGAGTACGAGGATTGCAAGCCGTCCCTCCGCGAACAGATCAACCGCCGGCTCTCCCGGGCGCTGGGCGAATCCGAACTGCTGATGGAGGCCAACGACGCCGGCGATCGGATGCGGATATACGGGCTCTACGACGAACGGACGGACAGCGTCCGGGACTTCGTGGTCTTCAGCCCCTCCGAGTGCACGCTGATCTGCCTGTTCGGCTCCATCCCGATGGAAACAGTCTCCAACATCCTGAACGAAAAATGACGGAGCAGGCTTTCCATAAAGACTATCTTCCGCTGGCGGAAACGCTCTACCGGGTAGCCTTCTATATGCTGGAATCGGAGGCCGAGGCCGAAGATGCCGTGCAGGAAGTCTTCCTGAAGCTCTGGGATGCACGGGCGCAGCTCGATGCGGTCCAGTCGCCCAAAGCCTACAGCATCCGCCTGCTGAAAAACCTCTGTCTGAACCGCATCCGCAAAGCACGGCAGCTGTGTTTCCAGCCCGAATTGCCCGAGGCGGAGACCGGCCGGCCCCAGGACGACACCCTGGACGCGCGGCAGCGCCTGGACAAAGTGCTGGAGGGAATCAAATCCCTTCCGGAGCGGCAGCGGGAGATCCTCATCCTGCGCAGTTTCGAGGGCTGCTCCTATGCCGAGATTGCCCGAAAGACCGGGATGAGTCCAGCCTCTGCCCGCGTGGAGCTGGCACGCGCCCGTAAAACCTTGAAGACAAAGCAATGAAACAGATAGAAGAACTCGAGAAAATGGACTGGCAGCAGTTGGAAACTGCCGCTATGGAAGAAAAAATTTCCGTGCCGGAAGGCCTGGAGAAACGCATCCGGGAAAACTTGACCGCACAGACGGTCGCCACGGCGCAGCGTCCCCGCCGGACCGGCCGCCGGGTGATCTGGGCGGCCGTAGCCGCCGCAGCCGCCCTGGCCGCCGTCCTTGCCCTGCCGCACGGCGGCAGCGAGCCGGAAGATACCTTCGACGATCCCTATCTGGCCTACGCCCAGGTCGAAAAGACCTTTCAACTGATATCCGAAAAAATGAGCGACGGCCTCAAGCACGCCTCCGACGCGCAGGCCCTGGCCGAAAAACCCATAAAAATCCTCAAACAACAATAGCCATGAAACGTATCCTTGTCCTGGCAGCCCTGCTGCTGACCACCATAAGCGCCTTTGCCCAGAACGGCAAAAGCATCTACCAGAAGTATTCCGGTGCGAAAGACGTGAGCACCGTCTATGTTTCCTCCGCCATGTTCCGCCTCATCGGCAAGATCCCTGACCTGAAAATCGAAGACAGCGACGTGGACCTCTCTCCCATCATCCGTTCCTTGTCGGGCATGTACATGATCGACAGTCAGAACACTGGCATCAATGCCGCCATGCAGGCCGACGTGGAAAAATTTGTGGCGGCCGGAAAATACGAACTGCTGATGGAAGCCAACGACAGCGGCGAGCAGATGCGGATGTACAGCCTCGGCGATGAAAAGACCGTGAACAGCTTCGTGATGCTGGCCGTGGACGGCGACGAAACGACCTTCCTCTGCCTGGACGGCCAGATGGACCGCGCCCAGCTCGAAAAGATCCTCGCCGAAGAAATGAAGAAATAAACACGGAAGGGTGGAACGATTCTTGCGGGCCTGCTGCTATATGCGACAGGCCCGTATCATTTTATTCCTTGGATTGCTGCTTCTTCCACTCTCCGGAAAGGCAGAAAACGATATCTTGTACTGGAAGGGCGAGGAACTGAGCATCGCCCACATATGGCCTATCCATTCGGTCGATCCGGACATACACAGCAGAATCGAGCCGTATGTTACGGAGGGTATCACCTCCAAAATTGTCGTGGAAGCAGCACTGACCGAACTTGAGAATTTCCGTTCCTGCTGGAGCATCGTGGACGACAGGCTCTGCCTTGACAGTATCGGAATGTTCTACGCGACAAACGGAGAAGAGTATATCCGTTTTTGGCGGAACGCGGACTACCTGAAAGGCCTGTTTGCGCCCTATTGGCAGGACGGACATATTGTCGCCAGCTGGTTTACAGGAACATTCCACGCCGTTTCTTGGGAGTCGCGGCCCAGACCCATCGAATGCTCCGCTGGATTCTATACAGTCTGGGACAAAGAATGGATCTTCGAAATCCGGAACGGAAGACTTCTTTCGGCCCGGTATGAAAACCATCTCTACCATGAAGGGGAATTAAGCCTCTTCCATCCCGGAGATATCTACGATCAGATCGAGGCTTCCTTTCCTTACGAACGTTTCCCCGAACTCGCGGGCACCCGGTTTTGGGTGGTCATGACCAACGCCGTTCTCAATAAAGAAGGGCGCATGATTGATTTCAAACCGGTGCTGCGCCAGCCCCCCGCATTACTACAGGACAGGCCAGAACTGGAGGCCGCGCTTATTGACGAAATCAAAAAAAGGCTCCTGAGGACAGACTGGACCATCTACCGGATTGACGGCGAATTTACCCCCGGCCGCCTATTTGAAGCGACCCGCAGCCTCCATCTGACTTTTCCGGAAAAAGAAGACCACACTTTGCCGGAATAGTTTTTTTTGTAATAATTATGGGTATTTTCTTCAAGAAAAAGAGGCTCACCGCCGAAACCGGGTGGATACAGGAAGGCCGAACGGACTTTTCGGCGGCCAGCCGTGCCCGAATCACGTGGTCGGCCGGCCGTACCCGTATCACATGTTGTTTGGTCACGACGACGATGTGGACCGCCTGACAGTGCCGTCGCGGCAGCGATTAAGGCAATTTCCCGAAAAGAATGACGCGACGGCAAGGAGAGCGCCTCTACATTGTCGTCGTGTCAAAACAATAATCTGCTCGTCCGTATCCATCACCCGATTTCTCCGCTGATCTGTGTTTCCCGCCAAAGTGCGCGCACAAAGGACCGGCCGGATGCCGTATAACGCAAGATAGCTGCGCACACCGGCCTTTCTAAGGCGAGTGCGCGCAGCAAAAAGCGTATCTCACGCTGTCTATGGCCGGTCCGCCGCGCACACTTTGGCGAAAGGCGTCGCCGCGAAAGGCAACCGACGAAAGCCTGCTTGCCGCCTGCCTGCCGCGACACCGACCATTTGCCTACCCTGTCTGTGTCGCGGCACGGAAACCGCGTTTTCGGTCCGGAAACCCACCGCGACACGTACGAAGCGGCACATCTGTCTGTGTCGTGGCAAGCGGGGATGATCCTTCGTCCTCGACAGCGGTGCGGCGCACCGGTCACTGCCAGAAAGATGACCACCGGAGAAACGGCCACAAGGCGCGGGTAACAATCACTGCCGGAGAAACGGCCACCGGGCGCGGGGAACATTCACTGCCGGAAATATTGCCTCCAGCAAAAAGACTATCGAAAGGATAACCCTAGAATGCGTCTAAGGGCAGCAAAGATAGCCATAGAATGCGTCTAAGGGCATTTACGCGCATTTCATGGACAAGAAATCGGTGTTGCGACCAGTTTGATGGACACAAAATGCGTTTGGACAGCATTTTACACATTCTATGGCCATCATTTCTCAGGAAACTGCCGCCATCTTTTGAACCCCACAATCTTTCTATTTCGCCGGGAACAGATAGACTTTGGCAAGCCATTGACAAACAACGACCTGATTGACAAGTCTTCACAACCAACTTCAAAACCGGCCTTAGGGTCAAATAAAAAAACAGTCACCGTGCAGTGACTGTTTTTTGTGTGGCCCTTAGCAGATTTGAACTGCTGACCTCCTGCCTGTCAAGCAGGCGCTCTAAACCAGCTGAGCTAAAGGACCGGTTGCTGTTCCCGTTTTGGGACTGCAAATATAGTAATTATTTTGAAAAAACTCCCTAACTTTTCCAAATAAACGTAAAAATCTGAAAAAAACGGACGATGATCAAAGGGATGCCTGTTCCTCGATCTGCTTGGTTTCGTTGATGACGTTGGTCAGCAGCAGCATGTTGGCTGCGATGTCCCGGACCATGCGGTACTGGCCGCCTTCACGCAAGGCATACCAGCTGCGGTCGCTGTCTTCAATACTCTCAACGAAAGACACTTGCGGGAAGCGGCTCTGGATGCTCCGGCGGAAGATGAGGGTGTACTGCTGGCAGAGGCTCTCGACTTCGGCCTCCAGGCTGTCGCGGGTCTCGGCCTCCTGCATCCGGGCATAGGCCTCCTTGAAGGCGTCGTAGTAGGCGGAATGCTTGATTTCCGACCACTTGTCCGCACTGTTGAGAATCCAGCAGTGGTCGATATCGTCGCCGTCCGGCGTCAGTTCGCTGCTGATGTCGTGCAGGCGGGTGAATTTCACGCCTGAGAAGAAAACCTGGTCGTCGGCAAAACTGAACTTGATCTTGCTGAAATCGATGCCGATGGAAACCTTGTAATAGTATTTCTTGATATAAAGGACCTTGCGGACACCCTGATCTTTCATGGACAGCGCGTCGAGCATTTTGTTCCACAGGCTGACATCCGGGATCAGGTTCCGGAAACGGTCGTCGCTGGAGAAAGCTTCCAACGGTTCTTCTTTCACGACATAGCCTTTCTTGGCATACTCCATCTGCTCCAGTTTGAAGGTGAAGTCGATGTCGGCCGGCATCCCCTCGGTCTGGGCGCGGGTGTCGAGCTTGTTCTCGAGTTCGCGGTTGCGGCTTTCCAACAGGCCGACTTTCTTTTCGAGTTCCACTTCTTTCTGCTGCTGTTCCAGCAATTCCTGCTGCCGCTTTTCGAGCAGATTCTCCACCAGCGCATTGATCGGCCGGAAAGCGATGACGGCCAGGATCAGGGTGATGGCATTGGAGAGCAGGATGGCCAGCGGTGCCATCAGGCGGGGAAAGAAGATGAAACTGCCGACATTGACGGCCATCAGCAGGATGCAGATACCCAAAACGGTATAGCTGGCCACCACCTTCTTGCGGTCCAGCCCCTGTCTTGTCTTTTTCTTGAAGAAAATTCCCATACTGTCTGCAAAGATAAAATAATCCCGCGTAATTCTTTGTAAATTTGTCGAGTCATTCACATTGTTCCTTGCATTTGCCATGAAAAAAGTGTTCTTCCTGCTGGCAGCTTTGCTGCTGATGCTGACCACGGCAGCGGGTCAGCCGTCAAAACAGTACATCACCGTCTATGCCGAGCCGGATCACGCCGACTGGGTCTATTCCTGCGGCCAGCCGGCCCAGTTCACCCTCTACGCCGTCAAGGAAAATGTACGGATGCCGCTGACGGAAATCCAGTACAGCTACGGCCCCGAAAAATTGAAGGCCGAAAAGAGCGGCAGCGTCACGACCGACAAGAACGGTGTCGCCCGCATCAAGGTGCCCGGCCGGAAGGTTCCCGGTTTCACGACGGTCAATGTCAGCGTAAATTATGAAGGAAAGAGATATACAGGCATGACCAACATCGGCTTCGACCCCGACAAGATCGCGCCGACGACTTCCCTCCCCGACGATTTCACGCAGTTCTGGGAGAACGCCAAGGCGCAGGCCGCCAAGGTCCCGATGCTCACCCGGGTCCGCCATGCGCCCGAGGAGAGCGACGACCGGGTGGACGTGTATTATGTCCGCATCCAGTCGTATCGCGTGGGCAACTATGTATATGGTGTCCTTTCCGTCCCGAAAACGGAAGGCCGCAAGCCGGCCATCCTCCGGCTGCCCGGCGCGGCCGTCCGGCGCTTCAGCGGCATCGATCCGCTGGCCTACGAAGGGTTCGTGGTCCTGAACATCGGCGTGCACGGCATCCCGGTCGACCAGGATCCGGAAATGTACCGGCAGTTGGAAAACGGAGCGATGTCGGGCTACGTACTCAAAGGCATCGAGAACCGCGATACTTATTACTACAAGCGGAGCTATCTGGGATGCGTCCGCGCCGTCGATTACCTGTGCAGCCGCGAGGACGTGGATACATCGCGCATCGCCTGCTACGGCGGCAGCCAGGGCGGCATGCTCTCGATCGTGACGGCGGCGCTCGACAAACGGATCAGCGCACTCTTCGCCTATTTCCCCGCCTTCTGCGACGTGACCGGCTACTACTATGGACGCAGCGGCGGCTGGCCGCATCTGTTCATCGACCGCAGCGACCCGCTCATCGAACAGAAAGTCGCCGTGTCGAAATACTACGACGTCGTGAATTTCGCCCGCTTCCTTTCCCAGCCGGGTTTCTACGCCTGGGGGTTCAACGACATCGTCTGCTGCCCGTCCTCCACCTTCTCAGCCTACAACGTGATCACCGCGCCGAAGACCCTCTGCGTCGCCCGCGACACCGGCCACTGGCTCTACCCCTGGCAGACAGAACGGGCCCTCCGCTGGCTGAAAGAACAATTCAAGATGTAGCCTCCGCCCGACGGCGTCCCGCCATCCTCAAAAACGGCTGAAAATGAGGATGGCAAGCTGAAAAACGACCTTCCATCCTCAAAAACGGCCTCTAGCGAGGATGGGAAGGGCGCAGCGGCGGATGGGTTTTTGCCGAGCGAGCATTTTTTTGCGAGCGAGGTGAAAACCCGGAGCCGCGGAGCATCCCTCCCAAAGCCAAGGCTTTGGGCCCCTCCCGTTCACATGGCCACGGGCGGCCATGGGTTTTCCGTGCGTACCGCCTCCCGCGGACGTCCGACAACGACAAGATACCCGGTCAAGCCGGGCATGACGGCTGAGGATGTCAGCCGATGAAGGACGGCTGACGGGATCAGCCGAACAAGAGGGCTGACAGAATCGGTCGGGCAGGATGGCGGACGAGCGGTTAGAGCAAGGACTGGTGGAAGATGAGGCGGGCGAGGCCGTCGGCGAGGGAGGTCAGGCCGATCAGGGCGATGACGGCGCCCGAGATGCGGTTGATGATCAGCATCTGGCGGAGACGGAAGCGTTTGCGGAACAGGCTGATGCCGCCGCTGAGCAGGAACCACCAGCCGGCCGTGCCCAGGAAAATGCCCGCCAGGACGATGAGCGCGTCCACCGTCGTGGGTGAATCACCCAGGTCGAGGTGGAAAAAGGCAAACAGGCCCAGCATCAGAACCAGCGCCCCCGGATTGGTGAGCGTCATCAGCAGGCCGCGCAACCCCTCCTGCACATGGCGGGACGCGATGGAACTGGCGGCAGGACGCCGCAGGTCCTTGATGGGATTCTTCAAGGCGATCTGCAGGCCGATCAGCAGGATGATCACGCCGCCGATGAGCATCACCCAGTCGGTGTTGCGGTCGAGGAAGTCGCTGATGAAGGTGACAGACAGCAAGGCGATGGTCGCATAGAAGGTATCCGCCACCGAAGAACCCAGTCCGACGGAGAAACCGGCCCAGCGGCCCTTGCTCAAGGTCTTCTGGATGCACATGATACCCAGCGGTCCGAGCGGTATCGAAGCACCCAGGCCGATGAGGATCGCCTTCAGGAAATTAAGCGCCATGGTCTCCATAACAAAGCAAAGATACCATATTTTGAGAACTTTTCCGCAAAAAACCTATCTTTGTAACGGAATGCCCATTTCAAGCGACAAAATGAAAAAGAACGCAACACCTTCATATCCCAAAGGAAACCTCTGGCTGCTGATCGTCGGTTTCGTCGTCCTGGCCAGCCTCCCCTTCCTCGTCCCGCGGCTGGGATTTCTTTCCCTGATCGCCTTCATCCCGCTCTTCCAGCTCGACCGGCTGCTGCGTGAGCACCAGGTGCGACACGCCTTCTGGTACTTCTACGCCGCTTTCCTGGGCTTCAACATCGCCTCGACCTTCTGGATCTGGTTCGTGTCGGCGGCCGGCGCCATTGCCGCCATCCTGCTCAACGCCCTGCAGATGACCGCCGTCGTGGCCATCTACCGCTGGGGTGGCCGTATCCTCCGTCAACTTGAGAAACGCCCGGCCGCAGCCGATTTCATCTCCCTGATCTTCCTGGCCGTCACCTGGCTGGCCTGGGAGCACATTTATTTCAACATCGAGATCTCCTGGCCCTGGCTCTGCCTGGGCAACAGCTTCGCCACCAATCCCGAGATGGTCCAGTGGTACGAATGGACCGGCGCCGTGGGCGGCTCGGCCTGGATCCTGCTGTGCAACATCCTGCTGTTCCTGGCCATCAGCAAGCGGCCGGGACGCGGGCGCCGCATCTGCCGCTGGAGCGCCGCCGCCGTGGTCGTCCTCCCGCTCTTGGCCTCGGAAATCCGCTACGCCACGTACAAGGAAAGCGAAGATCCGATGGAAGTCGTTGTCATCCAGCCCAATATCGACCCGTTCGAGAAATACGGCGTCAAGCCGCAAAGCGCCTACGACGCACGCCTCATCGAACTGATGGCCCGCGAGACGACTTCCGAAACCCGCTATATCGTCACACCGGAAACCTTCACCTTCAGCTGGGACATCGACAATCCCCAGGACAACGCCTCCTACCAGCGCTACCGGGCCTTCCTGTCCGCACATCCCGGGACCGACCTGCTGCTGGGCGCCCTGACCACCCGCCGCTACGAATGCAGCACCAAGCCCACGCACAGCGCCCGCCCCAACGGAGAAGGGCACTGGTACGACGTGTACAACACCGCCCTTGTCATGGACAGCCGGCAGGTGTACGGCTCGTATGTCAAATCGAAGCTCGTGCCGGGCGTGGAAATCATCCCCTACGAGCATGTGCTCAAGTTCCTCGGCCCGCTGGTAAGCCATTTCGGCGGTTCGAGCACCAGCTACGGCACCCAGAACGAGATGGATGCCATTCCCTGCAGCGACGGACGCAAACTCGGTGCGATGATCTGCTACGAGTCGGTCTATGGCGACTGGTCGCGCATGGCCACGAAAAAAGGCGCCTCATTCCTGGCGGTGATGACCAACGACGGCTGGTGGGGCGACACGCCGGGCTACCGGCAGCACTTCAATTACGCCCGACTGCGGGCCATCGAGAACCGGCGGGACGTGGTGCAGGCCGCCAACACGGGAACCTCGGGATTCATCAACCAGCGGGGAGACGTGCTCGCCCGGACAGGCTGGTGGGAAGAGACGACCCTGCGGGGTACGGTCAACGGCAACGACGAGCAGACCTTCTTTGTCTGCCACGGCGACGTGACGGGACGCGCCGCCTGCCTCACATTCTTTATCCTGCTGGTTTCGCTGGTTATCTGGAAGGCTGCTGCCGCTTCGGATAAGCGATCCGCGCGTGGTAAATCTGCATCAGGTAACGCTTGAAGGACTCCTTGACCAGATTGATGTCGCGCAGGGAGATGTCCGCCTCGACCAGCTGTGAGTCATCGAGACGGCTGGCAAGGATTTTCTCGACCAGCGCCGCAATGCTTTCCTCCGAATAATCTTTCAGCGAACGGGAGGCCGCCTCGACGGCATCGGCCATCATCACCACCACCTGCTCCTTGGTCCGGGGCAGTTTGCCGTTATAGGTGAAGGCCGCCTTGTTGGAAGGGTCTCCCCCATTGTTGCAATAGACATTGTAGAAATACAGCGTAAGGGACTTTCCATGATGGCTGGCGATAAAGTCGCAAACCACCTCGGGCAACTTGGCTTTGTGGGCCAGGGCCAGGCCGTCGTCCACGTGCTTGATGATGGCCCGGGCACTCTCCTCCGGGGTAAGGCCCGCATGATAGTTGACGCCTTCCGCCTGGTT
>OCVV010868884.1_pt1 | contig 10402 bp, 4 predicted proteins | sample 1539721 | NCBI WGS metagenome assembly OCVV01 (sample SAMN02144230, study PRJEB22623) | gut metagenome | biome: sheep rumen | host: Ovis aries | place: New Zealand
CGTTGCTGAATGAGCAAACAGATTCCATAAGAGACTGATTTGTATCCCCGTGTCCTTTTGCTTCAATCCAAACGCTTTCATCTGCCTGTACGAGAAGATTATATAATTCCTGTGCTGAGTAGGTTTTCATGTTTTTATTCCTCAAGTTGTTCTAATTCGTTCTGATATTTATCAATTGCCGCTTTATAAAGATTCGACTTATCATCTATAAATCTGTTTTGTTTTTTCCTTAATTCATCTAATTTTTGAAAAATATTTCTATATATGATTTTGTGAGCAGCATTGTGCAAAGTATCTTCATTATATTCATCCATGGAAAATTCTTTGTCTTCTTCAAGACATTTATTCAATATAATCAAAATATCGTCTTTCGAAATATTTGAGATATCTTGCTTATCTTTCTCTAATCCTGTTGTTGAGTAAAATCCTTTTCCATTATTAATGTATAGATATTTCATATGTATTACCCCTATCTCTATAAGCTTCTTCGCCTGCTTCCAAGCAATCCAAAACAATAGTTTTTCTATTAATTATATTTCCTTCCAAATCACATAATTGTGTTTCTGTCGGAGTTCCTGAATAAAGATGGAACTTTGGAGTTCCATCTTCCAAAATTTCTTTTTTTGTATATATTAAATAATCAGGGTGTACAGATGCTCCGATTGTATTGTTGTGAGTTGCAATAACTACTGGAATCGTATTAGAAATTTCTTTAAGGAGTGAATTAACTCCATTTTTCAAAAACAGATTATCAAAAGAAGATTCTGGTTCATCTAAAATTAGAATATCTGTTTTTAAGGCATCTTTTAGTTTCTGTAAAAGGTTAAACTCTGAGCGTTCACCCCCAGATGCTTTATTCCCATATTTATTCATAACTTCATAAGATATATTAATGAAATATTTGTAATAATCCGATTCTGCAATGCTACTAATAGCTTTCAACTCATTCAAAAATTCATATGGATTATTATAATGTTTCATAACTTCTGTTAAAGCATCTTTTGTGTTCGTAGCGTTTTTTAATTCGCTCACACTAGAATAAGGCTTTGCTGTTGCAACAATTGTGTATGAATAAAGACTTTTTTGTTCTAATACTCTTTCTCGTTTTATGTATTTCACAATTGTTTCAAATTTCGTTTTCTTTTCTTTATTTAATTTAATTGTATATAAGTCAATATTAGGTATTGCTGTACATGTAGAGTTTAATTGAAGCTCACCTTTTATAGTTTCAACTATATCATTTATATATTGCTTATGATTATTAATTTCATTTTTTCTTAAATATTCCTTTCTTAATTCTATAGCTAAGCGCAATAAAGAAGCTTTAGGAATATAAGTATCAATAATAGCTCTATACTCAATATTTGCTATTAATATATCTACAGAATCAATAATTTTTTCCAGAGAATCCAAATTATCTTTCGAAAATGCCGTTTCATTAAATAACTTTGTTTTTGAAAAAGCATCAGCCCTTTCAGCCTCTGACGCCGCTTGTTTTAACAAAGTTAAATAATTATCAATAGTTCTGTCATCTGAAGAAATATCAATATTTTTTATATCATCAACGACATCTTTGAATGGTTTTAAAAAGTCTTGAGAGATAGAATCACTTTTGTTCTTTAATATTCTTTCGAATTCTTTCTGATCATTTTCATCATTTTTAGATAAAAGAGAAAATTGAGGTATATATGTTTTATTCTCATATTTTTCAGCAATTTCATCTAAGGTATAAGTTTTTCCGGAAGATCTTTCTCCAATAACAACTGTTAGCCCGTTTGAAATTTTTAATCCATTATCCAATATTGAGAACAAAACTTTTCCATCAATTCCTGTTAGAGATACTTTAGTTTTATCAGATAAAACATTCTTAATAGTTGTTAATGAAATTTCTTCTAAATTAAAATATGTATGCCGATTCGAAAAGTTTGTTATATCTTTTTCTATTCTTAAATCGCTAAAATATACGGGTACGAGTTCATTATTTTTTTTCTTTAATGAAATAAATTTTCTTTCACTAGAGACCTCACCAGCTGTAATGTATTTGCGAATCGTAGGAATTCTATCTAAATCTAACTTTGGATCTTTGTCATAATGTGGTATCAAGATATATTTATTTAAATCTGTAAATATTTCTAAAAACTGTTGCTCAGAAACATAAGCTTCTTTATCTGTAATCAAAGATTCTATTTTATTACATTTAACAGAAAAATCTGTAATATCATTAAAGCCTGTAATAAGTAATAAATGACCTGCCTCAATATCAATTTCTATACCTGGAAAAACAGGTATAGTTAATTCATTTTCAATTTCTGAAAACTGAATCGAATCAAATTTATTATGATTAGTTATAGCAATTGCATCTAAATGAGAAACTTCAATATATTCTTGTAATTTTGTTATATCAAAAATAAAAGGTTTATCTTTAATTGTTGATACAGTATGGATATGTAAATCAATCTTTTTCAATTGCTTTATTCCCCCACTTTCCCATATTTCTCTTCAAAGAACTTCCATGCGGTTTCGTAGTCTTTTTCGCGGTCGCATTTGTCGAATGGGGCTACGTATTCTATGGTACGTTCTACAGGGCCACCGGGCTGTGTGTCGTCGGTGATTGTGCGTTTGAAGACTTGTCCGGCTGCAGCATCTTTTATGCCGTTTTCAAATTCGGCACGGGTAAAGCCTACGCCTACCATAGAGCGGTTGTTGGTAAATGTGATGCGGCCATTTGTGTCGTACCAGGTGTCTGCTTCGTATTGCTGCAGGACTGGGAACTGTATGCGGTAGATTGTCTTTAGCTGGTCGAGTGTCATGCCCAAAGCCATTGCAACAAGGACATCAAGCTCAATTAGTGCTTCTCTGCGTTCGTAGTCTGTGCGGAGCGGTGTGTTCCAATTCCAATCGTTTGTTAGAGATGTAAAGCGAGATGGATTTAAGCGTCTGTCGTTTTTTGCCCATGAGGATTTAGTGAAATCCTGATTGAATGAAGACTTCCAGAGGTCGGAGTAGTATTTTGTAAGACAGTTAAGAAGTAAAGAACGAGCAATTATTTCATTAACAAGTTTTCCTTCAAACATCGGAAATAGAACAATAGTACTATTTCGGAGATTTCCTTTTCCAAGACACTTTATGAAAAAATCATAGGGAATACTTGCCATACAACCTGCAAGGGCAAGCATATCCACGGAGTTATTGAGTGCCAACGAAATAACTCCGTTGATATGCGCACTTTCACAAGGCGAAAGTGCGCATATCAACGTTCGCTCTCCGCTTTGATTTAACATAGCTCTCATAGAAATACGATAGTCGGAAGTAAATTTCTTTTTCCATGGGGTTTCAGGTACTCGTGCCAAATATTTATCTACTGTTAATGCTGGACTATATTTACAACGCGGGAGATAATTTTCTCCTATACTTGTGAGGTCTACATTATCAAAATCACTATTAAGTTTACAAACAGCACGAGCTGTTTTAAAAACAGGATTTAACAAGTGAAGATGAGAACCAGAATAAATTAAATCTAGTGGAGCTTCTGGATAATGAACATTATCACATAAAGTATGGGTCTTTTTTAAATCGTTAGTCTCATCCCACATCGTAGAAATAAAATAATCTTTCTCAGAAAAATCTCCAAATCTTCTTGGTACTTCAATAAAGTTTTCCAGTACTTCAACCAATTCCTTTGCTTGTAATACTGGAAGTTTTGCGGTTTGCCATTCATCACTATCATCAAATAGTTTAGAAAAAATAGAAAGTTCTTTTTTCGTAACATGAATTATTCGACTAGGATGGCCTTTTGTGTTCCAAACACCTTCCTCAGTTTTAATTCCAGGTACAGGTAATGAAGAATCACCCTCATAACATTCTGAAATTGTCGCAGGGTTATAGAGATTACTAATAGAATCAAATGAAACAACTATATCGTTTGGCGCCGCCGCCCCTAATGGGGCGGAAAGTTGACCACCATACACGTTCAGACTGAACGTTGTATGGTGGTCAACTTCGGCGAATAGCCGAAGCTCGTTCGCAAACATAAAATGTTTGCGTAACTTCGCATACAGCCTTCGCCGAAGTTCACCACCGTTTGGATCATCATATACTCCTTCTGGATGTACAAATGCACTAACACCAGATGTACTTCCAAACTCCCAAGCATGAGGTAAAAAGCATTTAAATAAATTAGTTTGCTGTCCTTTTAGAAGAGGATAATTCTGAATTGCATTCAAGAAATTCTGCTCACCGGTCATACTTTCATATTCCAAAAAGTACAACGCTTTTGTGTTTGTATTTTTTAATGCTTCTTCGCGATGGACTGTTGTTTCATTTGCCGTCAGCTTCTTAACTGCAAACATTGGATTCTTATCAGAAAGCACTCCTTGTTCATTCCACTGTATTTTTATCCACGGCGGATTTCCGATTACAAAATCAAATCCACCACGCTCTGCAAACACATCTGCAAATTCAAGTTCCCAGTGCATAAAATGCTGCTCTTCTGCAATCTGTTTGCTTAATGCCAAACGAGGGTTTTCTCTACAAAGAGCAGGAATATCTACAGTTCCGTATTCTTGATAAACTTCTCGCAAAGCATCGGCTCTTTTTTCTGCATCAGTTTTAAATTCTTCAAAAAGCCATTGATTTCCAGTTGTAATATTTGTTAAGTTACCTTCCAATATGTAGGACATATCAAACAAGAATTCACTTCTCGAAGGAAGCAAATCAGCTTTTTCAATCGGCCAGAACCAGAGAGAACACCAGTAGTCCATTGCAAACTTTAAACGCGCATAAGGTCCTGCATTCTGCATTTCTTCGGTCTTATACATCTTAGAAAGAATCGCATCTTTCTGACGAATAGAAGTATGGCTGTCTTTTGCAGTGTCCTGGTGTCCGTATATATTGATTACATCGCGCGTTGCGCTTTCAAGGCTTTTCCTAAGCTGAACCTGCTTGTTCCACAAAGAATCAATTACATTGCTCAAACGCTTAAGAGATTCAATATCATCACTGTCATATTCTTTTGTAAACTTTGTCTTCCAGTCCTTCATCTTTTTGATGTTGGCTGGTTCAAGGTCTTTTATGACTTTATCGGTATAGTCACACATACCAGGGTCGCCGAGCAAAAAGTGATAAATCTGTTCTGTATATGTATTGCTTCTTTGGTCTTTTTTGCGTTGTGTTCCAAGCGGCACTCTTTCAGGCGCGTTCTCATACCAGCGCAATCCTTTTTCTGTAGACTTTAACTGTTTTACAGAATAGCACTGGCGGCGCGCGCCAATAAGTGAGTTTCCGTTTATAAGCTGTGTTCCAAACCAAGGAACAAATCCACCTTCGTAAATTGTATTGAGCCAGAGGGAAACCTCTGCAAGTTCTACCGCAATCGGGTTCAAGTCAATTCCGTACACATTGCGGTCTGCAAGGTACATTTTAACTTTCTGCAATTCTCCAAGACGTTTTTCTGCCGGAATTGATTCGCCCAGTTCCTTCTGTTTTTTATCTAGATATGCTTCTGCCAGTTGATTGATTGCTTCATTCAAGAAGGCTGCGCTTCCCATTGCAGGTTCGCAAACTGTAAGATTTAAAATATCATCAGCAGTTTTGTCTTTGAGTAATTCTTTAAGAGCATATTTAACAAGGCACTTTGTAAGGCATTCCGGCGTGTAATAACTAGCAGATTTTTCACGCTCGCGTCCTGCAAGACGGTAAATGAATGTGCCTTTTTTGTACATCCGCAATTTTGATGTAGGGTCCCTATCATTTTCGCGAACACGCTCGTCTTCATCATACTGGCTAAGCTGGCTTTCACTAACAAAGTAACCTACATCAAGCTCATTAAAAGTGTCGCCTTTTCGCTTTACTTCATACAAATCTGTATCTGCAATAAAACCACGGTAACTCAAAAGTGCTTCGTAAACAGCGCCCATCTGGTTAATTCCAAGGTTTGCATAACTGATTCTTCCGCGTCTTGAATTTCTTCCGCCGTTTCCGCGTGTAAGGCTCATAAGGTCTACAATCTTAAGCATTACACTGTTGCGGATTTTGGCCTGTGTTATGAGTTTTGTATATTCCGGGTCAAAGATATGAGCTTTAAGAGAAGGAATTGAAAAAACGTCGTGAACACTTTCTTTTTGCTGCAAAACCTTTAAGGCATCATCATCAGGATAGCCCGAATAGATGAGGTCATAGAGTTTTGCCAATGTGTCGTGAAGATAATATCCCTCTCCAACATTATCTATATCACCACGGATTGTGTCGGCAATATCTCTCAAACTTTCCAGAGAATATGCGCTAAAATAGGCCTGACTTTTCATAGGAGCATATCCAAGTTCCTGGCGGGACTCAATAAAAAGTACAAAGAGCATTCGATACATGTAGCGCAAACACTGAATTGTAAGCTCACCAGCAAAATTGTCACCCTGAACTTGTTTCAGGGGCTGAGATTCCGAATCAAGTTCGGAATGACAGTTTTGTCTTTTCTTCATGTCGTATATGACTTCATTACCTAAAAGTTCAATGCTTTCACGCAGAGCATATTTTAAGTCCTGACTTACACCACTTGCGTTACGCTGACTTTCTTCGTCAAAAGTATCAAGCAATGCTTTGCCATCATCTGGGCATAGGTTTTCTTTATGAAGTAAAACAGCCATTGCCTGCAAAGTCTGTTCTTCACGGCGGCTAAAAATATCTTCGAGTTCAAATTGTAAATATCGTTTTTCGTTCCACTTGTTGCGGTCAATCAAAGCAATCTGATTCATACCGATTATAATCAAAAAACGAGGCGGTTCTTCCTGAGCAAACAGAATCTTTGTAGCAAGCTCTTCGTTTGTTAGTTCAGTTAGAAAATCATCAGGGACATTAGATGTATTGCTTAATTCAAGCTCGTCAATTTTTGTTCCGTCAAAGCATTTCTTTTCAAGAATAGATTCTTCCTTATCTGGAGAAGTTGCTAAGATTATCCAAAGAAGAGGTGCTCCGTTTGGTTTCTTTATTTCATGATAAACAGGAACTGAAAATTCATCATTTATTTTTACAGATACAGAAGTGTTCTTATCAGTATATCCAAGGGCTGTAAGATACTGATCTGCAAGCAGCTTTATGTTTATAAGAGTCTGAATGTCAAAACGAGATGTTACGAATCTGTTATGGATTACATAATAATCCTTTGAAATATCACGCAAGGAAGCCCAAGGTGTTTTTGTTTCTGTGTTTTTGCAAGCTTCTCTCCATTTGCTTATGCAGTCTTTCTGGTTTTCTTCAAAAATTGTAGAGAAATAGTGATTTGTATAATATTCATTTTGATTGCTGATTCCAACGTATTCCATAATTTAAACTCCTGCCAACACTGCCACAACTTTGATATAAGGATTGTCTTTAATAGTCAGGGTATCCTTTACATAATCACAGAAGTCATCAAATATTTTGTTGACTTTTCGTTCCGCTTCACTTTGAAAACGTTCATCATTTTCAAAAAGACTTCGTTGATAAACCATTTTCTTTTCCCGAAGTGAATCAAGCTTATCAAGTTCTTCGTTTATCTGAACATCTGATTCTTTTTGATAATCATTAAAGAATTTTTCCAGATTGCTTTTTGCCTGGCTAACTACATCACTTAAAAGAGTTGAAAGGTCTTTTATTTTAGATTCTTCTAGAGCGCCTGTATTTGGAAGTTCCCTGGTAAGATGTGTTTTAGAAAGAACTTCTTCCATTTTTAGAACTTTTTCAAAATGACCGCCTTTATAATAAAGTCCAAACCATTCATCTATCAAAGGTGTTGATTTGTTATTTGGAATACTTCCACTTACGATAAAAATAGATTCATCTTTGGAAAGTTCACCATTCAAACCAATTACAGGCGCTTCGCCTCGTCCATAAAGAAGACCTGCCTTGTCATTCACCCACTGCATGATAGGATGCTGCTTCCAAAGATATTGTGTCTGCGGCCATGCAGCTTCTTCAAGATTATTCTGCATACTACGACTGATTTCTTTCATGCAGAAAGCTTTGTCATCACTCAAGCTGAGTGTGTCTTTATCTTTTATTGCTTCTTCAGGCATAAGGGCAGAAAGACGGCGTTTCATTTCGTCATTAAGCTGAACTTTTATTCCGCTTACTGTTTCCATTTTAGAGAAAGGATGCTTTTCGTCTTTATTCAAGAAAGTAAGAGCGTGTTCAAGATATTCCTTATCTGTAAACAAGGTTTCGTCGTTTACCTTTTCAACTTTTACAGAATCTCCTTCAGCCTCTTTCATAAACATTTCAAACGGATTGAATTCTTCTTCTTGGGTTTCAAGAACAGTTTCAAAACTTGAGGCATCTAATGATTTTTCTATTGCTTCGCTAACCACAAGTTCTTCTTCTTCGATATTGAATTTACCCATAAGCATTGAAGGGTCTCCAATATTCTTCTGGGCCTGTTCTTCCTTTTCAATAAGGATTTCAATAATTCGCATATCACCTTTTATGCGCTTGTTTTCAGACTGAATGAGCATATAGCGGATATCCGGTCTAGCCTTTTGACCATAACGGTCAATGCGTCCGTTGCGCTGCAGGAAAACCATAAGGCTCCACGGAATATCAAAGTGAATCATTCTATGGCTAAGGTGATGCAGGTTCAAACCTTCACTAGCAACATCTGATGCGACAAGGATTCTTACAGGGGACTCGGTTCGACCAAAGTTTTCAACTATCTCTTGCTGCTCTACATCACTCATTTCACCAGAGATTCCAATTACCTGCTTATCAGAAAGTTTTAAGTCATTCCGCAGATTCTGAACAAGATACTTCATAGTTTCAATGCGTTCTGTAAAAATAACAAGACGGTCTTCTGTATTTGCTGGCGACCATGCATATTCACTGCTGTTCAAAAGTCGTAATAATTCCTGATAGCGCGAGAAATCTTTAGAAGTTATTGATTCAAGAGCTTTCTTCAAGTTTTCAAGAGAAGCGATATCCTTCATTTTCCCATCAGGATATTTTTTATATAAAGTTTTAAGTCTGTTTTCTACAGTTTTATGACATGCAGCTGGGCTGGAGAATAATGATTTCTCAAGAGTTGTCTTAAAGAGCTGGCCTGCTCCACCTTTTCTGTTTTCATCCATCTGTAAAGACAATTCTGCAAACAGTTCAAAAACATTTTCTTCTACGGAACTAGCCTGGCATTTTTGCATTTCAACCTTTCGTTCAAGGAAAGCTCCGCCTACTTCATCACGAATGTCTTTTTTGAATCGGCGTACAAAAAGACCTTTGATATCTTCTGCTTTATAGTCATCAGGATTAGCAATTGCAGTTGGATCAAGCATATTCATCAATGAAGCAAAACTACGTGCCTTACCATCATGAGGAGTTGCAGATAGCATAATCATTGTATCAGAACGACCTGCCAAAAGCTCTGCAAGTTTAGAGCGCTGTGCCTGCTTGTCACCACGACTTGCGACATTCTGCGCCTCATCAATTACGATAATATCCCAATAGGCATTTTCCAAATGTGTGCGGTATTCTACATCACGTTTGAGTGTATCTATCGAAACAATTGTCTTATCATAATAGAAGAACGGATTATAATTTGAAGGCAAATTTGCCCGGATTTTTTGTATACGGTTTGAATCAAGCCTAACAAGCGGAATAGTAAAGCGATTCCACAATTCCTTCTGGAACTGCATCATCATATTCTTTACGGTAACAACAAGAATGCGTTTTCCCTTGCCACGCGCAATGAGCTCTGAAATAAGAATACCTGCCTCAAGAGTTTTACCAAGACCAACTTCGTCTGCAATAAGGATGCGCTGGCGAGGTCTCTTTAACACCATCTGTGTTGGTTCAAGCTGATATGGCAGCAAATCCATAGCTGCATTCTGTCCGATATGAAGAGCAGTATCTGTAGGAATTTTCTGTCGCCAGAGGCTTTCAATAAATAACTGAGCCTTTCTAAAATGCGGAGAATTGTCTGCAATAAGCTTGACATTTGCAGGGTTCACAATTTCTATATTTTCAAGATCTTCAAGAAAAGTTGCGTTTCTATCTTTTACAAGAGCTGAGATACCTGAGCAATATAAAACTCTGTTATTAAGGGTATTTTTTACAACTTTTCGTATAACCCATTCTTCATCACGAATAATGACACGCATTCCAGGCGCGTAATCTACATTTTTATTATCTGTCATTTTCTGTTCCTACAACTTCATTTACTACACAAATATCCCCCACATCACACCCCAAAGCCTTGCAAACCTTATGTATGCTCTCCATAGAGACGTATTCGCCTTTATTCAATTTGGCCAAAACATTAGAGGAAATCCCGGCTACAGTTATCAAGTCCGTTTTTTTCATGTCCTTATCAATCAATAACTTCCATAGCTTTTTATAATCTACGTTCGCATTACCTTTTGCCATAGCTCTATTATAGCACATTTTT
>OCVV011310572.1_pt1 | contig 10402 bp, 8 predicted proteins | sample 1539721 | NCBI WGS metagenome assembly OCVV01 (sample SAMN02144230, study PRJEB22623) | gut metagenome | biome: sheep rumen | host: Ovis aries | place: New Zealand
GAAAAGGAGAGAGGGGGGATGTCGGATTTTGCTGCGGTTTTCTTTCTCCCCTCTCTCCTTTGCCCATGAGGTGTTCCTCTTTGGCTGACCCGAAATATGCCGCCAATAAAATGTATAACCCTGTGGGACGTCGTGGACGCCGTCCCCTACAATAATGGGCGGTTATGGCGGTATTCCGAGGGCACACAGTGTGCGCCCCTACAAATCGTTTTAGATCCATCCGCAAAGCGGATACCATAATTACGCATTACGCATTACGAATCACGCATTAAACACGGCATCATGCACAAATCTTGCCTTTGATTTTTCCTATTTCAAGCCAATATTAATAAAAAGCGTCTGCCCTTATTGATTTATCTATTTCAAAGTGGTAAAATAGTAATTGTATTATATCAGTAAGGAGCGGAGTATAATGAGAACTGTCTATATTTCAAGCGGTATCGTCATTATCATAGGCGCAGTCATTAACGTCTCTGACTGCAGTCTTTATTCATTCTGCCCGAATGGCGCTCTTGCTTTTTAATATGCACTATAAGTCCATATAAGCAAAGAAGTTTCAGCCTCCGCAGAATGTGGGGGCTTTTTATTGTTTGTCAGGGACGTAAAATATGCTCTCCTGCGGTCTGTGCACAGTCTTGTATCCGCACGGAGCGAAAGATGACGTAACCCTCAGCTGTGCGGCGGCGATTGTAAAGCGGGGATCGTTCCCCGCCGTCATACCTAATGATACTTAATTTTTATTAAATAATAAAGGACTACGATAATATGAAAATATCAGGTGCAAAGATAGTTGTCGAGACCCTCATCGAACAGGGATGCGATACCGTTTTCGGTTACCCCGGCGGTCAGGTAATCAACCTCTTCGATGAACTCTATATCGCCCGTGACAGGATAAACCACATCCTCACCGCTCACGAACAGGGCGCTTCCCATGCCGCTGACGGCTATGCAAGGGCTACAGGCAAGGTAGGCGTTGTTATCGCTACATCGGGCCCCGGCGCTACAAATCTCGTTACAGGCATAGCTACAGCTTTCCTCGATTCAGTTCCTATGGTAGCTATCACGGGAAATGTCCCTTGCTCCCTCATCGGCAGAGACAGCTTCCAGGAAGTGGATATCGTAGGCGTGACAATGCCTATCACCAAGCACAACTTCATTGTCAAGGATATAAACGAGCTTGCGGATACTCTCCGTATGGCTTTCAAGATAGCCAAGTCAGGCCGCCCCGGTCCTGTACTTGTGGATATCCCCAAGGATGTTCAGGTGGCACAGTGTGAATTCACAGCAAACGCTCAGCCTGTTATCCCTTACCCTCTTGCATTTGCTCCCGAGGATAAACTCATGCAGGCCGCAAAGCTCATCAACAGCTGTGAGCGTCCCTACATCTACTTCGGCGGCGGTGTCATAAGCGGCAAGGCTTCCGAGGAGATAATGGCTCTTGCTGACAAGATCGATGCTCCTATCGGCTGCTCACTTATGGGACTTTCGGCTGTTCCCGTGAAGAATCCCCACTTCCTCGGTATGCAGGGTATGCACGGCCATTATGCTTCTTCTGTTGCTCAGGACGAAGCTGACCTTGTTATCGCTCTCGGTGCAAGATTCTCAGACCGTGCAACAGGCAACAAGAACCGCTATGCACAGAATTTCAGAATAATCCATATAGATATCGACGGAGCAGAGCTTCACAAGAATATCCCTGCTGACCTTGCAATAAAGGGCGACATCAGGGACGCTGTTGACAGGCTCACCGCTCTCTGCGAAAAGAAGGAACACCCCGAATGGAGCGCACGTATCAAGAAGCTCCGCAAGGAAGAAGCAAAGCGCACAGAAAGTGCTCTCAGGTCTGCTTACGAGAAGAACTGCGAAAACTGCGCTGCTCAGTGCGACAAGTCGGCACTCCCCGCAGACCATCGTCTCAGCCCGTACGATATCGTTGACATCATTGCTGCCAATGCAGGCGATGTTACAGTCGTTACCGACGTAGGCCAGCACCAGATGTGGACTGCTCAGAGATATCCCTTCACCAAGCCGAGAACATTCCTTACCAGCGGTGGCCTTGGCACTATGGGCTTCGGTATGGGCGCTGCTATCGGTGCTGCCGCAGCTACAGGCAGGACAAGCGTCCTCTTTACAGGTGACGGAAGCTTCGGCATGAACCTCAATGAGCTTGCTACAGCCGTATCACAGAATACGCCCCTTGTGGTAGTTATCATGAACAACGGCGTTCTGGGCATGGTAAGGCAGTGGCAGACACTTTTCTTCGACAAGCACTACTCAAATACCACCCTCGACCGCAAGACCGATTTCGTAAAGCTTGCAGAGGCATTCGGCGCAAAGGGCGCAAGAGTATTCACTAAGGAAGAGCTTGAAAAAGCGGCTAAGGAAGCATTCTCATGCGGCGGCACATATGTTATCGACTGCGCTGTTGACTGCGATGAATTCGTACTTCCTATGCTTCCTCCCGGCGGTTCGATAGACGACATTATTACAGAGATAAAATGAGGTGACAGTTATGGATCAGTACGTAATAGGTGTTCTCGTTTCCAATATATCAGGTGTGCTTTCACGAGTTTCGGGAATGTTCACACGCCGTGGCTTCAATATCGACAGCCTGACAGTGGGCGAGACTGAATCAAGCGGTTTCTCACGCATCACTATCGCTTTCCACGGTGATGAGGATCTGAAGGAGCGTATACTCCAGCAGCTTCAGAAACTTCACGATGTACGTGAGGTGGAAGTTCTCAACAAGAACGATACCGTTATCCGTGAGCTTCTTCTCATCAAGGTGAGAAACAAGGCTGACGTAAGACAGGATATCATGACTGCCGTTGAGATATTCCGCTCAAAGATAGTTGACTACTCAACTGCTTCACTTACCATAGAACTCACAGGTGAGACCTCAAAGATAGACGCTTTCATCGAACTGGTGAAGCCATACGGTATCATGGAGATGTGCCGCACAGGTCTCGTTGCCATCGAAAGAGGCGAAAACTGCCTCAAAACAGTTAAATAAATTCGGAATGCGGAATGCGGAATTCGGAATTATCGAAAACTGCAATAAATGTGTTCCATGAAAAAAACAACAAGCCAACAATTTGGAAGAAGAAGCTAAGGGCTCGGAATATTTTTTAATACGGCAAAGCCGCACATAAATTCCGAATCCCGAATTCTGAATTCCGAATTAATATAAAACAAAAGGAGTAATTCACAATGGAAAATACTGCAAAGGTTTTTTATGAACAGGACTGCGATCTTTCACTTCTTTACGGAAAGACAATCGCTATTATCGGCTACGGCAGCCAGGGTCACGCTCACGCTCTCAACGCTAAGGAGTCACTCGGCGACAAGGGCAGAGTTATAATCGGTCTTTACGAAGGTTCCAAGTCATGGCAGAAGGCTGTAGATCAGGGCTTTGAGGTTTTCACAGCTGCTGAGGCTGCTAAGCAGGCTGACATCATCATGATCCTTATCAACGATGAGAAGCAGGCTGCACTTTACAAGAATGACATCGAGCCAAACCTCGAAGCAGGCAATATGCTTATGTTCGCTCACGGCTTCAACATCCACTTCGGCTGCATCGTTCCTCCTGCTGACGTTGACGTTACAATGATCGCTCCAAAGGGCCCCGGCCACACTGTAAGAAGCGAATATCAGGCAGGCAAGGGCGTTCCTTGTCTCGTTGCTGTACATCAGGATGCTACAGGCAAGGCTAAGGAGATGGCTCTTGCTTACGGTCTCGCTATCGGCGGCGCTCGTGCAGGCGTTCTTGAAACTACATTCAGAACTGAGACTGAGACTGACCTCTTCGGCGAACAGGCTGTTCTCTGCGGCGGTTTATGCGCTCTTATGCAGGCAGGTTTCGAGACTCTCGTTGAGGCTGGTTACGATCCAAGAAACGCTTACTTTGAGTGTATCCACGAGGTGAAGCTCATCGTTGACCTCATCTACCAGAGCGGTTTCGCAGGCATGAGATACTCCATTTCAAATACTGCTGAGTACGGCGACTATGTAACAGGTCCTAAGATCATCACTGAGGATACAAAGAAGGCTATGAAGCAGGTCCTCAAGAACATCCAGGACGGTACATTTGCTAAGGACTTCCTCCTTGATATGTCACCTGCAGGCGGTCAGGTTCACTTCAAGGCTATGAGAAAGCTGGCTGCTGAGCATCCTGCTGAGAAGATCGGTGAGGAGATCAGAAAGCTCTACAGCTGGAGCGATGAGGACAAGCTCATTAACAACTGATTTTACTAATTCATAAAATACACGCTGATTTATTACGTGTAGTTGTGATTTGCTTATTATACCTTGATTCTCCATTTACTCATGGTATAATATTCAAGAATTATTAAAAAGTTGTTCATATTTTCTTCACATTCTCGTCACATTTTCACAATTCTATCACAATTGTCTGATATTATGTGAACATGAAGGAGTCCCCTGACAAAGCTAAGGCTCTCAGGGGACTTTTCTGAAATGTTTCCGTGAAGGAGGAGTTAATATGATGAAAAATCACAGCTTTACACAGTTCCGCCCGTCAGCACTCAGGATCATCGGCCTGCTTATGATGGCAGCAGGACTTGCGATCATTTTCTCATTCAATCTCCGCAGCAGCTTTTTGACGGAGAAAAAAGAAAAGCCGCAGGCTCCTTCCGAAGAAAGTACAACCGATGAAAGCAATGCCGACGAAAGCATTATCAGCGACTACGAGGAAAACACCGAGACTGCCCGTAAGGTCAGCGCAAAGGGAATGCCCTACATCCTTATCGGCGGCATATTGATAATGGGCGGTATCCCCATGTTCTTCGTGCCTTACGATGATAAAGGCCTGTACCTCCGCAGTAAGAAGGAGCGTAAAAAGAAGGAAAAGGAAGAACCTGCTGAAACTGACCCTGAGTTTGATTATCCCGATGACGACTACGATTTCATAGTCCGCAAAGAGACCTACGAACTCCTGCACAAGGAGCAGCTGGAGAATATCCGCAATAAAAACAGTAAGCAAAACTAAGGAGCAGTTATGGCCGATTCATACATACGAAAATTCTCACCGAATAAATTCCATATCATTGCGGCGGTATTCTTTCTGCTTGCGCTGGCAATGCTTGTAAACGGCGCACACAGGGCTTTCCGTGTCATGGGAAGGCTTGACCCGACGGGGCTTGTCTTTGAGGGTGATGTCCACAAAAATGACAGCATACTGATAAGCTGTCAGCCTGCACTTGTCAGAATGAAAGGTGCGGTAGAGGATTCTGAGCTTGTCTGCGGAAATATAAACGGCTATGATGTCTTCGTTGTCAAAGACGGCGCAAAATACCGTTTTGCAGCGGTGAAAACAGGTACGGACGAATATGATATGTTCCTTGACAGTCAGCCTGTTACGGCATACTATTCCTACAAATACAGCGATATGTTCCGTGACCGCATTGCGGAAATGGGACAGTATTTCGAGGCGGATACAGTAATTTCGCCCGATGACTGCTCAGACCTTGGACTGATTGTAGTTGACCGTGACAAGGAACTTCACAGCTTTCTGTGGTTTCTGCCATTTCTGATTATCGGCCTGATACTGCTGATAATTGGCGGTTCACCGTTCTTCTATTTTCCCGAAGAAAAATAACATCTTCATTGTTGGGACGTCGAGGACGCCGTCCCCTACATATAAACTAACAAACATCTGTATTGTAGGGGCTGGCGTCCTCGACAGCCCACCAATTTATGAAATATTATTCATATCCGTGAGCGAATGCGAACACAATAATTACGAATTACGCATTACGCATTACGAATTAATTAAGTAGGGAACGGCGCCCTCGCCGTTCCACACCGCATCAATAAAGCAACAATGGAACGCCGAGGGCGGCGTTCCCTACAAATATAGCCATAAAAGAGGTATATAATATGAGCGATAATTTTTTCTGCGAGGGTGCGGATAAAGCCCCTCAGCGTTCACTTTTCAATGCACTGGGCATGACTAAAGAGGAAATGAAGCGTCCCCTCGTTGGTATCGTTTCTTCCTACAATGAGATCGTTCCCGGCCACATGAACATCGACAAGCTGGTCGAAGCCGTTAAGCTGGGTGTAGCTATGGGCGGCGGTACTCCTGTTGTTTTCCCTGCTATCGCTGTTTGCGACGGTATCGCTATGGGTCACACAGGTATGAAGTACAGCCTTGTTACCCGTGACCTTATTGCCGATTCTACGGAGTGTATGGCTCTTGCTCATCACTTCGACGCACTGGTAATGATACCTAACTGCGACAAGAACGTTCCCGGCCTGCTTATGGCGGCTGCACGTATCAATGTTCCTACTGTATTCGTAAGCGGCGGCCCTATGCTTGCAGGCCATGTAAAGGGTAAGAAGACCTCACTCTCATCAATGTTCGAGGCTGTAGGCGCTTACACAGCAGGCAAGATAGACGAGGCTGAACTTGACGAATTCGAGAACAAGACCTGCCCTACCTGCGGTTCATGTTCGGGTATGTATACCGCTAACTCCATGAACTGCCTCACTGAGGTACTGGGTATGGGTCTCAGAGGCAACGGCACTATCCCTGCTGTTTACTCCGAGCGTATCAAGCTTGCAAAGCAGGCAGGTATGCAGGTTATGGAACTCTACAGAAAGAATATCCGCCCTCTCGATATCATGACAGAGAAGGCTTTCCAGAACGCTCTCACAGCTGATATGGCTCTTGGATGTTCCACAAACAGTATGCTCCATCTCCCTGCTATCGCCAACGAATGCGGCATAAATATCAACCTTGACATGGCTAACGAGATAAGCGCAAAGACTCCTAACCTCTGCCATCTTGCACCGGCAGGCCACACCTACATGGAAGACCTCAACGAAGCAGGCGGAGTTTATGCAGTTCTCAACGAGCTGAGCAAAAAGGGACTTATCAACACCGACTGCATGACTGTTACAGGCAAGACCGTAGGCGAGAATATCAAGGGCTGCATCAACCGTGACCCTGAGACTATCCGTCCTATCGACAACCCATACAGTGAAACAGGCGGAATCGCCGTACTCAAGGGCAATCTGGCTCCAGACAGATGCGTTGTAAAGAGAAGCGCAGTTGCTCCCGAAATGCTGGTACACAAAGGCCCTGCAAGAGTATTCGACAGCGAGGAAGAAGCTATCAAGGTCATCTATGAGGGCGGTATCAAGGCAGGCGACGTTGTTGTTATCCGTTACGAAGGCCCTGCAGGCGGCCCCGGCATGAGAGAAATGCTCTCTCCTACATCAGCTATACAGGGTGCAGGTCTCGGCTCAACTGTTGCTCTTATCACTGACGGACGTTTCAGCGGCGCTACCCGTGGTGCGGCTATCGGACACGTATCTCCCGAAGCTGTAAACGGCGGTACTATCGCATATGTCAAGGACGGCGACATCATCTCCATCGACATACCGAATTACTCCATCACTCTTGAAGTATCCGACGAGGAGCTTGCAGAGCGCAAAAAGACAATGCCTATCAAGCGCAAGGAAAACATCACAGGCTATCTGAAGCGCTATGCACAGCAGGTATCATCCGCTGACAAGGGCGCTATCATCAACAGGAAATAGTTGACAGAAGCCAGAAAGCAGAAGGCAGTTATTAGTAGGGGACGGCGTCCCCGACGTCCCGTACCTTACGCAAAAACTATCACAAAACGGATCGTAGGGGCGCACAGTGTGCGCCCTCGGATAAACAAATAATATCCGACAGAACATTGCAGGGGCGGATATCATCCGCCCGATAAAAGCGTGTAGGGAACGGCACCTCCGCCGTTCCACGATACCGCAAATAAACCCGATGGAACGCCGGGGGCGGCGTTCCCTACAAACAAAAGGTCGTGAAAATATGGAATTCAACATCGCATTGCTCAAAGGCGACGGAATAGGTCCCGAGATAGTGGAAAGCACTGTCAGGGTACTGGAAAAGACAACTGAAAAGTTCGGACATAAATTCAACTTTACACCGTATCTCATCGGAGGCTGTGCCATCGACGCAACAGGCATCCCTCTGCCGCAGGAGACCATCGACGGCTGTCTCGCTTCCGACAGTGTGCTTCTCGGCGCTGTGGGCGGTCCGAAATGGGATGACCAGCCGGGAAATAACCGCCCCGAAAAGGCTCTCCTCGGTATCCGCTCGGCTCTTGGACTTTTCACCAATCTCCGCCCTGCACAGCTTTATCCCGCTCTCAGAAGCGCTTCTCCGCTGAAAGATGAGATAGTGGGCGACGGCTTCGATATCATGATAGTCCGTGAGCTGACAGGCGGCATCTACTTCGGCGACCGTGGCTACCGTGAGGGAAAATACGGTCAGGAGGCTTACGACACCGAAGCCTACAGCGTCACTGAGATAGAGCGTATCGGCAAGGTCGCTTTCGAGACTGCCATGAAGCGAAACAAGAAGGTTTGCAGCATCGACAAGGCAAATGTTCTGGAATCTTCAAGACTGTGGCGAAAGACAATGCATGAACTGTCGGAGCAGTACCCCGAAGTCGAGTATTCCGATATGTTTGTAGATAATGCCGCTATGCAGCTGGTACGTGACCCGAAGCAGTTCGATGTTATCGTTACTTCAAATATGTTCGGCGATATCCTCTCAGACGAGGCATCGCAGATAACAGGCTCCATCGGTATGCTTGCTTCCGCATCTCTCGGCGCAGGCACAAGAGGTATGTATGAGCCTATTCACGGCAGCGCTCCCGATATCGCAGGTCAGAACAAGGCTAACCCTATCGCTACTATTCTCTCGGGCGCTATGATGCTCCGCTACTCATTCGGTCTCTCCGATGAGGCGGATGCTATTGAAAATGCGGTCAACAAGGTGCTTGATGCAGGTCACCGCACCGCCGACCTTATGGGTACTGCAAACGGTACTCCTCTTACCTGCACGGAAATAACAGAAAAAATAATCGAGGTTTTATAAATGAACGGCAAACTCCGGAAACTCAGACTTTCACTGGCTTCCATTTCAGTTTTCAGAAATATACTTTCTGATGATGTTATATCCGAACTGCGTGAACTTATGGATTCAGCAGAAAGCGGTGATACATCGCAGATAATCGACCATTACGGCAGATTCGTACATGAACTGTATGAGCGCAATGTCAACTTCAGCAAGTATCTGCTGAAGCTTGTGACCGAGGATGAGAACATCTATATCATCAGTCATAGTCAGGGCAGCGGCATCAGCAAAGCTATTGCAGAAGCGGCTGAAAATGAACTCCTTATATTGCAGGAGCTTTCTCAGCTGACTCCCGAAGATATCGCTGATGAGATCGGCTACAGCGGCTATCTTCCGAAATGGGAGACAAGCGATATCGACTTCATTGAGAAGTACCACAGATACGTTGGCGATGTAGATAAGCACGGCTACGGCAAATGGGCAAAGAGCGATATGTTCATCTTCCGTGACGGCAGTATCGTCCCTGTAAAATCCCACGATACACAGAAGCTTTCCGAGCTTTACGGCTACGACATACAGCGCAATTCAGTCATAAACAACACCCTTGCACTCATAAACGGCAAGCCTGCGCTGAATGCCCTTCTCTACGGCGACGCGGGCACAGGAAAGTCATCAACGGTCAAGGCTATCGTCAACGAGTATTCGCCGATGGGACTGCGCCTTATCGAGATAACCAAGGAACAGCTGCGGTACATTCCCGAGATAGTGGACGAGATAAGCGGCAATCCGCTGAAGTTCATAATCTTCATCGACGATCTCAGCTTCACCGCAGGCGAGGACAGCTTCGGCGCACTGAAAGCCACACTTGAAGGCTCTGTTGCGGCAAATGCGGATAATATGGTCATCTATGCCACCAGCAACCGCCGCCACCTTATCAAGGAGACTTTTTCCGACCGTGAAGGCGACGATGTCCACCGCAACGACACTTTGCAGGAAACTCTTTCCCTGTCGGCACGTTTCGGCCTGAGAGTGAATTTCAGCCGCCCCGACAAGAATTCCTACGTTGCCATAGCCTATGAGCTTGCAAAGAGCAAAGGCATAAACATAAGCGAAAAGGACATAGCTCTGAAAGCCGAGCAGTTCGCCATTTCATCAGGCAACGGCCGCTCTCCCCGTACAGCAAAACAGTTCGTGGAACAGCTTCTCTCCGAGTAGTTTTTAGTGCTCAGAGAACTTAGTTTGTAGGGGACGGCGTCCTCGACGTCCCGTGCCTTACGAAAACTACCACAAAACAGAGCGTAGGGGCGCACAGTGTGCGCCCTCAGATAAACGTATAATCCCCGTTATGTTATTGCAGGGGCGGATATCATCCACCTGATAAGCGTAGGGGACGGCGTCCTCGACGTCCCGTGCCTGACGCAAGAACTACCACAAAACAGAGTTCATCGTGGAACGGCGAGGGCGCCGTTCCCTACAATATTCTATCTTGCAAATTAAAATCCGTTCATT
>OCVV011326717.1_pt1 | contig 10401 bp, 6 predicted proteins | sample 1539721 | NCBI WGS metagenome assembly OCVV01 (sample SAMN02144230, study PRJEB22623) | gut metagenome | biome: sheep rumen | host: Ovis aries | place: New Zealand
GTAATGTAAAAGGTTTCAGAGTTTTTGGACTTGGTAGTAGTAATACGCATATCTTGTCACCTCCATGTGTATATTATACCATATATTGCGCAGAATTACCATGCCACAAAACGAAAAAGTTGACAAAAATATCAAGCCACGTAAGGCTTGATCGCATTTTTTCTGTTATTTAACTGTCAAACACCCGGGAGAGGAAGGTTCCCTGATTATTCTAAGCGGGAAGTTCCTCTCCGTTTTCATATTTCGTTCATTTTCATAAGTTGATTTTTGGATACACGTAGTAGTATAATAAAATGATACTGAATTTGGTTTACGTAATATCCCGCCACTAAATGTGCCGGTTAGTGTTGTTAAGAAAAATGGTTTAAGAGGACAGGCGCTTTGACGGAAAAGGATTCGAAACTGCATACGGATGAAGGTAACGATGCCCCGGGAACAGGGGATGTGGTTTCTGAAGAAGAGACATGGAAGCAGGCGGAAGAGCTTGCCCGGGAATTGAAACGTGGCTTGGAAAAAGTTCCGGGAAGAAATGCTTCAAAGTCGTCAGACGAAACATATGAGGTGACGAGAGAGTGCGCGGAAGAATCACCGTCAGAGTCAGTAGAAGTACTTCCTGAAAAGTCATCGAAACGTATATCGGATGAAGTTTTGGAAAAAGCGGGAAACGAACCGGAAAAGAAAAAACCACAACCTGGGAACGGAAAAGCCACTTCCGGCGCAGCAACGAAAAAGAAGAAAAAAAGAACTGCGGCATCCTACGCAATCTCATTTTTCATAAAAATCGCAGTAACCGCACTGGTGGTTTTTCTTCTTCTGACCTTTGTAGTCGGGCTTTATGTAAACCATAGTAATTCTTCCTATCCGATGCTGAAGGACGGAGATCTCTGTCTGACCTACCGGCTGGCAACCCTGGTAAAGGGAGATGAGATCGCCTACGAAAAAGAAGGAACCATCCGATTCGGCCGGATCGTCGGAACAGCAGGGGATGTGGTGGACATTAATGACGGTTCCATCACCGTCAACGGATACGGTGTTTTCGAAGATGCCGTCTATCCCACAACTGCGGAAGGCGCGAAGATCACATTCCCGTACAAAGTACCGGAGGAAGCAGTCTTCGTTCTGAACGACTACCGCAGCGACCCGACCGACAGCCGCGCTTACGGCGCGATCCCACTCTCCGAGACAAAGGGAAAAGTGATCCTGGTCCTCCGGAGGCGGGGAATCTAAAGTGGTGATAACAGCAATCATGCTGATCACATAAATTAATACAATACATGGAGGTATTGAAAATGAGGAAACTAAGGACAAAGATCGGTGCGATGATCGCATCAGCAATGCTGGCAGTTGCCATGATGGCGATGCCGGCGGGAGCAGCAACCACATATACTCCTGTTCAGGGTGGGACATTTGAATTTGACAAGTACCTTGTAATGAAAACGGATGCAAGTGTTCCAAATGTGTCGTTCAGCTTTACAATTACACCAGGTAACGCGGGTGCGGCGGGATCAGGAATATATGCTGGTAATGATGCCAGGGTACAGGGCAATCCGGAGATTACGGGAACGGCTGTTTTTCAAGCTGGAGATACGACATATGACACTGTGCAGGACGGCGATAGCGTTAGTTTGCCTTCCGGACATGTATATGCAGTAAAACAGACAAGTGTTAGTTTTGCAAACGTTTCCTTTAAGGAACCGGGTATCTATACATATATAATAACAGAAACTAATTCTGGCGTTCTTGGAGTTACATATGATACCACTCCTAAAACTCTTCAGGTACATGTGGAAGACAATAACGGCGTGTTGAGGATTGGTGACGGAACAAATACCGGATATGTTTTGTATCAGGGAGAAACAAATGATAAAGCTACAGGTTTTACAAATGAATATTCAACGCATGATTTGTCCGTGAAAAAACTGGTAGATGGAAATCAGGCTTCCAAAGATGAATACTTTGAATTTACAGTATCGTTGTCAGGGGCGCTTCCGTCGACGAGTTATACGGTTGATCTTACCGATGCACAGGAAAAAACATCAACGAATGCCATTAATACAACAGCACATACGAATGCAACGACAATAACGACAGATGCTCAAGGGGCAGCTTCTGCAACGTATTGGTTACAGAATGGTCAAAAAATATTGATTAAAGGGTTGACAAATGGAGTGAAGTATACTGTTAGTGAGAATAATACAACCCTTGCTAATGAAGGCTATTCCGCTAGTATTGCTAAGGATACGGATGATCCGGATTTGGATGTTTCAGCGAGACATGTTGCATCGGATATGACTTCAGGTATCACTGCTGATACGAATCTGGAGTTTACAAACAGTAAGAACGGTGTCATCCCCACCGGTGTTATTCTTTCGGTTGCTCCGTGGGTGATCGCAGGTGTAGTGATCATTGGCGGTATCGTATTCTTCGCTATTCGTTCCAAGAAGAAATATGAGGAAGAGTAATTTGCAGATCTGAATTTCCGTGATTTGTAATTGATCGAAAACGCACATCAGGAGGCGTGATTCTTGAAGAAGTTTTGGATTACCATGAATATCATTTACGAGAAAGTAATGCTTGTAGTGTTTATTCTTGCACTTCTGATCGTGTGTTATGGGCTGTATGATACCTGGTATGTTTATGACAAGGCCAGGGACGACAGCTTTAAGCGTTACAAGCCGGTGGCGGGAGAGGCACCCGTGCCGGAGGAAGCTCCCATTACGGAGGATATGGTGGCGTGGGTCACCATCGATGATACGAACATCGATTATCCCGTAATGCAGGGCGAGGACAACTCCGCCTATTTGAACAAGAACCCCTACGGGGAGTATTCCCTTTCGGGAAGTATATTTTTGGACAGCAGAAACAAGAAGGATTTCTCTGACGATTATTCCATCCTGTATGGTCATCATATGGAGTATGGAAATATGTTCGGAGCTTTGGATGAGTTTTTATCCGTTAATTACCTTACGTCGCACAGTCACGGGACTTTGATCCTGGGGCGGGACGGTCGTAAGTCCTGTGAGCTCGGCGTCTTTGCATGTATGAAGGTAAATGTATTCGACAACCAGGTCCTGGATCCGGTTCCTTATGATACGATCATGGAACGGATCAACCGGGATTCGGTAAGTCTCAATACCTCCATACGAAAGAGCAATCGAATACTGGCGCTTTCAACATGCACAGAGCCGGTATCGTCCAACCGCCTTCTTGTTTTCTGCTATGTCTATGATTGATCTGCAGTGTTATTTTGATGAATGAAATGCAAAAACAAGACAGGAAATAAACAGAGAAAGAATATGCTGATTTCGATAGAGCGAAAACTGCATAAGAAGAAACGGAAAGCCGCCGTCGGGAAAGCAGGCAGATGCCTGGCATTTCTGATGTGTGGTTTGATTTGTCTTTTTTCATGGAAATGGGACATCCATGCAGAAGGTTATTATACGCCGGTGGATGCAACGATCCCATTTGTCTGCTACGCAGTGGAAGGCGTAGAATCAGACTTTCAGATTCAGATCAAGTCTGAATCTGTCGGTGCTCCGCTTCCGATCGAGGACACCATTCATATCGATCAGGAAGGGCAGGGCACTTTCCAGATTAAACTTACGGAACCGGGAACCTTTGATTACCTTGTGTATGAGATTGAGGGATCGGATGATACGGTTCACTACGACAATACACGCTACGATGTGCACGTCTATGTAACAAGTGACGAGAACGACCGGCTGGAATATATGGTAGCCGTAAACTACGAGAATACCGATGAAAAGCCGGCAAAAGTAGAATTTAGAAATGATATCAAGGGACAGCGACGTCCGACAGAAGAAACAACGGAAGAGACAACCGAAGAAATGACGACGGAGGGTACAACCGAGAAGCCTCCGACGAATGTAAAAACAGGAGATGATACCTCCCTCACACTTCTGATTACGCTTTGTACCGTGTCTGCATCAGGAATTCTTGCAATTCTTGGACTTGTGATGATGCGCAGGAGCAAAGACAAAAAAGAATTGGATATGGATCCGAATCCGGAAGAGAATTCGGGAGATACGGATAAATCGGACGAGTAGATAAATAAGACAGGAACCGGCGTATGCCGGAAGATATAGATTTACAGAAACAAAGAAACCAACAACGTGGGGTTGTAATTCGCAGCGAAGCGAAGGCTTTCAATCCCCGCGTCACGAAAGGATCGAACTGAGAACGTGAAACATACGCTGAAAAACAGAATAATAAGCGGATTTGTGGCGCTGTTGCTGATCCTTACCACCACTTTGCCCTCAGGCATCGTGTTTGGCGAAAATGAGCAGGCAGGTGTTCTTGCTGTGCAGGAAGATACACAGGCGACAGACGAGACGGATGCAAACGATGATAACGAAGAGGGTATGCAGGCCTCTGATTCTCAAACAGGAGACGATGAGACAGAAGTGGGTTCATCGGATGATACGTCAGAAGGAGAGAAGATAACAGGTTACGATGCAGATTCGAACGCAATGGATTCGGATGTGAATGCGTCGGGTACTGATTTCGAAGAGAATAATTCCCAAACCAACGATTCCACAGAGAATGCTTCTAATGGGAAAACATCTGCAAACGACAATAACTCGGAAACAAACATCGCAGACGATACGGAACTTGAGCATCAGAATATCGAAATCTGCCCGGACGAATCCGATCCGGAGAAGACAGTCACTCTGGACGGTCTGATGCCGAAAGAAGCTGCGGCTGAAGTTGTCGATGTTACGGAACAATCCGAGACGGAAAATGTCATTGCAGCCTATGACATCACCATCGTTGACGGTGAAGAAGAATATCAGCCGGGTGAAGAAAACCCCATCAATGTCGAGATCACCGATCCCAGGATCACGGACGGATCCAACCTTCAGATCTGGCACATCACAGATGACGGTGAGAGAGAAGAAATCACAGACTTTACCGTGGAAGACGGTAAGGTATGTTTTGATGCGGCCGGATTCAGTGTGTATGAGATTGTTCAAGGGCCAACACCATATAGCTTTGTTCCGGAATATGCTGATACAATAGATAAGCTAACATCTTCTGATAATGCTAAAGATGGTTTTTTCCTTTCGATTAAGGATAAATACATTACGAATTCATTGAACAAGAATAGTGCATTTACAGAAACTACGCTTTATGCTGATGCAAACAGATGGTATTTTGAAAAACTAACCAATGGAAACTATATCATATCAACTTATGTTGGTAATGATAAAATGTATTTGACAAATGATCCGAATGATAAAAATAAAGCATTGTTAGTTACGGAAAATGGAGCTGAATTTGTTATTTCAAATGTAGTAGGAAGTAATGAGTTCTATTTTAGAATATATGGAACAAAGGAAAAGCATTTTCAGCATTCTAATTCAGGAGGGGGGGTCAGATATTATGATGGCCAAAATGAAAATGGAAAGATTAAGGCGCTCTTTGCATCTTCTGTAACCCTGCCGAAAGACCCTTATTCTCTTGACGGCAAAACATATGGTTTAATGTATTATACAGGTGGGAATGTGACCGGAAAAGCCATGATGGCTGAGGTGACGAATGGTAAGCTTGCATCACAGAATGTACTGACAAAGGATGATCCTTTTTCATTCCAGGAAAACTCTCTTTTTGTACCAAAAGACAGTGATATGTCCATGTGGACGTTTCATTCAGAAAAAGAAGATTATTATACAATATCTGTGGTATCAGGTGGCGATACAAAGTATCTGAAAATTAACGGTGGAATCTCTTTGGTGGATAAGAGTGATGCGTCACTTGTAAAGGTTACTCCGGGAACCGATGACAATGCAGGTAAAATTCGACTTTCCGTTGACAATAAAGTGATTAAGTTTTCAAGCAGTTCTTTTCAATCTGCTTCGTTGTCTTCGGACAGTTCCGTATGGTTAAATCTGACAACAAAATCCAGTTTTTCTGAAGATGACTTTGTCGTCTACTCTGCAAAAAAGGTTGGAGTATCGGATGAAGTAAATGTGAAAAACGGTGCCCAGGTCATTGTATACACAAGAATCTGGGACAATAATAAAAAGGCTTATCGGTTCTATGCGGTCGACCGTGATGGAAGCCTAATCCCCTGTTATGAACGAGGGGACAATATCATGTGGGTCGGAAGCCAGATCAACACGTTGCTTTGGAATTTTATTGAGTATTATTACGAGGGGACAACGACCCCGAATTACTATTATGATCTGTACAACCCTTATTCTGATAAATATCTTGCTCCCCAGATAGGAGGCGGACAGGTTCTTTCTGGTAATTCGATTGGTATCAATCTTCCGGGAAGGCGTGATGGTGAATATTATACAGACATCCTTGCATGGGATGATCCGTATTATGCTTATGCCAGTTTGAAAAATGATCTGACAAATGGGAAACTTGCGTCTTCAAACCGTTCAGGTGCGGAAACGTATTATTTTGCTATGATCAATCCGGAAGATGTGTTGACGCCGGTTAAAACGATTGATAATTCGAAGTATGGTATCACCATGAAGATGGTGGATTTTGATAATAAAAAACAGCAGGACGATGTTATCGGAGGCGATACCGCGTTTCATGAAAGTAATCAAACAACAGGATTATTGTCCTCTAACTTGGCTGATAACAATCAGTATCCGATGACGGCGAATAACAAGTCACTATCTGAATTGTTTGGTGATGCCAAATCGGTGAACCACCTGTTTATTGAAAGCATCTATAACGCGAGTGGTTATTTTGAATATGACAGTGCCCAGAATTATGCAACATTGAAAGATAAAAAAGAGGGCGATTTCACGGTTTATAAAGAATTGGGAACCATGAACAGCAGAGACAATGTGACCGATAAACATGGACAATTCATGCCGTACAATGACATTCAGCCCGGAGTCTATTCCACCAGAAATCCGGAAAATCTTTATGATGTCCTTAAGAATGAATTGCCGGAAACTGACCCGCGTAAGTATGAAAAACTGCATCTTGTTGGAAATGCCAACAATAAGGATGCGACCAACTGGAATTTTGGTATGGAACTGAGTGCGGAGTTCACACAGACGGCCAGTGGAAAAGATGCATGGGGTCATGATGTGATCTTCGAATTCACCGGAGATGATGATTTCTGGTTATATGTTGATAATGAACTGGTGATCGATCTGGGTGGTGTTCACTCTGCACTTGCAGGAAAAGTGAATTTTTCTACCGGTGAAGTATATGTGAATGGAACGACCAAAACTCTTCGTCAGATACTCCGGGAAAACTATGAGGATCGATATAAAAAGAAATATATAAGTGAACATGAGGGTGCGACGGAGGCTGATGCGGAGGCTGCGCTTGCAGCAGATATAGATGCAGAAAATACGTATCTTGCACAGTTTTTTGATGGCGATGAAACCATATTTAAGGATTATTCTTCCCACAAAATGAAAATTTTCTACATGGAGAGAGGACAGGGTGCTTCCAATCTTCATATGCGTTTCAATCTGAGCTATGTGACACCGGGAAGTGTCATGCTTTCTAAAGACGTGACAGGAACGGAAGCGTTGACGGATAGTATGGATTTTTCACTTGTTGAATATCCGTATCAGATTTGGTATAAGGTCTCGGCAGAGGATGAGCCGAAATTGCTCAGAAATGATTCGGCGCATGTAAATGTAACTTATCAGAATTCCACACAAAAGGTGGACTACAGAGAGAGGTATACACCACCCAAAGCAACGGATTATTACGAGAGCGTTTATTTCCTTAGTCCTGATAAGGTGGCAGAGATAAAATTTCCGGAGAATACTTATCAGTATAAGATTGTTGAATGTGGTGTGAATAAGGAGGTCTATGATGGTGTTTCAGTTCCTGGAGTAGATTCGGAAACTATGTCTTCAACACAGACGCCGGGAAATGTAAATCGATTCAGCTTTGAGATTCCGTGGACTACAGTGGAGGCCAGAAAAGTAGTTACTTTTGAGAATCATGTAAATCCGGAGGGGCTTCGTACACTTTCAATAGACAAAAAATTGCTGGATGAGGAAGGAAATGAACTGACTGCGGATCAGGATTCAACAACATTCAGTTTTCGTCTGTATCTTACAAACGGTTCGGATGATCAGCTTCAACTGGTAAATTTGTATAAATACAGGGTAAGGGATCCGCAAAAACATCTTTGCAGATGGGATGCCACAGAACAGAAATTTGTTTCCATTGGGAAAGCCAACTATGGGGATTTGACTGATACTGAAAAAGAATCCGTCACATTTGAAACATCCATCAATGGCCAGATTTCTAAAATACCTGCCGGGTTTACCGTGGATGTTCCGGGCCTGCCGGTTGGTACGCTCTTCAAGGTGGAGGAGAGAGAGTCGGATATTCCGCTTGGATATTCACTGAAAGAATATGAGCGGGATGGCTCTTCATATCAGATTGCGGATGGAGATACTGTCAATTCCGGAAGAGTACGTGCAAATGAAGCTCCTTCAATGACCGTTGTGAATAAACGGGGATGGGAGATTAAGGCAAACAAGGTGTGGAGTGACAAGGATTATACTTCATCCCATGGATCGATATATACTGCTGTTTATGTCGGTGATAGTATGAGTCCTCTGTCGAATACCGTAAGACAGATCAGACATCCGGACACTTCTGTCAGGTATTTCTTTAATTCTTTAGAGAACGGAAAGGCATTTTCGGATTATAAGGTATATGAAGTTGAACTGACGAATCCTGTGTTTGATGCAGATGGAAACCTTGTATCGTATGATGCTGTAAAGAAACTGGTGGGTGGAGATCTGACTACGATCAGTGCGGTAGCAAAGGGACATAGCGCTTCAAATGAATTCGGGTACTCGGTGGATTATTTGCAAGGGACGCCGACATCTACTGCGACAGGAGCAGATCCGGCTGGAAATGTTCGGACAGATACTGTAACGAATACCCGTTCCGGAGGTATCGTTATTACACTGTTTGATATGTCCACAAGATATTCGACACAAAAGATCCGGCTTCCGGAAGGAATGTTTACGCTTGAACGTTATGATTCGGAAAGTGACTCTTTTGTGGAAGAAGGGACATATGTATCTGATGCCTATGGAAGAGTCACAATTCTGTATGAATTTGCATATGATACAAAGTATCGGATCACACAGACGGCCTCGCCGAAAGGGTACATCGGTCTTCCGGAACCTGTTACTTTTAAAGTGACCCGGAATGGAGCAAATGACACCATAACGGTTGAAGGGAATGAGGAAATCTGGCGGGACGGATACTCTGCAGATAAGACATCAGGAGATAATTTAGTTGCGTATGTAGATCTCTACAACAAACCATATTCAATAGAAGTTTACAAGTATGACGGTGAGTTGCAGCTCCCGGAGGCTCATTTTGCCTTGTACAAGGGAAGAGTCGGTGGAAAAGGGACTATCGTCAAAGATTATGTGCCCATGACGGGTTATGGGGATCTTGTAACTGGTAATAATGGTATTATTTCGGAGATCAACCATGAGCTTGCTGCCGGAACATACTATTTGACGGAGACGGCTCCGCCAGAGGGGTATATAGGGCTTTCTAATGATGTTGTATTTGAAATATCTTCTATGGGAGGCATTCAATTGGTGAGTGCTCCTGTTGGTTCAGGAGTTCAAATTGTGTCGACTGAAACCGAGGAAACCATAAAATATACATTAATGATTCCGAATGTTAAGGTTGGGGCTGGCGACGCCTCCCTCACCATCACCAAAACCGTAACCGGTTCCATGGGCAATAAGACCAAGGATTTCACATTTACCTTTACCAAGACTGGTGCAGCGGCAACGGATGAGTTTTCCTGGTCGAAGAACGGGGTAGAGCAGACAACGAAGCTTCATTCCGGTGGAACCTTTACCATGTCACACGATGATGAGGTTGTGATCACGGTTCCGAAGGATGCGGAGGTAACGATCACCGAAGCAAATGAAGGGTATGACACCACATTTAAGCTTGGCAACGCGGACGCAGATGAGGTTGCAACAAAAACCTTCACCGTATCCGACGACGTTACCCTCGCCGTCACTAACACCTTAAATGCCGCTATCCCCACCGGTGTTTGGATGTCATTTGGTACGTTGCTCCTTCTGGGAGGTCTGTGTCTGATCGGAATTTTCTGTATAACGAGCAGAAAGAGACGGACCAAAACGTTCCTTGAGAGGATGCGGGAACGCCGGCGTTGATCCGGTAGCAATCCCCAAAAAGGCCGGGGAAGCGACCGCAGACAAAGTAAAACAAGTCATAACTAATAAGAGGACTTTGCGTTTTTGTTGCAAAGTCCTCTTTCTTTTTGTATAATCCCGTCTTTGACAGTTACAAAAAGAGAGAAGCGTCAGAACGCCTTATTTTTCAAGGCGTCTGACGCTTCTCTCTTTCGTCGAGATGTTTGGTAATTTTTCC
>OCVV011350534.1_pt1 | contig 10401 bp, 13 predicted proteins | sample 1539721 | NCBI WGS metagenome assembly OCVV01 (sample SAMN02144230, study PRJEB22623) | gut metagenome | biome: sheep rumen | host: Ovis aries | place: New Zealand
CCGCCGGTCTGCACGGCCTTGAACTTCTTGCCGTTGGGGCAGCCGCCGCCGATGTCCTCGATGATGGTCCGCAGCGGAATGCCCATGGGGACTTCCACCAGGCCGGTGTTGTTGATCTTGCCGCCCAGGGCGAAGACCTTCGTACCGGGGCTGCGCTCGGTACCGATGGAGCGGAACCAGGCGGAACCCTTCAGGATGATCTGGGCGATGTTGCCCAGGGTTTCCACGTTATTGATGTTGGTGGGGCTCTCGAACAGGCCCTTCACCGCCGGGAACGGGGGCTTCGGCCGGGGCTCGCCGCGCTTGCCTTCGATGGAGGCCATCAGGGCGGTTTCCTCGCCGCACACGAAGGCGCCGGCGCCCAGGCGGATATGGATGTCGAAGCTGAAGTCGGTGCCGAAGATGTTCTTGCCCAGCAGGCCGTACTCATGGGCCTGCTCAATGGCCCGCTCCAGCCGCTTCACGGCGATGGGGTACTCGGCACGGACGTAGATCCAGCCTTCGTCTGCTCCGATGGCGTATCCGCCGATGGCCATGGCTTCCAGGATCGCGTGGGGATCGCCTTCCAGCAGGGAGCGGTCCATGAACGCGCCGGGGTCGCCCTCGTCGGCGTTGCAGACGAAGTATTTATGCTCCGCCTGGCTGGCCCTGGCAAACTGCCACTTCTTGCCGGTGGGGAATCCCGCGCCGCCGCGGCCCCGCAGGCCGGAATCCAGCACTTCCTGGATAACCTGCTCCGGGGTCATTTCCGTCAGGGCCTTCGCCAGGGCCTTGTAGCCGTCGAAGGCGATGTACTCGTCGATATTCTCGGGATCGATCACGCCGCAGTTCCGCAGGGCAACGCGATGCTGCTTCTTGTAGAAGCCGATCTCGGAAAGGCTCTTCTGCACGCTGGACTCGTGGGTCTTGTGGTCCACGTACACCAGCCGCTGCACCCGGCGGCCCTTCAGCAGGTGCTCGGAAACGATCTCGTCCACGTCTTCAACCTTGACGCGGCTGTAGAAGGTTCCTTCGGGGTAAACGATGACAACGGGGCCCGCTTCGCAAAGGCCGAAGCAGCCCGTGCGGACTACCTTGACTTCCTTGTCAAGGCCCTTTTCCGCCAGCTGATTCTCGAAGCGCTCAATCAGCTTCGCGGATCCGGATGAGGTACAGCCGGTGCCGCCGCAGACCAGTACATGAGAACGATAAAGCTCCATCTGGGTTTTCCTCCTCTAATCAGTCTTTCGCGGCGCCGATGGTGTATTCTTCCACCGGACGTCCGTTCACAATGTGCTCGGTAACAATGCGCGGTACCATTTCAGGCTTCACGTGGATGTAGGTTACCTTTTCCTTCCCGGGCAGGATCACGTCCAGCATGGGCTCGTAGCGGCACATGCCGATGCATCCGGTCTGGCTCACGGTCACGTGCTGCAGGTTCCGCTTCTTAATTTCATCCATAAAAGCAAGCATCACGGGGCGGGCGCCGGCGGCGATGCCGCAGGTGGCCATGCCGATGACAACGCGGGCCGCGTTCTCATCTTTCCGCATGTTGATGTTTTCCAGCGTTCTTGCGCGGATGGCTTCCAGGTCTGCCAAAGATTTCATATCCAAACACCTCCAAAGATTGTATTCATTTCCTCGTCCAGCGCTTCCTTCAGCCAGGCGGCTACGGAAGGCTCATTGAATGGGATGTCGCTGCCCAGGGCCGCCCGGACCTCCCGGGTGTCGAAAACGCTCTCCCCCTTGGGGCTTTTGCTCTCGATCCGGAAATCCGGGGAGAGGGGATTCGTCAGCATCAGGCTCAGCATCGTCCCGCTCAGGTCCCCGGGGGGCAGGCAGTCGATGTTCTTCGTGTCCATGGACGCGGTAAGCACCGTGCCCTTCCCTTCCTCGCTCTCCAGGGTGAAGGTTCCTCCCGCCTTCTCGGCGTTCTCCTTCATCATGGGAATACCCAGACCAACCTTGCGGGTGGTCCGGGTGGTGGCGAAGGGGCTGGTCACGCGCTGGAGCAGTTCCGGGCTCATCCCTTTCCCGTCATCCTCCAGCTGCATCGTCAGCATGCCGTTTTCCTCCAGCGTCAGCCGCACCGTCACCAGCTTTGCGCCGGCGGTGATGCTGTTCTGCGCCAGGTCCAGCAGGTGCAGGCTCAGGTCACGCACGGTACTTGTCCAGGATTCCGGGTACCTGATCCGGAGTCAGCCGGCCGTAGACTTCCTCGCCGATCATCATAACGGGGGCCAGGCCGCAGGCGCCCAGGCAGCGGGTGGCGTTCAGGGTGAACTTCCCGTCTTCCGTGGTGTCGCCGGGCTGGATCTTCAGCTCTTCGGAAAGCCTGTCAATAATCTTCTGGCTGCCCTTGACGTAGCAGGCAGTGCCCAGGCACACGCCGATCACGTGCTCTCCCTTGGGCTTGAGGGAGAACTGGGAGTAGAAGGTGGAGACGCCGTACACTTCGGAAAGGGTCACGCCCAGTCCGTCCGCGATCATCTCCTGAACGTCCTGCGGCACATAGCCGAAGATGTTCATGGCTTCCTGCAGGCAGGGCATCACCGCGCCGCGCTCGCCTTTGCGCTTCTCGATAACCTCCTGCAGCTTTGCGTATTTTTCCTTGTTGTCAGGCATACCGTCCTTGACCTCCTTATGTATTTCGAACCTTTTGCACGCGGCAAAAGTCCCTTTTCACGATTTATAAGGATACCATATTTTTTCTTCTCTGAAAAGTGTTTTTCCCTTGTTTTACAAAGATTTAAGGTTAGTTCCGGCTAACGTGTCGAAGAGGCCCCCCAGGGAAAACCGCTCCGTCTCCAGGTCGAACACCGCCTCCAGGATGTCCCCCAGGTGGTGGGCGTCGGAGGACCGCAGCCGCAGCCGGTTCCCCACCAGCTTGTCGTTCACCGGGATCTCCGGCCGCACCTCGCACACCGGGAAATACGGCTCCTCCGGAAACAGGCCCAGGTTCACCAGCAGCCCGTGGCCCCGGTTGATGTGGGCCGGCACCGCCGCGCCCCCGTGGTCCCGGATGATCTGTGTGCACTCCGAAAGGTCCAGGTCCGTGGCGCCGATGAGCATCCGCTCCTCGATGTCCACCACCTCGTCATCCGTATTCATGACGTACTGGTTCCCGAAATAGTCGGGCTTGTTCTTCATCTTCGGCAGGTGCTCCGTGAAGATCTCCCCCACTTCCACCGCCGTCTCCACGTCCCGGAAGTACCCCAGCAGGTGTACCTCCTCCTTCGTGGTGATCTCCATTCCGGGCAGTAAAATCAGCCCGTAGTAATCCGCTGCCTCCTTCACGTAAGGCAGGTTACGGGCTGTATTGTGGTCTGTCACGGCGATGGCCTGCAGGCCTTTGATGTGCGCCATGCCGCAGATGTTCGCCGGCGTCATGTCGTCATCCGAGCAGGGGCTCAGGCAGGAATGCATATGCAGGTCCACAAACATGCCGCCTCAGCCTCCTTCCTTCGGTTTTCCGCCTTCTTATTTTCCCTTCAGTCCCTGTGCCGCAAGCCTGGCGCAGATCTCGTACGCCGTCAGCGGGCTCTGCAGCACGGTGATGCCCTCTTCCTTCGCTTTCTCCACCGAGGGCTCCTCCATCTCGATCCCCTCGGGGATGATCACGACGCTCATTTCCATCAGGCTGGCCACCGCGATGACGTTCATGTGGGTCTGCACCGTCACCCAGGCCATTCCCTCCGCGCCGTGGGCCATCACCCAGCTCAGCAGGTCGCAGGTGTAGCCGCAGGAAACCTCCCGGCTTTTATCCGTTTCCGGCGTGATATCCGCCGCCTCAATCAGTTCCATCACGTCCCGTACCGTCATGTCCGTTCCTCCTGTTTTCTATTCTCTCGTGGTTTTCGCCAGGTCCACCATCTGCTCCGCCATTACCCGCAGCTGGTCCTTCATCAGGTGGATGCAGTCCAGCCGGGTTGCCACGCCCTGGACCACGTCCTCCGCGAAGGTCCTGCAGGTGGGGCTGCCGCAGCTGCCGCAGTCGAATCCCGGCAGCTCGTCGTACAGCTTCTCGATCCGCTCCATCTTCCGCATGGCTTCCATCAGGTCGTCATCCAGCTTCATGGCGGAGTTGGGCAGGATGCGTCCGCTCATGTACAGGTCGCATTCGTTCATCATCCCGCTGTCCACGTTCAGCTGCGGGTTCTCGTCCCGGCTGGACAGCTTCTGAATCTCCGACCGGGCCACATAGTTGTTCTCAAAGTTCAGGGGACCGCCCACGCAGCCGCCGGTGCAAGCGGCGCCCTCGAAGAACTCCAGCCCCTTCAGCCGGTTGTCCTCGATTTCCTCCAGCACCCGGATGCAGTTCTCAATGCCGTCCACCGCCATGGAGTCGTCCGGGCTCACGGCGTTGCATTCCCCGCCGCTGCGGGCCCAGCCCACCCCCAGGTCGGAGGCGTCCTCCAGCGTCAGGTCCACCGGGGTGTTCTTCAGCTGGCTGGACAGGAGCCCGTAGATCTCCAGCACGGAGATGGCGCCGTTGACGGCGCTCTTCTCGTGGCCGATGGGATTGCGGATGGCCGTCACCTTGGCCGGGCAGGGGGTAATGAAGAAGCAGCCGATCTCCGAGGGATCCACCCCGTTCTTCCGGGCGAACTCCGTCCGGGCGATCATGGCCGCCACCTCCATGGGCTGCCGCACGTCCACAATGTGGTCGATCAGGTCCGGGAACCGCACCTGGATCAGCCGCACGATGGCCGGGCAGGCGGAGGAAATCACCGGCCGGGGAAGCTTGGGATCCTTCAGCCGCTCCCGGATGGCCTTGCTCACCACGTCCGCTCCCCGGGCCACCTCAAACACATCGTCGAAGCCCATCCGCTTCAGCCCGCCCAGCACCTGGGAAATGCTCTTCAGGTTGTTGAACTGGCCGTAGAGGCTGGGCGCCGGCAGGGCGATTTTATACTTGTATCCGGAAATGGAGCTCAGCGGGTCCGTCACCGCCACCTTCGCGTGGTATCCGCACACCCGGATGCATTCCCCGCAGTCGATGCAGCGCTCATCAATGATATGTGCCCGTCCGCCCCGGACCCGGATTGCCTCCGTGGGACAGCGCTTCAGGCAGTTGGTGCAGCCCCTGCACTTGTCCCCCTCCAGGCGGACTGAATGGAACCGTTTATCGTTCATAACCCCTTACCTCTGTACGCCGCTCATTTTCCCAGGGCGAAGGTCATGGTGATCGTCGTTCCGACCCCCACGGTGCTCTGGATGTCAAATTCAGTGGCGTTGCGTTTCATGTTGGGCAGTCCCATGCCCGCGCCGAACCCCAGGGTCCGCGCCTCGTCGCTGGCCGTGGAAAATCCCTCCGTCATCGCCTTGGCGATGTCCGGAATCCCGGGACCCACGTCCTTGGAAATCAGTGTTACCTTCTCCGGATCCACCAGCAGCGTCAGGGTCCCGCCCAGGGAGTGAATCACCAGGTTCAGCTCCACCTCGTAGCAGGCCACGGAAACGTGCCGCAGCACCTCCGCGTCCACCCCCAGCTGCTTCAGCGTCCGTTTGATGGTCGTGGAAGCTTCCCCGGCGGTGGTAAAGGCCCCCGCTTCCACCGGAAAGCTCCTTTCCAGAATCACAGCCATCCCTTACGCTCCTTCCGTTACGGGCTTCTTCGGTTTCGTACCCGGCAGCCCGTGCAGGTACAGTTCCCCGCAGGCAGTATAGGTGGTCAGCGGGGTGGAAATCACGGTGATTCCCGTTTCCTCCGCCATCTCCAGGATCTCCTCCCCGGGAATCTTTCCCCGGGAGAACACGATGCAGGTAATGTCCAGCATTTCGCTGGTCCGCACCACGTGGGGATTGATCAGCCCCGTGATCAGCACCGCCTTTTCCTTCACAAAGGCCAGCACGTCGCTCATCAGGTCCGAACCGCAGGCCGTGTTGACCTGGGAATCCAGCCGTTCCTCTCCCACCAGCACTTTTCCGTCCAGGATCTTCACAACCTCCCGAATGGTCATACGATCACTCCTCGTCTGAAAATCAAATAAGTAAGGTCCCGACGCAGTCTCTTATTCCTCCGGGTTCGGTTCCTTTCCGACGCACCATCCCCGTACCTTGTTCACCGTCCGCTCCACCGCGTCCTTGCTGTTTCCCCAGGATTCCTTCTCGTAGCGGTAGTCGAACTTTTTGATGAACCAGGAGATCTCCTCCTGGATCCGGTCCAGGTTTGCCTTCTCCGTCCGGGTCAGCACGGAAACCAGCTCTCCCAGCTCCTTCGGGGCCAGCTCCTCCGCCGCGGCCTCCAGCAGCCGCCCCGTGTGGGGCAGGCAGAGTCCCTTTCCGGAGGCAAACCGGCTCCGGAAATCGCTGTCGTTCTGGTACAGGTGGAGGAAGGTATGCAGGTACCGCCTCATGTTCTCCTCAATGGTTTCGCACATGAGGCAGCTGTCCGTGATCTTCGCCAGCTCCGCGGCGCCTTCCCGCACGGCGGCCTCCGCACCCCTGGCCTTTCCGCCCAGCCTTCCCGCCAGGCCGATGCCCTTGAGGGTCTCCGCCGCGCCGTCCAGCTTCCGGAAGATCTTCTCCGTCCGCTCCCGGGTCTCAATCATGTGGCTTTCCAGCATCAGGGCGTGCCCCAGCCGGTTGCTCATGCCATAGAGCATGGCATGGTGATGCCGGCAGAAGCCCTTGGTGTTCACCTGCACCCGGGTGTCCGGTTCCATAACGGAGGCGCCGAGGTAGCGCTCCGCCTCCCCAAGCTCCGTCTTCCGCTCCAGGGCGCACAGCAGGCACTCCCCGTCCAGCTTCGCGGCGTCCCATACGGGGATCGTATCAATATGGTATCTCAATCTGTCCTCCCGGCCGCCGGCGCTGTGTACCGCTCCAGCTTCACCTTCGCCTCGTCAAACAGCTCCAGGGTGAATTCGTCCGGGTAGCCCACCTGGTAGATCACCCGCTTGATTCCGCTGTTGATGATCATCTTCGCGCACATGGAGCAGGGCTGGTGCGTGCAGTACAGGGTCGCCCCGTCAATGGAAACGCCCAGCTTCGCCGCCTGCACGATGGCGTTCTGCTCCGCGTGCACCGCGTAGCAGGCCTCCATCCGGGTGCCGCTGGCGATCCCCAGCTTGTCCCGCAGGCACTCTCCCTTTTCCCGGCAGGTCCGGATGCCCGCCGGCGCGCCGTTGTACCCGGTGGTCATGATGCGCTTATCCTTCACGATGACGCAGCCGATGCTCCGCCCGGTCCGGAAACAGCTGGACCATCCGGCGATGGTGAAAGCCATTTGCATAAAACGGTCATCCCATTTATCCATAGTCGCGTCCCCTCTTCTGCTTTTTTCCTCTCCTGTTTATTATAAGGAAAAGCGCTTCCCGCGTCAATCGGAAAGCGCCCGGGTCCGGATGCGCTTTTTACATCCGGATCAGTTCATATTCCCTTGTTCCCAGGCCGATCTTCTCGGCGTGCTCGAGGCACTCCGGCCAGCTGGTGGTGGGATGCACGGTCTTGAAGGGATCGTGCTGGTGGTGGTGTTTCTCCGCCTCCTCCAGGTGCTCCGTCAGCTGCGTTCCCGGCAGGGGCTTCGCCGCCATGCACAGGTCCGCGCTGGCCTGGTCCAGGGCCACCGGGTCGAAGGAAGCCAGCATGCCGATGTCCGGCAGGATGGGGGCGTCGTTCTCCCCGTGGCAGTCGCAGTCCGGCGAAACGTCCATGATCAGGCTGACGTAGAACACCGGTTTTCCCTGGGCGATGGCCGCCGCGTATTCCGCCATTTTCCGTCCCAGCATTTCGGAAACCGTGTCAAAGGCGGTGTAGATGGCGTCAAAGGCGCAGGCGCCGATGCACCTGCCGCAGCCCTTGCAGAGGTCCTCATGGATCACGGCCTTCCCCGTTTCATAGGAGATGGCGTCGCTTCCGCATTCCTTCCCGCACCGCTTGCAGTTCCGGCACAGGTCCGGGTTCACCATGGGCTTGCCGTCGTTGTGCTGCTGCATCTTTCCGGCCCGGCTGCCGCCGCCCATGCCCAGGTTCTTGATGGCGCCGCCGAAGCCGGCGACCTCATGTCCCTTCACATGGCTGATCACGATGATCACGTCCGCGTCGTACAGGGCCCGGCCGATGTGCGCTTCCTTGCAGTATTCGCCGTTGGGCACCGGCACCGTCACCTCGTCCGTGCCCTTCAGCCCGTCGGCGATGATGTTGTGGCATCCGGTGGTCATGTAGTTGAATCCGTTGATATCCGCGTTCAGCAGGTGGTCCACCGCGTTCTTCCGGGATCCGACATACAGCGTGTTGCAGTCCGTCAGGAAGGGCTTCCCGCCCAGGCTCTTGACCAGGTCCGCCACCGCCTTGATGTAGTTGGGCCGGATATAGGCAAAGTTCCCCAGCTCGCCGAAGTGCACCTTCAGGGCCACGAACTTTCCCTCAAAGTCGATTTTATCCATGCCGGCCTTCCGGCACAGGTTCTGCAGCTTCGTTCCCTGGCTCACGTCCAGCTTCGTCCGGAAATCCGTGAATACCACTTTTGCTTTTTCCATCCGTTTGTTCTCCTCTGCTTTTGTCCTGATCCGTATGCTTTTGCGTATTGTATCATACCCGGCGCTTCCCTGTCGAGCGGTTTTCCCCGGATTGAAACTTCCCCGCCGGTGGATTATAATGCCTTTGTTGCCAATGCAAATCAAAGGGTGAAATCGCGCATGAATTATATGGAAGTTCTGCAGCTGGCCGGGAAGATCATCATGGAAAACGGCGGGGAAATCTACCGGGCGGAGGAAACCGTCACCCATATGGGCGAGGGCTTCGGCCTCCGGGAGGTGGAATGCTTCGCCGTGCCCTCCGGCCTGTTTATCAGCTACCGCGGGGAGGACGGCAATCCTGTCACCGCCGTCAAGCGGGTCCGCCGCCTCTCCCGGAACCTGACCCGGGTGGATGAGGTCAACACCGTTTCCCGCAAAGTGTTTTCCAGGGAAATGGACTGCGATCACGCCCTGCGGATGCTCCGGCGCATTGACGCCCTTCCCGGGGCCTTCGGCGGCGCCTGGTGCGTTCCCGCCGCCTTCCTGTGCGCCGCCGGCTTCGCGGCCATCTTCGGCGCCCTGTGGCTGTCCATCTTGGTTTCCGGGCTGGTGGCCGCCCTGGTGCAGGCGGCGGAAGCCCTGATTGCCCGTTCCCGGTCGCGGGGGCTGGCCGCCTCCGTCCTGGGCGGGCTGCTGACGGCCCTGCTGCCGAACCTCCTGTCCCTCCCGCTTCCCTCCCTGCAGGTGGAGCTGGTCATCGCCGGGGCGGTCATGCCCCTGGTTCCCGGCCTGGCCATGACCAACGCCGTGGAGGATACCATGCGGGGGGACATGGTTTCCGGCCTGGCCCACGGGGCCCAGGCCATCCTCACCGCCTTCCTGATCGCCGGCGGTGCCCTGCTGGCCATGGCGCTCTTCCGCCTGATGACGGGAGGTGGCATCTGATGATCTGGGATGAACTGATCCGGGCTGTCGCAGGAACCTTCTTCGGCGCCGTGGGCTTCGCCATGCTGGTGCATGTGCCCAAGCGTTCCCTCCTGGCTTCCAGCCTCATCGCCACCCTGTCCTACGTGGTATACTGGGGCTTCCTGCAGCTGGGGTTTTCCGAATGGTCCTCCGTCTTCATGGGCTCCTTCTGCGGCTCCCTGGCCGGGCTGCTCTGCGCCCGCCGCATGAAGATCATCGGCACCGTCTTCCTCATGTCCGCCGTGGTTCCGGTGGTTCCCGGCCTGGGGCTGTACCGGATGATGGCCTTCTTCGGCCAGAGCCGCATCACCGACGGCGCCGCCATGGGCATCCGCGCCATGATCCTCATCGCCATGATCGCCCTGGGCCTGGGCGCCGGTTCCCTCCTGGACCGGATGATCCACAGCCCTGCCCACAGGCATGCCTCCCGGGCCCCCGGGCAGGAGGATACATCCCAGCGGAAATAAGCAAAAAAAATCTTCTTGACATTTCCACCCCGCTCCTGTATTATATGCTTTGCCGCTTGCGAAGCGGAAGAGTGTCGCGGGGTGGAGCAGTTGGCAGCTCGTCGGGCTCATAACCCGGAGGTCGGGGGTTCAAGTCCCTCCCCCGCAACGGCTTGGCTCAATAGCTCAGTTGGCTAGAGCATTCGGTTCATACCCGGAGTGTCATAGGTTCGAGTCCTATTTGAGCCACTGAAAAACGAACCCTTCAGGGGTTCGTTTTTTTGTGCCTTCGCAAGCGGCTTCCTTTGCGAAACGGGGGACGGCTTTTCTCAAAGCCGTCCCCCTCTTTTTTCCTTTTACCGTTTCCATTTCCAGCCGGCAACCTCCGGCAGGTCCTCGCCGTACTGGTGGATGTACTGCTTGTGCTCCACCAGCTTGTCGCTCATGCGCTGATACAGGTAGGCGCCCCGGTTCCCCAGCTGCGGCAGGTACTTGATGGCTTCCTGCACCAGGTGGAACCGGTCCACGTTGTTCTGCACCCGCACGTC
>OCVV011162295.1_pt1 | contig 10399 bp, 11 predicted proteins | sample 1539721 | NCBI WGS metagenome assembly OCVV01 (sample SAMN02144230, study PRJEB22623) | gut metagenome | biome: sheep rumen | host: Ovis aries | place: New Zealand
GAAAGAAAGAAATATGGTTTAAAGAAAGCAAGACGTGCACCACAATTCTCAAAGAGATAATATCTTTGCAATATATCAAACACAGAAGTATTTATACTTCTGTGTTTTTTTATTCTACCAATTCTATCAAATCATCCGACTTCAATCCATTCAAATTATAATAAGTACTCGGAACTTCTCCCATAACAACAGCCTCTGCCAACAATACTTGATTTGTTATATTTTCCTCAATACTATCAAATGGAGTTAAAATTGTAACTTTACAATTCACATTTAAATAAATTCTATGTAAAGTTTGATTGATTCCAGCTTCAGAAAACTGAGAAATCAAGTCAGTTTCCACATTTCCAACCGTTGACATCTTTATTGGAATATCTGGTCCCCTTCCTGCTAGAATTTTCGTTCCGTGTAAACGTACCGAGCTTAATTGTAAATTCTTCGCTTTTGTAATTATCCAAGTTTTCTTGAATTCTTAATGCAACATCTGACGTAATTGCATTTACTGTTATAACATTCATTTGAATCATTTTAATATTTCCTTGTTCATCTCTCACTACATTTGAAATATCTTCATACTGGTAATTTCCGCATCACAACAGTAGCTTGCTCATTTGATATTTTAGTTGCAATTGATTTTGCCATATCAACACATAAAATATCCATTGTCGGTTCTATGGTAGAGATAATTCTGTTAGCTATAAAAAAACCAATTGCAACTATTATGACTGTTTTTACTAATTTACGATTTAAAATTTTATCAAGATTCCTATTATCATTACTGTTGCTGACTCCACTGCCCCCCTTTCTAAACCCCTTAAACTTTGGAATTAATAATCTTTTTCTAGAATATATTTTATCCATTTAAAAACTCTTACGCTCCGATATACTTAGGAATAAACAACTGTTGACCAACATTAATTTTATTTTCATCTTCAATACCATTAACTGATGCAATAGCAGTTATTGTACTTTTGAATTTCTTAGCAATATTCCACAATGTATCACCAGGTTTCACAAAATATACTACTATGCTGTATACGTTATCATCATCACCATTGTCAACTTCTATATTGTCTATTACTTTAACTTCCATCATTTTAGAAATATCCGATTTAACATTAAGCTCAATATTTGCTTCTATTGTTCCATCGGGCATAACCGCAAAATCTTTACTTTCAATTTCAACAGATGTATTTACATTTGAATTGTTTGAAACGCCAATGCAATCAACACTTGTGTTAAACTGAATTGTTTGTATTTTTATATCTACTCGATTTGTGATATTGGATATAAACATAAATTTAACTTGAGCCTCTCCATCATACATTATTTTATCATTATATATGTTAGTTTTTATAATTTTCGGAATAACCTCTGTATTGCATATCTTGGCATTTTGTAGCTCTGGAACGAGCATTTTTTCCTTAATAGAACATACGTCTTCTACTGATTTTTTATCCTGCATTACTGTGATATTTTTCTGATTTATGCTCAAATTTTCAATTGGGCTATATAAATCTTGAATTATATTCAATTCCTTTTTTTCATATACATTGCATGAAATTTCTAGTTCAACTTCTATATAAATTGAGTGCTCCTCTGTATTATTTGGTTTAATTAAAACATTCTTTATTTCATAGTTTACGCTACATAAATTATCATCCGTAATATCTTGCATATCAACAAATCCCATTACTGGAATTTGCCATTTTACTTCATTTATCCTATTGTCATCGGTTAAATATACGAAATTAACTTGCATATCTGATTTGGCAAGTATTTTATTGTAACTAGTTTTAACCTCTTTATTTATTATATCTAAGTCAACTTTCATTATTTCAGCTAAATTATCATTTCCGTCAATTGTAATAGTGTCTTTCGCGTATGCTTTGGTGGTTCCGCTTCCAAGCAAAGAATCAATTGTTGTCGATGTATTTAAAACTTGTATATTAGTCTTATCCTCAATATCTTTTACAAACTCTATATTTTCATTAGAATATATATTAACCTCCACATCAATGCTTGCTTTTATGCTTACCTTTCTCCCATTTAATATTTTACACTCAATATTTGTTAAATTAATTTTACTTTCCATATTCATATTAGAATTTACATTTTCTATGTCAATAACTTTTGTAAAATCAACAACCGTATTAATTCCACGAACATTTCCGTTTTCATCATCTGCAAGATACATTATATATACTTGTACCCCACCATCAATTCTAATTTTTCCATCTAAAACTTCCTTTTTATAAATGCAAATTGTCCCATTTGTGTTTATAGTGCTTAATATATCAGGTTTTATATCTGGAATTATAACATCGCCTTCGGCAATTACATTTTCTCTAGCTTTTCCAATTATTTGGTTAACACATAAATTTTCCTTTAATGTTTCTATAGCCATTTTCTTACCTCCTATTTTTTATTTAGTAAAGTATATTGGGCACTTTTCACAAATATTCTTGATTGTTCAAATAAAATGTTAAATTTTGAATTATAAAATAGTTTTTAATATAATATTTTTTTACTTTACTTTTACGAAATTTTAATAAGCATAAAAAAAACGAGGATAAAAATCCTCGTTAATAATATTTCATTATAATGTTGCTCTTGCTCTTTTTACATCTTCTGGCATTGGAGGTAATAATGGATTGTATTTTTCTCCATCAAAGATTTCTAATTCGACAGTTCTTGTCAAAACATCTATATAACTCCATGTTGCGTTTCTTTCTTCATTATCATACTTCACTATAAACATATTTGGGTATGCTTTCTCTACTGTAGCTTCTTTTTCAAACGATTTACTCCTTCCTAGAGACCCCTTAACAATTATGCGTTGTTTGTTGCCACTCATTTCTTCAATATCTGCTTTAATATTTGAAATATCATTTTTGCAAATCATTTAATCACCTACTTCTTTAAGATACTTTGATTATAGCATCTGACCCGAAAATTGTCAAAGTAGATTATGAGTTTACATTTCTTTGTATTCCAGTAATATCAAGCGTTTCCAGGTTTGTTTTTGTCAATATTACATTTTTATCTCATTTTTATTACAAAACTGTTACAAATCAACATAATTTTAATAAATTCGTCAATTTATGTTTATTTCTAATTCCTTCACCTTTCGACATAATTCTACATATTATATATTAACCCGTGTAAAATGGAGAGGTGTTTAATTTGGTTAAAATAAAAAAAGGTGACATCGTTGGAAGAATTTCTTATGGAAAAGACATTATCTTTGTAGTAGATAGAATAATAAGATTAAATAATAGTGAACAAATAGCAATTTTAAAAGGATTAACAATGAGAATTAAAGCAGATAGTCCTATGGAAGATTTAGAACGTATAGATAAAAGAATTGTTAAATATAGTGAAAAAAATATTGAGGATAGAATTCTAGCCCACTTATCCAAATATACAAAAAGATTTAAAAAATTTCATAGTTTTGGAAAAGTATTGCATTTAGATGGCGACAGCAGGTATTCACAAAAATCTGTTAGGTATTATAGAAACATTGGAATTAACGCTATTGTTAAAAATATATCTGAAACAAGACAACCTTTTGTTGTTAAGAGCTTATTGAACAAATATAATCCAGATATCTTAATTATTACAGGTCATGATGGAATGATAAAACGTGGAACACGGTTTTAATGATTTATATAATTACAGACATTCTGCATACTTTGTTAAAACTGTAATTCAAGCAAGAGAATGGGAAAACTATTCAAATAATTTAGCTATTTTTGCTGGTGCTTGTCAAAGCTATTATGAAGCACTAATCCAGGCAGGAGCTAATTTTGCATCATCGCCTGCAAGAATATTAATCGATTTTGTGGATCCATTAATAGTGGCTGAAAATATAGCAATAACTGATAGAAATAAATTCCTTTCCATAAAAGATTTTGAGAATGAATTACGTGATGGTCAGAAAGGAATCAGTGGAATTGGTGTGTTTGGGAAAAACTATCAATATAATAATAAATAAACAAAATAAAATGTTCGTGGCAAATAACATAACTTTTGCCATGAACATTTTATTTATAATTTTGAATTCTGGTTAATTCTCTGAATAAAACTTCTCTTCAGATTTATCTAATTTTGTTTTAAATAAATGTGTATTTTTGAAAAATCTTGTACTGTCTAAAGCTGCTTTTTTTACATCTTTATTTTTAGCTGTATGGAAACTTCCATAAATTATCTCGTTAAAATCTCTTCTTATTTCATAAAAATACATTCTATCAAATTTATTTAAAACTGAATATACGTCCAAAATATATTTCTCGTCATCAACATTAGATAGTGCTTTTTCAACTAATTTCATTACATCTGTTGGATCTAAAACGTCTTGTCTATTACTTGCAACTTCAATTAAATTCTTTAGCAATATTTTATCTCCTTCAAATGCATTATCAAGAATATCATCAACATTACATTCGATAAGATCTATCGTGTTATAATTGCTCATCTTTTCTTCTATGTGTAAATATGATTCAACTGAATTTTCATCAGAAAGAATAGCATTCATTACACTAACCATTTTGTCTATATCTCCATTATCAACACATTTAGCCATAAAATTATATGCTTTATCATAATCTAAATTTTCTAAATCTTTAATATTTTTATTTAGCTCATACACTTTTCCAATTCTATTAAAGTTTTCGTCTAACTCTTCAATAACTTCTGTTGGTTTTGAAGATAATTTAACGTTACTAACCAAGAATTGAACATACTCTGAAACATTTCCATTTTCTTCGTAGAAGAAATCGCTGTTTTCTTTAATAAATTCAAACGTTTCATCAAAGTTTTCTTTTGAAATTGTTTGAGACATTCTTTCAAAAAGAATAGTCATAACACTATCTGGAATTTCTATTTTTACATTCTTAAACATTTCAAAAGCTTCTTGTGGATAATAATTATAATTATCAGCAACAATTTCTAAATATTTTACATAGCTTTGTTCATCAATAAAATCATAAGTCTCATTTACAATATTATTGAATGTCATAAAATAAATTTTGTTGTTAGAATTATTTTTATATTCTTCTAATAATTGTTCAAAATTATTTGCTGTAAAATCCCTTAAATCATCTTTTTCATCTATTAATTTTACTAATTCTAGAACTTCTTGAATTCTTAATTCAGTTATATTTTCAGTTCCTTCTATATAACCCACTACACTTTTATCTTTAAACATTACTTCTGTTTTTACTTTTGTTAAATACATTAATGTAGAAAGATTTTCAATTTCTATAGACTTAGTTTGTTTCAAGAAACTTCTTAATGGTCTATACTTTGTAGAAATGAATTGTTTTAATTCATCATCAAGATTCTCGTATACATTTCTTAATTCTTCAATTTCCATACAGTATAATTGAGTTAAATTTTCTAGATAATTTGGCTCTCTGAATAGTAAATTGTATAGTTCTGGGAAATCTGATTGTAATACAGTGATTTTTGCTAATTCAAAGTCAAATTTTTTAGAATTTACATATCCATCATCTACTACTCCCGTTTCTGCCCTATTTTTAATTAAAATTTTATTATTAACAAAACTATTAATTAATTTTTTCACATGTCTTGGTGTAGTTACATTTTTATAAATTAAAACATTTTTAATAACTCTTTCAAATATATCTGCTTCTGTATATTCCGCTATAAAATTAGGAATTGATTCTTTAACTAAACTTACGGAATAATCCTTTATATTAACATTTGCAATATGTGGTACACATATTTTATATTGGAACAACTTATCTAATATTTTTTCAAATTTCAATGGCTTATAATTTGCACTAAGTTTTACTTCATTTCTAACTTCAATTGCTTTTTTTACAACATTTTCATCAAATGGAACTATAAAAACGCAGTTTTTGTAATCGTTGCAATGTTTTAACTCTTCGAAAGTTTTCAACATTTTTCCAGCAGATAATTTATCAATATCTTCAATTATAATTATATTTTTTCTATTTTCATCTATAATCGGATTAGTTACTACAACATAGCTGTTTTCAGTAGTATTGTTACTATTTCCAATATTATTTGGAACGTATTCACTATTTGATTGCTGACTAGAAATTTGTGCGTTTTTTATTTTATTTGATTTTAATAAAGTATTAACTATATACGCAATTACTGTTAATCCAACAGCAAATATGAATATAATTCCAAAATTTTCACGGTAGTTTAAATAAGTGTTTTCAACAAAGAATACATCATTTGCTCTGTAAATATCTCTGCTTTGTAAATATTCCATTAAAACAAATATGAAACTTGTAATTAAAAAGCATACTACGAATGTTAGAGCAACTTTTCCACATTTCAAAGCCTTTTTTAACATTGCTTTTCTTGCATCCACTTTATCTGCTGCTATATCTTCTTTTATTTCTTTTTCATTATCACCAAAAGCTTTATCTATTGTTTCTTGAACAGAGTATTGTTGATTATTTTCAACTATATTAGAATTTTCAATTTTTTGAACATATCCTGTTGCAATATTTGCTTTTAATGAAATTTCTTCTTCTTTCCACGCGTTTATTCTTTTTACGTTATAATTTTCAGTATCTTTTTCATATTTTTCAGTTACTAAATTAATTATAGAAGACTTTCCTATTCCGCTTTTACCTGTAACAGCTATTGTTAATGGAGCTTTAGCATTGTCTATAATTAAGTTTATGTTTTTTGCCACATCTTTTGAACTTAATCTGTCTTGCTCAATTGTTGTCAATTCATTATCATTAATGAAATACTTTTTAAAATTTTCACTCATTTATATTCAACATCCCTTCGAATATTTTTACACAATATATAGTATATCAAATTTTCCAGAAAAATACAATGTTTTCGCAATATTTTCGTAAATATTTTTCCTATTTTGTCGACATAATTTTTAATGGTTTTAGGTTTAATATATATACTTTACATACAAAACTTGAATTTTATGTTAATTTGTGATAGAATTATAGTATACGTTATAAACCATAATCCTAAAAGGAGCGTGCACAATGAAAAAATACATACTTAATTCATTCAAAGAAATCGAAAGAGTACACTTCTCTAATAATGACGATGAAATGTACAAAACCTTGTTAGGCAAAGGCTATGTCATCTCGAATATGACAGCTGACGGCTATGATTTTGTTCGTAAAGGAGAATGCTCTATAAGCGAAGTGGCAGAAGACGGTTCTATTAGAACATGCGATCCTACCCACTACCTCAAAGCTACTATTGCTGAATCCGACGAGATTTCTGAAAACGGATTAGATGTGAAATTATATCACGTTAAAAAACTGTTATTACAGCTTGAAAACGGTGATGTAAATTTCGACGACGTCTTGAATTTCAAGATATGACGTAGAAGACCAGTTCCTATTTATATGGACTGGTCTTTTTATATCTAAAATTTGTTTATTTATGTAAAATAACTTTAACGATATTGACATAATGTATTTTCTTGTGATATAATATACACCACAAGTTAAACGTATACATCTATAGAAGGAGGTACACTCAAAATGTTTTATTCTTATTCATTTCAGAAAGGCGTTAAAATTCCAGTTCAAGGAACTAAGGAAAGGGTCGACAAATTTCTGGTTACTCATCCTGGGTTATCAATAATCCATGAAGGTGACGGGAACTACATAGTTGGAACCCCTTCAACTGGAGAAATACTCGAATTCGAAAATGAGTTTTACACAACTCCAATTCGGGCTATAACTCCAAACACCGATCTGATTCTGAAACAGCTTGGCCGCAACAGTGAGGAACCAAACGAAAAATTTTCTGAAATAACTGAAGTTGATTTCAGGAAAATCGTTTGGCGACTTAATGAAGGCCATATAACTTTTGAGGAACTTGAAGTTGAAGGAGCATGAGTCAATTGATTTGTGCTTCGAAAAACGACCGGCTTTTTGCCGGTCGTTTTTTTGTTATTAAAAAATATAGATATTTTAAAACATGTTTAAGTATATACATTTTACTAATTCATATACTAAGCCATTAATATTTCCTTATTATTTGCTTAATCTTTTTCTTCATCTTCTTAATAATACTATCATTAGGAAGATACATTCTCACTGAACTTTCAAAGTCTTTACTATTAATAGTTCTAAAGAAATTATCTGAATTTTCATTAGCTTTAGAAACAGTATTATAACTAGGATTTCCAGAAATTGCCTTTTCAAAATCAACCTCTTTGCATATCATTGATTCAGCAATTTCATCCATAAGTTCTTTTCCTTTATCAGAATTAACAATAACCAATGATGTTCCTTTTTCATCATTCATATCTGGGATTACATTTCTTATTCCCCAAAAATCCGCCAAAGTTATATCTGATAACCTATTATTCTTTTTAAATTTACAATCAGTACAAGATTCGCGAAGAGAAAGATGCTTCAAGAAAGCTTTCATATATACATCATCATTATGATTGATACTATAAGTTTCATTGTTTTCAAATTTCATATCAACATGATAACGTCCCCAGCCCTCTTCCTTTTTACTTCTAAATGACATTTCACTTAATTTTGAATTAAAACTTTTTTCTTTATATTCCTTGTATTTATTCCAAACCAAAGGAGATGGAACCCCATGGCATATAATATCTTGTAAATACAGTTTTGAATAATCTTTTTCTAAAAAAATTTTAAAAGCTTCAATTTGACAAGGTGTTCCAGTAAATAACACATATCTATCTTTATCTAAGAATTCCTTAGCTTTTTGGTATGATAAACCTATATCACTTTGCAAATATTTTGAGCTTCTAAATTTTTCTAAATCTTTTATTGTTTCGCTATATGTATGATAAACTCCAAAGTTATTATTAAAGCATGCTCCAAAAACCACCCCACCTTTATTAATAATTGCAGTTGCTAGTAATGTAAATATTCCTCCTGATGTGCTTTGCATACGAATATTTTCATCTTTATTTATACATGCATACGCCTTTGGTGTATTTTTTATTTGTTTATTATTTATAATTGGACATACTTTTTCGCAAAGTCCACAATTTATGCACTTTTCCTCATTTATTCTTGGATATTTGAATCCTTTTTCATCCTCTATCATTTCTATTGCGTTTTTTGGACATTTGTTGTAGCAGGATTGACAACCACAACAATTTGATTTTTTTTGAATTTCTATCATATTATTACCGACCTTTTATTATTGTGCTTACGCACTTACTTTTTTATGTTTAATTTTATTAATTATTTTATAAAATGGTTTTAAGAATAATTCCTTTTCATAATTGTTCATCATAAATATATACGCCATTATTGCATATAGAACCCCATATATTCCTATTCCGATTGCAAGTGTTATCCAATTTGTTAAGTGAACATATTTTAATACGAAAAATGTTGCTATTGCTAATGGAATTATCGGCAATGACATTTTTAGTATTTGTAACCAAAATCTTGGAATATTAATCTTGGCTTTTTTATTATAGTAAATATTTATAATAATTCCATTTCCTATTATCAATGAAGCAGCTGTACCAATTGCAGACCCTATACCACCCCACATCTTTGCTAATGGAATACTCGCTGCAATATTAGCCAAAGCTATTAATGCATATAATACTGACCTAAATTTGTGTAAATTTTTAGCTTGTAATATACTAATTCCCACATTTTGAATTAATGGAATTGTAACTGGTATCATTAAAATGCAAGCTATATAGTATGAGGTATTATATTCTTTTCCAGCCCACAGATTAATAAATTGCTTTCCAAATAATACAAATCCTGTTATTACTAGAGCCATAACTAAATATTGTAATCTCCCTGTTTTTATAAACAACTCACTTATTTGCTCGTTTGATTCTTCTTTGGCAACCATTTTACTTACCTTCGGCAATAACAATCCATTAATTGCACTTGAAAAAGACAAATATATGTTATTAAATTGAGCTGCTACTGAGTACAATGATACCGCTATAGTTCCGGCTACTGCACCCAACACAAACTGATCTACACTCCAATTAATTTTATCAACTATTACTGATAAAAAAATAAAAAATGAATACGCAAATATTTCTTTTAATAGTTTTATATCGAATTTACCAAATTTTATTTTTATATCTAATTTTCTAAAACAGTATAGTGTATTAGACATTAATATGTATATATTTAACACAGTTACAACAACAACCATAGCTACTGACTTATATCCCATTATTAATAATGGAATCATTATTATTGGCATTAATAAATTTCTTATTATCGTACGAATTTTGGCAAATACAAATCTTTCATACGCTGTTACTATTGAGCTGAATACTAAAAAAGGAAATGTGATTGCCAAATTAAATGTTAATATTAACATCATTATTTTTGCTTTATTTAATTCGTCTACATTCATACTAGAACCAAATAAATTATTT
>OCVV011296856.1_pt1 | contig 10397 bp, 14 predicted proteins | sample 1539721 | NCBI WGS metagenome assembly OCVV01 (sample SAMN02144230, study PRJEB22623) | gut metagenome | biome: sheep rumen | host: Ovis aries | place: New Zealand
CAAGAAATGTGCGAAAAGCCCACTCCTTTAGGTGTGGGATGAATAGCACAAATAATGTATAAATAGGTTTTGACACGAGCCTTATGCTATCGTCAATGGACACAAAAGTGTCTTTGGTAGTGAAAGTCTTATAGAAATTCATTAGTCTTATATGCTTTCGAGTATATTCGGAAGTGAACGTACATAAGAACCCAACGTGCTTTAGTCGTTGGAGTGTCAGTTCTTTTATTTTTTATAAAAAATTATGAAAATTTTATCATTTTTTATTATTTTAAACACCTAATTATATTGCGTAGTTCCTAAGTGAACTAAAAAATAAAATATTATCTTTTTTCAGAAAAGAAAAAACATAATATTAATTGCTTTTAAAAGAGCTCAGACTTATTTCATATAAAAGAATATTTTTTTGGAAAATACAGATTAGTTGAGCCTAAGCAAAATTTTAATGAAAGGATACAAAGTTAATTATGAAGATGAATACATTAACACTAAAGAAACATATGCATAGCCTTCCCAACAAAATGCGTTTATTGCCTTTTGTTTTTTCAGCACAATCAAATAATGTATTTAGTCCTCAGAAACGACTTTTATAAATTTTAAGGAGCTAACTGTTTTTGAATACAAAGAGATTTCCAATCGGAGTATTGGAGATATTACAGTTATCCTAGATAGGTATTTTTAAGTGGACTAAAATGTCCACTTTTTCTTTTCTTATAATTGGTATGTTGAACTGTGGCGTTGGTGAAATTGGTAGACACACTAGGTTGTGGCCCTAGCTTTTACGGGTTCAAGTCCCGTACGTCACCCCAGAGTTGAGCATATCAGTTATAATATAATTCAGGGTGTCGTTCAATGGTAGGATGTGGGCTTTGGAAGCTCAGAATATTAGTTCGATTCTAATTACCCTGACCAAATGAGGAACGTGGTGAAATAGGTAGACATACAAACTTCGGAGATGAAGTAGCTATATCAAAGAAGCAAGGCGATATATACTCAAGCTACAATGAGTGTCGGTGGAAGTTCAAGTCTTCTCGCTCCTCCCAAAATAACTAATAATACTTAGTGGTGTAACAGAAAATGTTTATACAGATGTTAATAGAATATTAATTTTTTTACGCAAAAGTAATGTTGTGTCTTTTTAAAAGACTATACACTAGTGGTGAGGTGGACGCACCTGTAAGAATAAGGATAGTTTAAATATCAAACTTCTTAAAAAGAGTTAAAAACTCTACAAAACTCACTTTTTAAGGTGAGTAGTTCACAGAGTGCACGTATAGATTTTCTAAAACAGCACATCAGTAGGTAAACTGAAGGTCTGGTGAAAGCCCAGCTAAGTAATTTCTTAATGCCTTTGTGGTGAAATTGGAAAACACGCCAGACTCAAACTCTGGTGCTGTAACAGGCTTGTCGGTTCGATCCCGTCCAAAGGCACCAAAAATAAAAAATGTCCCAAAAATTATATAGTTTTAGTGACAATTTAGTATCACTTTAGTGTCGTTTAGTGTCAAAATGTCGCAAAAGTTATATAATATTTGCGAAAAAATGTCTCTTTCGTTTAATGGTAAGACGTTGCTCTCATAAGGCTTTCATATCAGTTCGATTCTGATAGGAGATACCAATAAAAAAAATCATAAAAATCTTCTTGTGGTGGAACTGGTAGACACGACGGTCTAAGAAGCCGTTATCGAAAGATGTGAGAGTTCAAGTCTCTCCAGGAAGACCATATATCTGGATGTAGTTCAGTTTGGTAGAACGCCTGATTTGGGATCAGGAGGTCGAGCGTTCAAGTCGCTCCATTCAGACCAAATATTCCTATGGACAAATGGCTAAGTCGCAACCCTCTCAAGGTTGAGGTATCAGTTCAATGCTGATTAGGAATACCAAAAACAAAAATTTTAAAAGAAAGCGAGGAGCATTATTATGTTATCAGACTTATGCGACTTATATGACTTATGTAAATTAAACAAATTAATAATTGCTCCTGTGGTGAAATCTGGGTAAACACATCGTTCTTAAAAGACGACGCTTATGGCTTGCGAGTTCGACTCTCGTCAGGAGTACCAAAATGCGTCGGTGTCGGAACTGGAATACGAGACGGACTTAAAATCCGTTGCCCTTCGAGGATTGGGGGTTCAAATCCCCTTCGATGCACCATTAAAGAATTTTCATATTTTTAAATATGTAATATATAATAATAAGTAAAGGAGAATAAAAATATGGTTAATTATTTTACAGTGACTATTTTCTAACGAGCTAAGGCTCCAAAGGAGATGATCAATTATGAGTAGAAGCTATAAAAAGCACCCTTTTGCTGGTGATAGAAAACACAATAAAGCTATTGCTAATCGTGTTGTTAGAAACAGAATGAAAAGGGATTTAGATTTTACTATTCAAGGAAATGCTTATAAAAAACTTTATGAGCGTTGGGAAATCTGTGATTATTGGTTTTTCTGTCCATTTTCTGATTATATTAAATCTTATTATAATTATAATAAAGAAGATGGCTTATATTATGATAATTTAAGAATTTACAGAAATAAAAATAAATCATATACTAAAACTCAAATCTATAATGAATGGGCTAAATTCTACAAAAGAAAATAATTAAGAGGAAATGAGGTAATACTATGGATTTAAAAATCTATGCTTCGGTAATCGAAGGGAAAGCACAAAATCAAATCTATGAATTAGCAAAAACAGAAGTCTTTAAGAATTCTAAAATTAGAATTATGCCAGATGTTCACGCTGGTAAAGGTTGTGTTGTAGGCTTTACTGCAAAGCTTGAAGATAAAGTAATTCCAAACGTCATAGGAGTAGACGAGGGTTGCGGTGTATTAGTTGCAGAACTCGGAAAAATAGATATCAATTATAAAAACCTTGATAATTATATTAAAGAAAATATTCCATTCGGTTTAAGAGTTAATTCTACAATTCAAAAGGAATTTGACTTAACACAACTGTATTGCTATAATGATTTGAAAAATGTAAATAAACTAAAGTTGTCGTTAGGCTCTTTAGGCAGTGGTGAATGATTGCCACCGTATTGGTTAATAGCCAATAGTAGTTAAAATCGTCCAAAACGGGGGAGTGCCTGAGATGGGGATCCCGTGGGAAGTGGTAATACACCCCGTAACGAGTGGAGGGACTTGTTTAGGCTAAAATTCGACAGTCTAAAGGTGCACTCTGAACACTAAGGAAGTGAACTTAGTGAGTTAAGCAGAAATGACTTAACCTATTTTGTAAAGGAGAAAAAATGGATTTATCTCAAAAAAGTTATATTATGGGACTACTTATGACTGATGGAAATTTATATTTAACTTCCAGAAACAGAGGCCATATTAGTATCGAATTATCCCAAAAAGATCAAGATATATTAGTAATAAAATTTTAGTAAAAAATAAAGATTTTTTAATAAAAAGGAGTTGACGACGTATGAAACGAAAACAAAAGCGTAGTCGAAAACAAAATGTAAATAGTAATAAATGCGTCGTTAGCCAAGTGGTATGGCAATAGGCTTTTAACCTATATACCGTCGGTTCGAATCCGGCACGGCGCACCAAATGTGTTTCTGTAGGCTAATGGATAAACCACCGGGCTACGAACCCGGAATTGCACGTTCGAATCGTGTCAGGAACGCCATAATGCGCTTGTAGCTTAATGGTAAAGCACACGACTTTTAATCGTGGTTATGAGAGTTCAATTCTCTTCAAGTGCACCAATTATGCATTGGTAGTTCAATTGGTAGAATACTTGACTCTTAATCAGGATGATATGGGTTCGAATCCCTTGCAATGCACCAAAAATAAATGGGGTTGTGGTGTAATTGGTAGCCACGCTATCTTTAGACGGTAGTGCTGTAAAAGGCGTACGAGTTCAAGTCTCGTCTTCCCCACCAAATAAAAATATACCACGTTGTTAGCTAGAGTGCTTCTCTGCCTTCGTACGTTAAGCTTAGGCAAGCATCATTTATGCCAAATCAATTATTAAAAATGAAATAGGTCAGGACTGAAAAGTAGCAGCCTTAAACTTATTAATGATGTGATTTGGTTTTTTTATTTTGTCTTTTAATTAAAACATAAGATTAGTTGTAAAATTAAAAAATAATGGAGGAACGAATGAAACGTTTAATTTTAATTGATGGAAACAACTTAATGTTTAGAGCATATTATGGAACTGCTGCAATGGGTAATTTAATGAAGACATCTTATGGCTTCTATACTAATGCAATTTACGGTTTTATTAAGATGGTAAATAACATTATTTCTGAAAAACCTTATGATGCTATTTTAGTAGCTTTTGACGCAGGTAAAAATACTTTTAGACATCAAATGTTAGATAGTTATAAAGCTGGTCGTTCTGCAACACCAGAAGAATTCAAAATGCAAATTCCTTATATTAAAGAGTATTTAAAGTTTGCTAATATTAAGCAATATGAAACAGAAAAAATTGAAGCTGATGATATTGTTAGTGTTGTTGCAAAGAAAGCTTCTTTAGAAGGATATCAAGTAGATATTTATTCTAATGATAAAGACTTATTACAATTAGTAAGTGATAATGTAACTGTTTATGCTTCAAAGCCTAAGGGTGTAATGGAAAAATATGATTATGATCATTTTGTTGAAGTTTACGGTATCACACCAACTCAATTTATTGATTTAAAAGCTTTAATGGGTGATAAATCAGATAATTTACCAGGAATTGATGGTATCGGTGAAAAAACCGGAATTAAACTATTAAAGGAATATGGTTCTATTGAAAATCTAATTGCGTCTGTAGATAAATTAAAGGGTGCATTAAAAGTAAAGGTTGAAACTAATAAGGATATGGGACTTTTATGTAAGAAGATGACAACTTTAGTATCAGAATATGATTTACCATTTACTTTAAATGATTTAATTATAACTGAACCTAATATGATTGAACTTAAAAAGTTTTATCAAAAATTTGAATTTAAAAGTTTATTATAATTTTTAGGAGGAAAGTAGATTGCCTAAAGGTTAAAGGACTAAGTATTTACTTAGTCTTTTTTCATTTTAAACACCTAATATATTAGTAATTTTATGGAGGAAATAATAAAAATTTTAAACAAAGAAGTTAATTTTCTTGCTTTAAAAACATTACCCAAACAAATTATAAAGAATATGTAAAAGGAGATTTTTTATGGATTATCCAAAATATATAAGAACTAATAAAGAAGTAATTGATACAACTACTAAATATTTAAATTTTGTTTCTAAAGAAGAATTTGAAAGGCAAAAAAATTTAGAAGAATATGGAACAATTGTTTCTTACATTGAAAATAATATTTGGTATTGTTATTGTGAAGAAGACGGAACTACTTGGAAAGAAGAAATTCTAAAATCTTCTAATGATTTAAAAGAATTATGTGATGCAATTATTTATGTGGTAAAAGATAAACCTTTTCAAGATAATTATCATAAATATCATATTGATGATATGTCATCTTTAGTATGGAATACTGCTAATAGTGAAAATGATGATATGTATGGAGCTATTTGGAGTAAAACTATATCTGGAATTCCTATTTTAATTCCAGTTGCAATAGTTATTCGTACTTTACAAAAATTAGAACTATTAAGTTGTCCTGTTAAATTATAGAGAAAATAAAAATGAAAGTAGATGATTAAAAATGCTTTATATTGCAAAATATGTTAAGTTAAAAAATGGTAAAGTAATAGATGTTGGCGATTGGACAGATGATGGTGATTGCTATCATAAATGGTTTGATGAAGATGATAAACGTCTTTTATTCAAAAATGAAATAATTAAACAAGCTGATAATATAAGTGACCTTTGTAATGGCTATTGGTGGGAAAATAAAAATTACGAAGATCCGATTTTCAATCCAAATGTTCATATTGCAAAAGAACGCTTAGAAAAATGGATTGAAAGCGATAAAACATTAAATGCTAATGCTGTAGCTGATATTACTGTTTATGGAAGTACATATACAAAAGGTGTTGGTTGGACACACGTTTCTGAATTAGTTGTTACTAATGAAGGCATAAAGGAAATATTGTTATAAAAATTAAAAAATTTAAGAATAATGTTAATTCAACTGAAATTCGGTTGAAATTTAAAAAAACAACCAAAAACGGTTGAAAGTTAATAAGAGGTGAATAAAAATGCTTACTAATTATGTTAAAGTTTTTAAAGAATTCAAATCAATTGGAGATATGATGACACCAGAAGAAAGATTACTTTTTTATTGGCTTGACTTTCTGCAAAATAATACAAATTTTAAACATATATCCGTAAATAGCGAAGACATCACTTTTGAAAGTGAAAATAGAAAATTCAAATTAAAAGTTAATGAAGATTATTCGTTTGAATTATCTTATTATTACAATAAATTAGTATTGTATAATAGTGATAGAAGCAATGATTATTCAACTCCTGATGATATAAACGCAAATGCAATTACAGGTGATTTTATCACTTTAAGAAATTGGTTTAAAAAGAGAAATTACTTGAAAGGAAAAAGATAAAAATGAGTTCAATTAAAACTGATGTAAATTGTTTCACAGCATTAGATCTACGTTATGCTAAAGGAAGAGCTAAAACTTGGGCATTAGAAGATGTAATTCTTAAATGCTTATATAATACTAAGCCTGAACACGCACGTTATCTTAAATTAGAAGATATTTCTTTAATAAGAGGTAGTGATAAAGATACCGATGAAGAATTAATTATTCCTTTTGGTTATCAATTTAGACTTCCAAAAACCGAAATTGATTTACACATTGTTAAAAAGAATGGAAAACTTTATATAACAAGACCAGATGATTTTGGTTACGGTTGGGATGATGTAGAAGAAACTGTTATTAAGTTCATTTTTGAGCAAAAGAAAAGAGGCAATCTTTATTATCAAACCAATTTAAATGACGAAAAATACAAATTATAATAAATATTTTTAGTATGCTATGTATGGATGAAAGAATAAGAATAAAAAATGAAAACAGATGGCCTTAAAGAAGTAGTTGATGCAATATTAGATAATTGTGATATATCTGATTTGGATATGTATAATGATCTTTTCGAAAATAGAACAACTATATTTGAATATATTTTAGAAAATTATATTCATAAGAAAGAAGGCCATTGTTGCTGTGCAGATAAAGCAAGATATGTTGCAAGATGGGTTGATAAGTCTTTAAAAGATAATAAATATTATCCATTAAAAGAAACATATCGTGATTATCAAAATAGAGGTGGAAATATCGGTGGTATTACTGAATTAGATAAAGTTTGTTACTGGTGTCCTGAATCATTTGATACAACAGAACAAGCATTACAAGTTATATTTGAAATAATGCGAGGTAAGAAAAATGAATAATAATCTTTCATTAGGAACTAAAGTTATTTGTAAAGGATTTTTAAAGAAAAATAATAATTATATTACTCACAATAAAGAAGATCAAAAAGCATTATGCGAATTATATAATAAGCCTTTTAAAGAAAGTGAAAGTGGTTATTATGATAGTCTTGGTAATGGAGTAGATTGGGAAGAACAAGTTAAAGTAAGAGATTTTATTGAAAAAGAATTTACTGGTTTTATTTGTGGCAAGAAAAAACTTCATTCAACTATTTATCCAACTGTTTGCTATGAATCTTATACAGGCAATGAATATGATGTTGTATATAAAGATAATTACATAGATTGTTATGAAATTTGTATTGAGAATAAAAATAAAACGTGGGGGAAGAGATATGTCCCTATGAATAAGGTTACTGAGGCGTTATCAAATGAAAATTAAAGCAGTACTATATTGTTTTAAAGAAAAGCCTATGTTTCCCAGAAGTGTTACATACAAAAATAGTGAGATAGGTGATTGGTATGTTAAAAATAACTCATATAAAAAGATACGGTTTAGACTCGGATGTTGTATGGGATGAAAAAAAGAATACGTATTATCGTAGAGGACGTTACTTCTCTTGGGTACATAGAATAAATTTTGTAAGAGATGATTTACATTATTCTATACAATTAGGCGATAACGAAGGTTTTGACGATGAGTCTTCTATAGAACTAAGATGCAAAGAAGATAAGTCATTTTATAAGATACTTGGTTATGGCACTCCTGCAATGATAGAGTTATTATTTGATTGGAATTGGAAAACTAACGGAACTACATACCAAACTTTTCCTGTTAATAAATTAGAAACTTTTATATTTGGAGGCAAGTAATATGAATAAAGTGGAAAGCAATAAAACTTTATGCGATTATTATAATGAAATAGTATATAAAATTAATCAATTAACTGAAATGTGTGGTAATGCAGATGAAGCTATTAAATTAAGAGATGACATATTTGATATGTTCACAGTGAAATTTTCTGAACCTTTAGATGACATTACTGAATTACAAGAGAAATTAGGTTGTCCAGTAGATGTGTTTTTAGGATTAGCAACTCATAATATTACTGAAATCTATATTGAATATGATGATTTTAGTGGAAATTATGCAAGTCCTTATTGTACTGATGAAGATATTGTCGTAGCTTATGTGGCAGGTATTTATGATAACAATGAAATTAATGGTTTAAGTAAACCGGAATGGAAAATTGAAACAAATATGGGAACATTTCCATTAAGTGATTACAAAAAACATTTTTGGTTAAAAAAAGATAAGAGTGAATAAAAACTATAAAAATAAGAAAACTAAGGAGGAACAAATATGACTCAAGCAGAAATGGTTAAAAAGCTTAATGATGAAACACATTATGGAATGCTTAATATTACAAAGGTTTTAAAAGCTACAAATGGAGATTATGAGCTTGCAAAAAAGGTTATAAAATTATGTTCATCAAATTATCAGGAACTTGTTTGTGAAATTGTAAAACTACGAGAAGAAGTAGTTTTTTTAAAGAAACACACTAGAATTTATTTATAAAAAACTAAAAACACCTAATTTAGCATATTAATAAAAAAGAAGGTGGAATTATGAGTAAAGCATCATTTGAATTATTTAGAGGTGAATTAATAGGAGCTGGTTTATATAAAACATTAGACGCACTTTCATTAGCTGAAAAAGCTCACGAAGGTGTTATGAGAAAAGATAAAGTAACTCCTTATATTGAACATCCTATGAAGGTTGCATCATTATTATTTGATGCTGGAATTAGAGATGAAAATGTTTTAGTAACTGCAATTTTACACGATGTTGTAGAAGATACTGAAATTTCGTTATTAGATATTTCAACAAAATTTGGTGATGAAATTGCTACATCCGTTAAAAAATTAAGCAAACCTTCAAATTATAGTAATGATAATTATTATGCTGGTATTCAAAGTGATCCAGTAGCTGTTTTAGTAAAACTTGCGGACAGAACTCACAATTTATCAACATTTTCAGTTTTCAGTAAAGAAAAGAAAGCTGAATATATTAAAGAAACTGAAGAGTTTGTTTATCCGCTTATAAAGTTTGCTCAACACACATATTATAAATATGCAAGTCAAATTCGCTTATTTGATTTGTGGATTGAAACAGTTGTTAATACTGTTAGTCCATTCTTAAAAGATATTGAAACAAATAAAGGCTAAGTAATTCTTGGTCTTAAGCAGGGTAATAAAAGCATATTATAATTATAAAAGGGGTGTTGATAATTCAAAAGTCGCACACTCATTTATTTATATGTGAGTAAGACTTTTTATAGTATAATATTAAGAAAGAATGGTGAACATAGTGTCAATAGTTAGTTATAATGTCGAAGTTTTGAATGTTACAAGTAAATTTAGACATATTTTAAATGATACTTTTTCTTTATATAATTCTGCCTTAAATGACGTATGTGACATTGCTTTAAAACGTTATGATGAATTATCTGAATTAAAAACTTTGGAAGCAAGATTTTGTTTAGAACATTTAATTCATAATACTAAAACTAATAAAGCAATTTATGATTTTGATTCAAAATATTATAAATTACCTTCTTATTTATTGAGAGATATAGAATCAAAAGCCATAGGATATGTTTCATCATATAAATCCAATTTAAATAATTATAGTAAGCTAAGATATAATAAAATATCTAATGGTAAGAAATTTAAAAAGAAACCACCTATATATTCTAAATGTAATTCTTTACCAACATTTTATAAGGATAATATGTATAAAGTTATTTCTGATAATAAAATTGCTTTAAAAGTTTTTAAAGATAATACTTGGAAATATGAAATATTTAAATTAAAAAAGAATGATTTTAAATATATAAGTAAGATAAATGGTAAAAGACTTAACCCAGAAATTAAAATTATAGGTAAAAAAGTTTTTGTGAAATTTATTTTTGAAATTGAAGATTTAAAGCTTCAAGATAAAGAATTAAATAAAAGAATAATATGTGGAGTAGACTTAGGTGTAAATAATGATGCCACA
>OCVV011318869.1_pt1 | contig 10397 bp, 6 predicted proteins | sample 1539721 | NCBI WGS metagenome assembly OCVV01 (sample SAMN02144230, study PRJEB22623) | gut metagenome | biome: sheep rumen | host: Ovis aries | place: New Zealand
TGTCAGTATCTGTATACTGCGTATATTCTCGTCCAACGATTTGACGAAAATGCTGCTGTGCTTGGTCAGACGCCAGTCGTGGTCAGGGTCAGCATTGTCTATCATGAACTGGCTGGCCACTAAACCGTTGTACAGATCTTTGTCATACAAGTCTTTTTTACACGAAGCCATGGCGAGCACTGCCAGAGCAAAGATGAATGTGGTCTTACTTATCTTCATAGTTGTATATGGTTTGTATTTTGGCTGTAAAATTACAAAAACCCGATGAAAGTAGGCGGTTTCTATCATCGAATCCTTTATTTTTTTTGAAAAAATTAACGGCAGAGCCCTCTTTTTATCTACAAAAGTCTTGATGTGCGATAACGTTTGCGTGGATTTTTGTATTTTTTAACATGCTATCGTCGAAGGTTATTCTATTTTTATGTATCTTTGCAAGCAAATTAATCAGGAATTGCATATAACCAAGTAATAATATAAACGAAAAAGTATGAAAAAGTATTTGATGATGGCTGTTGCAGGTCTTGCGCTCGCAAGCTGTAACAAGATGGACGACTACACGACGTCGCCGGGAGAGATTGCAAGAGCTAAGTACAATCAGGCTTTCCTGAAGTACGTAGGTGGGTATATTCATCCCGATCAGGATTGGGGCTTTGGTGAGAATGCGTATTCGAATGCACCTGCATTCGATTTCACTCGCAGTGTAAATGGAATCACTTTCCCGACATTTAAAGATGGTCAGTGTCCTTCTATGCCTACGAAGTATAAGAATACACTTGCTGAAGCAATAACAGTTGGTGCAAAGTATGCTAAGGATTATCAGAATTATCAGAAAGGTGATATTATTTATATTAATTCTGATTATCAGTCTCTGAACAACCCTCAGAATACAGAAGATTTGACTATCTATGTGGATGGTACAGTAACTTATTTAGGTGGTACAAACCAGAATGGCAATGGAACAACCATTTGCGTAACTGAAGGTTCAACCTTGAAGTTAGGAAGCGTTAGCGAAAGACTGACAATTTATCTGGCTCCTAATGCCACGCTTGACATTACTGAGGGTATGGAGTTTGATTGGTCTGCTGGTGTATATCCAGCCCCAGTAAAGAAAACAGGTAATAATACATTTACATTCACTAAAGATAATGCTGCTCTTTATATGAGTGCAGGTAGTAAGGTTAAAGGTACGAATATTTATTTTAAGGACGGCTATACTGTGCTGAATGAAGGTGGTACCATTGAAACCGGAGATCTCCATGTAGAGAATGGTGCTATCCTGTATAATAAGAATAAAGTAAAGGCTACTGGTGTTATTGCTTTGAGAAACACCAAAGGTGAGATTGATAACTTCGGCACAATGGAAGGCGCATCTATGACTTTGGATGCAAACGCCAGATTCTATAATGTTGCTGGTGGTACGGTCACTATCAGCGGTTTGACAAAACTTAATAATGATAGTGGAAATAATGCATGGATGAATGGCGGCAAGTTCAATACCGGATCTTTCGAAATTACTGGAGGTTGTCAGGATCCTGCTGCTTTCAACAATTGTCATATGACTGTGACAGGTAAGTTCTTCATGAATCACGGTAACTTCGTACTGGATGGCGGTGCTGCTGTCGAGTGTGGTTCATTCGAATGGCAGAGTGACAACTACTTCCATATGGGTGGTAAGGCATTACTGAAGGTTACAGGTCAGCTTCTTGCTAACAACTCGAACAATTCACCCAAATATGGTTTCTGGGGTGATGACACAGACTACGCTGTCATCCAGGCTGGTTCCATCGCAAAGGGTAGTGAAGGTAAGTGTCGTGCTGCTTATTATGGTAATCTTTTTATTGACACTAATAATCATTTCGAACAGGGGCGTTCGTCAGCTGATGGCACATGGTATGTCTTTGATTCTACCGTGAAGTTCAGCTTCAACGACAATTCTACTTCAACAGATCCGAAAGCAACGAAAGCTACAAACTTCTCTATCGACATTCCTGCGGATAATGCCGGTTGTACTCCGGGTTATAAGTATACTGGCGGCAATCCTCCTGGCACGCCTCAGAATGACCCCAATAAGATCCGTATCATTGCAGAGGACCTGAGTGCAAGTGGTGACAGTGACTTCGACTTCAACGATGTTGTGCTTGACGTAACCTTTGGTAATCCTGCAACAATTACGCTGACACATGCCGGTGGTACACTGCCTCTGACCGTTAATGGTCATGAAGTTCACAAGCTGTTCGGTGTATGGCAGGGTGATGACGCTATTGATGTGAATACGCCGAAGCAGAAGATGGTAAACACGGGGGCTGGTACCTCTGCGGCACCTGTTGACCTGACTCATGTGCTGAATGTAAGTATCAACAGCCGTTCTGAGGCAAACACCAAACTGACGTTGAAGGTTTACAAGGAAGGATCATGGGAAGAGATGACAGCTCCTAAGGGTGAGCCTGCTTGTAAGTTAGCTGTCGGTCAGGATTTCACGGTTCTGCGCGAGCGTCAGAGCATCAAGGGGCAATATCCTTTGTTCCTTGACTGGGTTAAGGATGCAAACTTCAGCTCTCAGTGGTGGTAATAGACTTCAAATACTTAAAATACTATATAGAGAGGGCGGTTGCGCGAGGCAACCGCTCTTTTTTTTGGTAGTCTCGGAATAATGTTGTACTTTTGCACCTTGTTATGGTACTGAATTATATTTGGGTAGCTTTTTTCCTGGTTGCCTTTGTGGTGGCAGCCGTAAAGCTGGTGTTTCTGGGAGACTATGATGTGTTTCCTGCTATGATGGACTCTACGTTCTCGTCGTCAAAGACCGCCTTCGAGATTTCGCTGGGCTTGACGGGCGTGCTGGCATTGTGGCTGGGTGTGATGAAAATAGGCGAAAAGGGTGGGGTGGTCAATGTGCTGGCCCGACTGCTGTCGCCAGTGTTTACGAAACTATTCCCTGACATTCCCAAGGGGCATCCCGTGACGGGTAGCATCTTCATGAATATTGCTGCCAACATGCTGGGACTGGACAATGCTGCCACCCCCTTGGGACTGAAGGCCATGGAGCAGATGCAGGAGCTGAACACCAAGAAGGAAACGGCATCGAACTCGATGATTATGTTTCTGGTGCTCAACACCTCCGGGCTGACGCTGATACCTGTCAGCATCATGGTGTATCGTGCCCAGATGGGGGCGGCACAGCCTACGGACATCTTTATCCCCATCCTGCTGGCCACGTTCTTCTCGACACTGGCAGGCATTGTGGCAACCAGCCTCTATCAGCGCATCAACCTGCTGAACCGCACCATGCTGCTGACCTTGGGCGGTGCGTGTCTTGCAGTGGCAGGCATCATCTGGGGCTTCTCGCAGATGGATCCGGACACCATGAACAAGGTAAGCACTACCATTGCCAACATCCTGCTGATGACCATCATCTGCGGTTTCATTCTGGCAGGCGTGCGTAAGAAGGTCAACGTCTATGATGCCTTCATCGAGGGAGCCAAGGACGGCTTCACGACGGCAGTCCGCATCATACCCTATCTGGTGGCCATTCTGGTAGGCATCGGTGTGTTCCGGGCCTCTGGGGCTATGGATATGCTCATTGGCGGTATGCGCTGGTGTGTGGAACTGACAGGTGTCAATGCCCAGTGGGTGGACGCCATGCCTACGGCACTGATGAAACCGTTGTCAGGCTCAGGAGCCCGTGGCATGATGGTAGATGCCATGACAACCTATGGGGCTGACTCGTTTGTAGGCCGCCTGTCGTGTATCTTCCAAGGGTCTACGGACACTACCTTTTATATATTGGCTGTCTACTTCGGCTCTGTCGGCATCCGCTATACCCGCCACGCGGTTGCCTGTGGCTTGTTGGCAGACCTGGCAGGAGTCATCTCGGCCATCGCGATATGCTATATGTTCTTTGGATAGTGAAAATAGTAAAACTAGTTAAACTAGAGAAAACAAAAAAATCAATCTATGGGAAAACTAAAGACTATCTTCAAGGATACAGCCATCTATGGTCTGTCGAGCATTGTCGGACGATTCTTGAACTACCTGCTGGTGCCACTCTATACCGCTAAGTTCACGGCTGCAAGCGGAGGCTATGGCATCATCACCAACATCTATGCCTATGTGGCACTGGTGCTCGTATTGCTGACGTTCGGCATGGAGACAACCTATTTCCGCTTCACCAACAAGACACATACCGACTCGCAGACTGTCTATTCGACGACCTTGATCAGCGTAGGCACGGTGTCACTGTTGTTTGCCGTCTTGGTTCTGCTGTTGCTGACCCCCATCAGCCAACTGATGGGCTATGGAGAACATCCGGACTATGTGGGAGTGATGGCCGTCACGGTAGCCATAGACTCCTTCCTGTGCATTCCCTTTGCCCACCTGCGTCAGCAGAAGAAAGCACTGAAGTTTGCCGCCTTGAAACTGTTGAACATCGTGATGAGCATCCTCTTGAACGTCTTTTACTTCGTCTGGATGAACGGCAACGATGTGGGCTATGTGTTCTATATCAATCTATTCTGCACAGCCATACTGGCTGTTTGCCTGATGACGGAGTATGTGGGATTCCGCTGGAAACTCGACACGAAGTTGCTGCGCACCATGCTCAGTTATTCGTGGCCCATCCTGGTGTTAGGCATTGCAGGCATCCTGAACCAGACCGCTGACAAGATGCTGTTCCCCTATATCTATCAAGGGGCTGATATGCATGAGCAGCTGGGCATCTATGGCGCCTGTTCGAAGATTGCCATGATCATGGCCATGATTACCCAGGCCTTCCGTTTTGCCTACGAGCCTATCGTCTTTGCCGGCGTCAAGGATAAGGACCAGCATGAGATGTACACACAGGCCATGAAGTACTTCATCATCTTCACCCTGTTGGCCTTCCTCTTGGTGGTGGGCTATATGGACATCCTGAAGTACATTGTCAGGAATCAGGACTACTGGGTGGGACTGAAAGTGGTGCCTATCGTCATGGCAGCAGAGATCATGATGGGCATCTACTTCAACCTGTCGTTCTGGTATAAGCTGATAGACAAGACCATCTGGGGAGCCGTCTTCTCCGGCATCGGTTGTCTGGTGCTCTTAGTTGTCAACATCGTCTTTGTTCCCAAGTACGGCTATATGGCTTGTGCCTGGGGTGGATTTGCAGGCTACGGAGTGGCCATGCTCACCAGCTATTTTGTGGGACAGAAGTACTATCCGCTGGCTTATCCGCTCAAAGAGATAGGAATGTATGTGGTCATTGCCGTAGTGCTGACCATGGCTATGTATAAGGTGCACGAAGACCAACCTATATGGTTGTCGCTGACGGTTAACACGTTGCTCATCCTTATCTTTGTGGCTTATATCATCCAGCGCGATTTCCCGCTTGCAAACCTTCCTGTTGTAGGTAAATATTTTAAAAAGAAATAAGTAATGAGAAAACTATTATTATCGTTGTTAGGTATGTGTGCCCTGAGTGCGCACGCCGATGAGGGTATGTGGACACTGTTCGACCTGCCAAGTGCCATCTACAACCAGATGAAGCAGTATGGTTTCCAACTGTCTAAGGAACAGCTCTACCAGAGCGATGATGCTGTGATGAAGGCTGTGGTGAACTTTGGAGGTTACTGCTCGGGTGTGGTAGTATCACCTGACGGACTGGTATTTACCAACCACCACTGCGGCTTCGATGCCATCCGAAAGCACTCTACCGTTGAGCATGACTACTTGTTGAACGGTTTCTATGCCAAGAGCTATGAGGAAGAACTTCCCAATGAAGACCTCTTCGTCAGTTTCATGGTTGAGCAGAAGGATGTGACAGAGGAATTGCGCCCCTTGCTCGAAGGCCTGCCATTGGTGAAACAAGGCGAAAAGGTCGATTCTATAGAGAATGCCTGGCAGAAGGAGATTCGTAAGCAGGACTCTACCCTGCGCGTAGAACTGAAACCTTTCTACGAGAACAATAAGCTCTATTGCACTACCTATCGCGACTTCGAAGATGTACGTTTGGTATTCACTGTACCTAAGTCAATGGGTAAGTTTGGCGGTGAGACGGACAACTGGATGTGGCCCCGTCAGACCTGTGACTATAGTGTGTTCCGTATTTATGCTGACCCCAAGACGGGTGGCCCTGCCAAATATTCGAAGGACAACGTGCCCTATCATCCCAAGAAGTGGGCAAAGGTATCGATGGATGGCTACAAGCCCGGCGACTTCTGTATGATTATGGGTTATCCGGGCTCTACCAGCCGCTATCTGTCAAGCTACGGTATTCAGGAGCGTCGTGATGCCATCAATGCTCCACGTGTGCAGGTGCGTGGTGTGAAGCAGGAAATCATGCTGCGCCACATGCGTGCCGACGAGGCTGTCCGCATCAAGTACGACTCGAAGTATGCCAGCTCGTCGAACTACTGGAAGAACTCCATCGGCATGAACAAGTGCATCGACAGTATCGGCTTGATTCAGCAGAAGCAGCAGTACGAGGCACGTATCCGTCAGTGGCTGGCCGGCAACAAGGCTCCTGAGGCTGAGGGACTTGACTTCGACAAGATGGCCAGCCTATACCAAAAGCGTATGCAGCTTACCAAGATTCGCACGCTGTTTATGGAATCGTTCTTCCTACAGGACCAGCTGAACTATCGCGCCTGGCGCATACAGTGGGCTATGCCGGTCAAGGGTCCGAAGTCGAAACCTAAGAAACAGTATCATGAGTTTGCTGACAACAGCAACGAATGGGACCAGGCTACCGACATGGAACTGCTGGAAGCCCTGCTGAAGAACTATCGCCAGCAGGTGACGGACAAGGAGTATCTGCCCGACTTCTACGAGACCATCGACGGGAAATTCCATGGTGACTACAAGGCATACGTCACAGCCCTCTATAATAAGTCGGTGTTGATGAAGAACGGCAAGCCCATCTACTTCAACAAGAAGAGTTACAAGAAAGACCTGGGAGTGAAGTTCGGTCTGGACCTCCATGAGCTTCGCTCCAAGATAGACACCGAGCGCCGCGAGCTGTCACAGCAAATCAGCGAGCAGGAGCGTCTGCTCTGTGCTGCCGTATTGCGTATGGAGCAAGACTTGCCCAACTACTCGGATGCCAACTTCACCCTGCGTATGACCTATGGTCAGATTGGTGAGTACACTCTGGGGGGACGCCCGTCCGGCTACTATACCACGGCACGTAGTCTGTGGGAGAAGATGCAGAAGGCCGACCAGAACTTTGAGTACTTTGCTGAGCCCGTCATGCACGAGCTTATGGCTCAGAAAGACTTTGGCCCCTATGCCGACTCACTGACGGGCACCATGCAGCTCTGCTTCCTGTCCAATAACGACATCACGGGTGGCAACTCCGGCTCACCCATCTTTAATAGTAAGGGTGAACTCTTGGGTCTGGCCTTTGACGGCAACTGGGACTCGCTGTCGAGCGACATCTTCTTCGACCGTCAGTTGGCACGTACCATCAATGTCGACGTGCGCTATATGCTCTACATGATGGACCGCTGGGGACACGCAGACCGCCTGCTGAAAGAGATTCATGCGAAATAAAGGAATTCAAATTGCAAATAACCCGTCCTTATTGCCGAATAAGGACGGGTTATTGCTGAATAAGGGTTACTTATTTCTTCTTTCTGGGTTTGCGGATGGCCCAGCCTTCTTCCGAAAAATCGGGAATCTCGCCTTTTAGCTTCTTGGAATGATTGGGGCGCATACCTTTGGGATTCAGGAACTGCATCCATTCGTCTTTTTGGTAGGTGCGGGCTTCCTTGGGCCGTCTGGGCTCTTGGGGCTTTTTAGTTTGACTAGTCTTACTGGTTCTACCAGTCTTACCGGTGCTCCTCGGTCCTTTGGTGGGTTTCCCATGCCCCCCCTCTGCAGCATCGTTGCAGCGCACCTCACGGCCCTTATAGCGCTCGCCATTGATGTACTTCATGACACGTTGGGCATCTTCCTCTGGAACTTCAAAGTACGACATGGTCTGCAGCAGGTCAATATGTCCCACTTCTACATGGCCGTGGACGTTCTTATTGAGAAACTGCATCAGTTCACCAGGATAGAAACCGTCCTTCTTGCCCAGGTTGATGAATAGTTTGGTATAACCCTCAGAGGCTTGGACCTTACAATCTGACTTGCCGCCTTTATTGTCGTTTCGCCGTCCCCGTTCTTCCTTTCTCGAAGTGACTGGCTCTATCTCTGGCGCATTCTTATAATACTCCAGGAACTTGCCAAACTCCAGCGAGACAATCTTCTTGATGAGGTCATCCTTGTCAATATACTCGAAGTAGCGGCTGATGTCCTGCATAAAGGGGGCAATCTGTTCCTCGTCCACGTCGGCTTTGACAATCTGGTCCATGACCTTATAGAGCTGTTTCTTGCAGATTTCCTCGGCCGAGGGGATGGTGCCTTGCTCGAACAGCTTGCCTATCTCTTTCTCGATGTTGCGGATTTTATGCTTCTCGCGGCTGTGGACAATGCTGATAGAAGTGCCTTTCTTGCCGGCACGGCCCGTACGGCCAGAGCGGTGGGTATAGTTCTCAATATCGTCGGGCAGTCCGTAGTTGATGACGTGTGTCAAGTCGTCCACATCCAGTCCGCGGGCTGCTACGTCAGTAGCCACCAGCAGTTGTACGGTATGCTGGCGGAACTTCTGCATAGTCAGGTCGCGTTGCTGCTGCGAGAGATCGCCGTGCAGTGCTTCGGCATTGTAGCCGTCTCGAATCAGTTTGTCAGCCACCTCCTGTGTCTCTATCTTGGTACGGCAGAAGATGATGGCAAAGATGCGTGGGTTGTAGTCCACCAGTCGTTTCAGTGCCAGATACTTGTCCTTGGCATTCACCATATAGTAGATATGGTTCACGTGCTCGGCACCCTCGTTGCGGCTGCCTACCACAATCTCCTTGTAGTCGTGCAGATACCCCTTGGCTATGCGCTCTATCTCGCGGCTCATGGTGGCGGAGAAGAGTAGCGTATTCCTATCCTCGGGCACACCCTCCAGTATGGCATCGATGCTCTCCGAGAATCCCATGTTCAACATCTCATCAGCCTCGTCGAGCACTACATTGCGTACATCATCCAGCTTGGCCACACCGCGCTTCATCAGGTCGATGAGTCGGCCAGGGGTGGCAACAATAACCTGTACGCCCTTGCGCAGCGCACGTATCTGTTGCTCAATGGAGGCACCTCCGTAGACGGCCTCGATATGGATGCCCTCCAGATATTTCGAGAAGTCGCGCATGTCGTCGGCTATCTGCAGACAGAGTTCACGGGTAGGGGCGAGGACCAGTGCCTGTGGCAGTCCTCTGCCTATCTCACCCATGATGGGGCGTGGCTTCTCGGCTATTCGCTGCAATACGGGGATGCCGAATGCAGCAGTCTTGCCCGTACCCGTCTGGGCCAGGGCAATCACATCGTTACGGTTACCTAATAGATAAGGTATAACTTCCTCCTGTACGGGCATGGGCTGTACGAAACCCATCTCCTCAATGGCGCGGCGAATCCCTTCGCAGACACCAAGTTCTTCAAATGTCTTCAATATCAATAACTTTTCTAATTCGGTTGCAAAGTTACGATTTTTTTTTCGTAACTTTGCAAAAGATATGAAGATATGTGTATTTTGTTCGGCAAATCAGCAGATTGACCCAGATTTCTTCGGGCTGACCAGCGAGCTGGGGCGATGGATGGCGCAAGAGGGCCATACCTTGGTGTATGGCGGTGTGAATTGCGGTTTGATGGAGTGTGTGGCCAAGGCGGTTCATGAGGCTGGAGGGCTCACCATCGGTGTGATTCCACAGATTGTGGAGAAGAATGGTCGCATCTCGGAGTATGTGGATGTCGAGATGCTGTGTGACAACCTGAGCGACCGCAAGCAACTGATGCTCGACCAGAGTGATGTCTGCATTGCCCTGCCTGGAGGCATTGGCACAATAGACGAGGTGTTCACCGTAGCGGCCTCGGCCACTATCGGATACCATGCCAAGCGCGTCATCCTTTACAATATGAAAGGCTATTGGGACAGCCTCGTAGCCCTGTTGGATGATCTTCAGACAAAGGGGGCGATACGTGGCGACTGGCACAGCTATATTGGTGTGGCCAGTAGTCTTAATGAAGTTGGGAAGCTGTTAGCGGAGCTTTAGTGCCGCATTTTCGGCGGCTTCCATCAGTTCGCGCTCACCGGGACCTTTGTCGTTGATGCCACAAAGGTGCAGGATGCCATGAATGATGACCCGATGCAGTTCCTCGTCATACTCTTTGTGGAAGAGTTCGGCATTAGAGCGAACGGTATCTAACGAAATCACCAAGTCGCCATTCAGCGTGTCGCCTTCATCGTAGTCGAAGGTGATGATGTCTGTATAATAGTCGTGTCCCAGATATTCGCGGTTAACCTCAAGGATGTGCTCGTCGTTGCAGAACAGATAGCCGAC
>OCVV011103643.1_pt1 | contig 10396 bp, 9 predicted proteins | sample 1539721 | NCBI WGS metagenome assembly OCVV01 (sample SAMN02144230, study PRJEB22623) | gut metagenome | biome: sheep rumen | host: Ovis aries | place: New Zealand
GTTGGTGCAGTAGGAGTGATTCTTGTTTTTATATTTATGCTTTGGAGATTTAAGTTTATAGCAGAGGGTGCTCCTGATAGATATGGTTCCCTTATTGTTGTTGGAATAATAATTCACGTAGCGGTTCAGGTTATCATTAATATGAGCGTTGTTACAAACATCATACCAAATACCGGTGTAACACTTCCTTTTATAAGCTACGGTGGTACGTCCATATTCTTTTTGCTTATTGAAATGGGCCTTCTTCTGGCTGTTTCAAGGCAGATAGAACCTTCGGGAATGAAGAAGGGGGTTGATAGACGTGAGACATAAGATTCATATAGTCCCTATAATCATTCTTGTTATTATTCTCGGGGCGCTTCTTTTTGCCAGCACATATACTTTGAAGGATATAGAAATAGTTGGATGCAATCTGGCTTCAGAGGATCAGGTAAGAGAAACTATTAAAGATGAAACGATAATGAGTAACACACTTCTTCTGTATCTGAAGAACAAATTCGGTAAGATAGAAGATATACCCTTTGTTTCTAAGATGGATATAGAATTTGTAAGTAAGCACAAGGTTAGAGTTGAGGTTTATGAGAAGTCGGTTGCTGGTTGCCTAGAATATATGGAAAGCTATGTGTTCTTCGATAAGGACGGAATAGTAATGGAAACCGCTAAAGATAGGAAAGAAGGCGTTCCGTATATAAAGGGCCTCACAATTAAGAGCTGGCAACTCGGGGAGAAGCTTCCGATAGAGAATAAGAAGAAATTCGATATGATCCTGAATATCACGCAGCTGCTGGAAAAATATGAGCTGGATATTCAAGGAATAGAGTTTACTGCTGATAGTGAAATAATCCTTCGTAAGGATAATATAGAGATAGAACTTGGTGATGGTTCCAACCTTGCGGTTCAGCTGATGAACCTGGGTAGTATACTAGATGCTGAAGGCCTGGAAGGCAAGACGGGAGTTCTATATATGAAGGATTATAGCCTTGAAAATCCCATCGCTAGTTTCAAGGTAAAATAGTAACATAGATTTACATAATTCTGCTTGCCATTTCTTGAATTATTAAGTATAATACAAGATAAGTGTGACTAGACTTTGTAAAAGTATTTTTATTTAAGGAGGAGAAGACCTTGCTTGAGATAAAGTCAAATGACGAGAAAAACCCTGCAAGAATACTTGTTATAGGTGTTGGTGGTGCAGGAAATAACGCTGTAAACAGAATGATTGATGAGAATGTTGAGGGTGTTGAGCTTATAGCTATAAACACTGATAAACAGGCTCTTTCACTCAGTAGAGCTACAACAAAGATTCAGATAGGTGAGAAGCTCACTAAGGGTCTTGGTGCAGGAGCTAAGCCTGAGATCGGTGCTAGCGCTGTTGAGGAAAACAGAGAAGAAATTAATGATATTATTAAAGATGCTGACATGGTATTCGTAACATGCGGTATGGGTGGTGGAACTGGTACAGGTGCTGCACCTATAGTTGCAGAGATTGCTAGAAATCTTGGTATACTTACGGTCGGCGTTGTAACAAAGCCATTTTCATTTGAAGGAAAGCCTCGTATGGCAAATGCTACAAATGGTATAGCAAAGCTTCGCGAGAACGTTGATACACTTATCGTTATTCCTAACGACAAGCTCCTTCAGATATGTGATAAGAGAACAAGCATTCCAGATGCTCTTAAGAAAGCCGATGAGGTTCTTCAGCAGGGTGTTCAGGGTGTTACAGATCTTATTAACAAGCCAGGACTTATCAACCTTGACTTTGCTGATATTCAGACAGTTATGCGTGATAAGGGTATCGCTCATATCGGTATTGGTCATGGTAGTGGAGATAACAAAGCAGTTGATGCTATCAAGGCTGCTATGGATTCACCACTTCTTGAGACAACAGTTGATGGTGCTACAGATATCATCGTTAACTTCTCAGGAAATGTTGGTATCGTTGAAGCATACGATGCTATCACATATCTCTCAGAGGTTGCTGGTGAAGAGGCAAATATCATCTTCGGTACAGTTGATAATGATGTAACTGGTGAGGATGTTAGCATTACAATTATCGCAACAGGTCTTGAAGATGTTGAGAAGAGTGGTACAGTTGTTATGCCAACAGCTAAGGCTGCTCCAAAGGCTCCAACATTTGGTGATACACTTAAGGCTCCTACACTTGGAGCAGGCAAGAAGGCTACACCGGTTCCACTTAATCTTGGATCTGCTAAGCCAGAGGTTACAGAAGGCGTTGAGAGTCCACTTGATAAGACTCCAGAACCTTTCAGTAGCAGTGCCGCTAATCAGAATCTGAAGATTCCTGATTTCCTTAAGAGAGGCTAAGATATAGATAGTTTTAAGGCCGACAACAATATTGTTGTCGGCTTTATTTTATGGTACAATAGTTAGCGGTTTTGTTTGATAATCGTGAGATGAGGATACGCGATATGATCAGTGTTATAATGCCCAGTCATAATAGCGAAAAAACTTTAGATAGAGCTGTCAGATCAGTACTAAATCAGACCTATAAAGATATTGAACTTATTATAGTTGATAATGGTAGTGTGAAGCTGCCTAGGCTTAGTGATGATATTCTTATGGATACTAGAGTTAAGATGCTTGTATATGCTGAGGTGCTTGGTGCGGCGGAGGCCAGAAATGTTGGAGTCAGAGAAGCTGGTGGAGAATATATAGCATTTCTAGATTCCGATGATTATTGGACACCGGATAAATTGGAAAAACAAATAAAGGTTATGGAGAGATTTGTTAACCAGGGGGAGGCTCCAAGACTGGTATTTACTGGTCGTAGCATCATTGATTCGGATGGCAGGGAAACCGGCAGGTATATAGGCTGCAATAAGATTGTTCGTAGAGAACTGCTTTTACGTTCTAATCAGATTAATTGCTCCTCTGTACTTTTAAGAAGAGAAACAGCGCTTAAGTTCCCGTTTCCGGATGGCAATATACATGAGGATTATGTTGTATGGCTTGAGGTGCTGGAGGATGGTGGGTATGCTGCTGGTATAAATAGACCTCTTCTCAAATACACAAAATCCGGATCCAGTAAATCGGGCAATAAGATAAGGTCAGCCATAATGACCTATAATGTTTATAGATACGTTGGAATCAGCAGGCTGGAAAGTCTGAAGCATATGATAACGTATACAATCTATGGAATTAAAAAGCATTATTTAAGTTAAAGGATGAATATAATGGAACAAAAAGGTAGAGCAGAATTACTTCTGGAGGGACTTAAAACTAGAATAAAAGATGCACCTTCACAGACAATGCATCAGGAAAATGCGGTCCTTGATAGAGAAGAGCTTCTAAGGCTTGTTGAGAATATATCTGAAGTAGTTAAGAATGAACTGAATACTTATCGTGAAGTTAATGATAAGCGGGCGCGTATAATCAAGGAAGCTAAGGAAGAGGCTGAAGAGATACTCTATCAGGCAGAGAGAACAGCCAGCCGAATCAGAGTAACAAAGAGAAAGGATACCGAGCCACCTTCATTTAGGGCGTCAGATCTCAATAAGGATGAGAAGGATTCTCTTAGGATGGCCTCTGATATATATGCTGCTTCACTTATTTATACAGATGAGATGCTTACAGAGGTTGATCACCTGGTTGCAGATTCCTATGAGAAGATCGAACAGGAATATGCCCGAATGAGAAGTACTCTCAGGCAGAAGATAGAAGATATAGCAGAGAATAAGGCTGAGCTTATGAGTAACCTGAATGGTCTCAAGGCTAATGACAGATATGCACAGATTCTCGAGCTAAGTGATCTGCTTTCTGTGGAGCTTTATAATGAGCGTAAGAAGGCCATGGCTAGAGAAAGAGAAGAAAGAGCACAGATGAGATTTATCCTTAATGAGGATGAAGAGACTGAGGTTAAACAGGATAATGCCAGACCACCTATTAGTCCTGATAGAACTGCTGTTAAGATTGAACAGGAGAGTAAGGGCGGTCTTGAGATAGAGATAATGGATAGAAGTGATGAGGTGACTAATCGAGATGAAGGAACTGGAGACGTACATTAGAGTAGTAAATTATTATGAGACGGATCAGATGCAGGTGGTGCACCATTCGAATTATGCGAGATATCTGGAGGAAGCAAGACTTCACCTGATGGATCAAATAGGTCTGTCGTATGATAAGCTTGAGAAAATGGGCATAATAATACCGGTGCTGGAGCTCCATGATTATTATATCAAGTCTATTACATATGGTGATGTAATAGAGATAAAACCAATGGTTATCAAGGTGACACCGGTAAGATTCACTCTTAAGTATGAGATATACAGGTCGGGAACGGATGAACTCCTGCACACAGCCCAGACCTCACATGCTTTTGTAGATACAGATTTTAAACCAATGAATCTTAAGAAAAAGTACCCTGAGGTATATGCTGCAATGCAGGAAATAGTTGTTCAATGATTATAGAGATGTTGCTAATCAGTTTTAGCAACATCTTTTCTTTTGTTTTTCTTATCTTTGTATAGCTCGGCATCTGCTTCAGTCATTTCCGCCTCTATATCAAGAGAATCGCTGACTGTAAGCTCTTTGAAGCCGTGGCTGAATTCTACGTAGTAAGGCTTATGGTCTTGTTCATTAACCCTATCCTGATAATAGGACATGCTGTCCTTTATATTCTTGATAGTAGTGCCGTCCATATCGGCTACGAAAACAGCAAATTCATCGCCACCGATTCGTGCAATTATAGTTCCCTTTGGAAAGCTCTTTCTAAGTGTGTTGGCAATGCTGGTGAGAGCGAAATCACCATCCTTATGTCCATATCTATCATTAACCTGCTTCAGGTTATCCATATCGATATAACCAACCAGCCCTGGCTTACCATTGTTGCTGGTATTACTGGTTAGTTGATCTACAGCTTCGAAGAAACCGCGGCGGTTATATAGACCGGTTAGCTCGTCAGTTACGGAAATGGCATTTAGCTGATCATTCTTGTCGCGAATCTCATTCATAGTAACCTCTAGACGATTCTGGATAGCTATTTCCTGTCTCATCAGGTTGATGAACTTCAGTGCTGTTCCAAGCTGCAGAGAGGTTGAATATACATTACTGAAGTTTTTCAAATCTGTTTCACATAGGAGAAGACCATGTTGGGCTTCATTTGTAAGAAGCGGAGTCAGAACCATGGTGTGTCTTCTCTCGTTTGGTGTATATTTATTGTCAAAAATCATGTAGGTAGGGAAGATTCTTTTTTCGTTAGTCAGAACCATAACCTTCTCATCCTTGCAGAAAGCCTGCAGGTTAATGTATTTTGGAACATTCCACATTCCGTCATTTAATAGGACAGGCAAATCATCATATAGGTATAAGTATGCGCTTGCGAAGCCGTTCCATCTATGAAGATTTTGGACAATAAGCCTGTAGCATTTTTCATCATCCATAGCAGTGAGAAGAGTATCTCTTGTGAGTCTCATAGACTGCCATACAGATTCCTTGTTTCTCTTGACCTCATCCATATATTCGTTTGCTACGTAATATGATACGTGTGTCATTATTACATTAAAGGCAGACACAAGCTTAACGTGTTTGTCCTCGCCAAAATCAAGTCCTAGAAGAAAATCGGATAGCTGGCTCATCATATAAGTAAACTTATTATGTGAGTAATAATGTATTATGATGTTGCTGCTTAGAACCTTATCGGTTTCAGCCTGAAGCTGTTCCTCGGTATATTCGGACCCGTCATAAATGATATTTCCGAAAATTTCAAAAAATGGATTGAGCACATCAAAAAGCTGTTTAGAATAGAATGTATTATAGTAATGGCTCATGAATAAATCTTCGAACTTCTTGATAAGAGTTTTGCTATTCATTTTTCCGGAAGATATATCAATGCTGTTGAGTACCTCTTTATTCTTGGCAGGATTACATCCACAGGAAAGTCTCTTTACAAGCTTTGAATGTAGGAGAGATAGAGAGGTTTCACCTGTCTTGATAAGTTCCAGTGCCTGGTATACAGCGTTATAGCCCAGGTCCATTACGTTATTATCTACAGTTGTAAGAGGTGGGGCCAGTGACAGGGAGGTTGGAGTGTTGTCATAGCCGGTAACTATTATATCCTTACCTATTTTCAGCCCCTTCTTCTTAATAGCCTTATATCCACCAATGGCCATAGTATCATTAGCGAAAACAATGGCTTCAAGACCTGGATTATCATCCAGAAGCTTGGTAACGAGATCCTCTGTGAATTCAGAGAAATTACCATAGGCTACCTTTTTCTCATCATATGGAATATTATTTTCTGCAAGTACCTTCTTGTATATGTTAAATCTTTCGAGAGCATCAGCATTCTCAAGACGACCGCTGACAAAGGCTATTTCTCTTTTTCCGTGATCCTTTATTATATGCTCTATACATGCACGCATTCCTGTTGCACCCTCTGTATATAGGTAAGGATATCCAGGAATTTCAGCTTCAATTGTTAGAATAGGAAGATCAAAATAATCCAGAAAAGCCTTCTTATCTTCAACGGATAGAAAGCTGCCTATTGAACCAATAGAAATGATAAGTGCATCTAGAGATTTCTTGTTTGCATAGTAAAAAATCGAATTGTATTGATAGTCGTATTTGGCGTTAATGGGATCGTTATAAGAAGCATTTAGATACATGCCAGGAAGAATAGTAAGATTCACATCTGCTTCTTCGGCGGCATATTCTACACCCTTGCAGATCTCAAATGCATAGTCATTGTCCAAATGACAAGTAAGAAAGCCTATGTTTGGCCTGTGTTTATCTAGCATAGTCTGTTTCCCCCTCTGATAGTAAGAGATAGTAACAAAATAACTGATTTTAGATTCCCCATAACTATCTTATATTTTAACATAATGAGCATCAAAATTAAACTATTTTTAGGTCCTGGCGGTGTTTACAAAAGAGGGTTGATAATTTATAATAGGGGCGGTTGTGTGAGGGCATTTGTCCTATTAATTAGAAACCATTAATTTAGTATCCGGGAGGAAAAATCATGGATTACAAAAAATCAGGAGTAGATATCGAAGCAGGCTACAGATCAGTTGAACTGATGAAGGAACATGTTAAGAAAACAATGAGACCAGAAGTTTTAGGAGGTCTCGGAGGTTTTGCTGGAGCATTTGATCTCAGCAAGATTAAGGACATGGAGGAGCCAGTTCTTCTTTCCGGAACAGATGGTTGCGGAACTAAGGTTAAGCTTGCTTTTATTATGGATAAACATGACACTATTGGAATAGATGCTGTAGCTATGTGCGTAAATGATATAGCTTGTTCAGGTGGAGAGCCACTTTTCTTCCTTGACTATATAGCTTGTGGAAAGAACTATCCAGAGAAGATAGCTTCTATAGTTAAGGGCGTTGCGGAAGGATGTCTTCAGTCAGAGGCAGCCCTTGTTGGAGGGGAGACAGCAGAGCACCCAGGACTAATGCCAGAGGATGATTATGATCTTGCTGGTTTCGCAGTTGGTGTAGTTGATAAGAAGGACCTTATTACAGGCGAAAACATCAAGGCAGGAGATACACTTATCGGTATAGCTTCTTCTGGAGTTCATAGTAATGGCTTCTCACTCGTTAGAAGTGTATTTGAAATGACTAAGGAATCCCTTGATACATATTATGATGAACTTGGTAAGACTCTTGGTGAGGCACTTATCGAGCCTACAAGAATATATGTTAAGGGTCTTAAGGCAGTTAAGAAGGCTGGAGTAACTATTAAGGGCTGCAGCCACATAACAGGTGGTGGATTCTATGAGAATATTCCTCGTATGCTTCCTGATGGAGTTGGAGTAAAGGTTAATAAATCCTCTTACGAAGTACCAGCTATCTTCAAGCTTCTCGCAGAGAAGGGGGATATTGATGAACATATGATGTATAACACCTTTAATATGGGAGTTGGAATGGTGCTGGCGGTAGACCCAGCTGATGCTGACAAGACTATCGAAGCCCTCGCAAGCACAGGCGACAAAGCCTTCGTACTTGGCGAAGTAGTAAGCGGCAACAAAGAAGTTGAGATAAACTGAGCCAGTGGGGACGGTTCTTCTGACAACTTTTGTGAACTATTTGTGAAAATGTAGAATGGAGATATTATATGAGAGTTCTGGTTCTTGTATCAGGCGGAGGTACTAACCTTCAGGCGATTATAGATGGAGTTGCAGATGGCTCCATAACAAATACAGAAATAGTAGGAGTCCTGAGTAATAATTACGGAGTATATTCTCTTGAAAGAGCTGAGAAGGCAGGAATCAAAAATGAAGTTATAGCACCTAAGGATTTTCCTGATAGGTCCTCCTTCAATAAAGCATTTCTTGCTAAACTGGACGAGTACAAGCCAGACCTTATCGTACTAGCAGGCTTCCTTGTGGTTATACCAGAGATAGTTATAGAGAAGTATGAAGGTAAGATAATAAATATCCACCCTTCACTAATCCCTTCCTTCTGTGGAAAAGGATACTACGGACTCAAGGTTCACAAGGCTGCTCTGGATAGAGGAGTTAAAGTTTCCGGCGCTACAGTACATTTCGTAGATGCAGGAACTGACACAGGTCCAATCATCCTACAGAAGGCCGTGTATGTAGAAAAGGGCGACACCCCAGAAACCTTGCAACGCCGTATCATGGAAGAAGCCGAGTGGAAGATTCTCCCTCAAGCTATCAATATGATAGCGAACGGCGAAGTAGCCTACACCCAGCCCTCCGATATGAGGAACTAATTATCCCGCGTGCAGGTGGTGAAAGAGCTGTTATGAAACTTTCGAGACCCTAGAGCAACCTCGGTACTTAGCGATTCACGAACGAAGTGAAGTGAGAGCTTAGTAGCCGTTAGGTTGCGGCCGGAGCGAAAGCGCGTCTCGAGAAGTTTTATAACAGCTCTGACCACCACCTGCCGTGGAAAATACTGAATTCAGAAAGGAAATAGAAAATGAAAATCATGATCGTAGGCGGCGGAGGCCGTGAGCACGCAATTGCCTGGGCCGTAGCAAAGAGCCCTAAATGTGAGAAACTATACGCAGCACCAGGAAATGCCGGAATAGCAGAACTGGCAGAATGCGTTAATATATCAGTTATGGATGCACCTGCTCTTGTAGCATTTGCAAAGGAAAAGGACGTAGATTTCGTTATAGTTGCACCTGATGATCCATTGGCAGCAGGCGTTGCTGATGCATTCCTGGATGCTGGAATCAAGACTTTTGGACCACGTAAGAATGCAGCAATCATCGAAGCTTCCAAGGCCTTTTCTAAGGACCTTATGAAGAAGTACAACATTCCTTCTGCAGCATATGAGACCTTTGAGGATGCAGACGAAGCTATCAAGTACCTCGAGTCACAGGAGGCCCCATATGTACTTAAGGCAGATGGACTTGCTCTTGGAAAGGGTGTTCTTATATGTCAGACACTCGAGGAGGCTAAGGCAGGAATCAAGGAGATCATGGTAGATAAAAAGTTTGGTGAAGCAGGAAACAAGGTTGTCATTGAAGAGTTCATGACAGGCCGTGAGGTTTCAGTTCTTTGCTTCTCAGATGGTAAAACTATTCTTCCTATGACCTCTGCACAGGATCATAAGCGTGCAGGCGATGGCGATACAGGCCTTAATACAGGCGGCATGGGTACATTTTCACCTAGCCCATTCTATACTGATGAAGTAGCTAAGTTCTGTGAGGAAAATGTATATCAGAGAACAATTGATGCGATGGCTTCAGAGGGCAGAGAATTCAAAGGAGTTCTTTTCTGCGGACTTATGCTTACAGAGAAGGGACCTCGAGTTCTGGAGTTCAATGCTCGTTTTGGTGATCCAGAGGCTCAGGTTGTTATCCCTAGACTTAAGAATGATATAGTTGAAGTTATGGAAGCTTGTGCGGATGGAACTCTTGATCAGATAGATCTTCAGTTTGAGGATAATGCGGCAGTTTGTGTAATGCTTGCATCTGATGGATATCCAGTTTCTTATGAGAAGGGATACGAGATCAGAGGACTTGAGAACTTCAAGGATAAGGATGGTTACTATGTATTCCATTCTGGAACAAAATTTGATGGTGACAAGGTTGTTACAAACGGTGGTAGAGTACTTGGTGTAACAGCTATTGGAAATGATCTTGTAGAAGCAAGGGCAAATGCCTATAAGGCAACTGAATTAATTGACTTTGATAATAAATACATGAGACATGATATAGGTAAAGCGATAGATGAGAGATAAACTGCCTTTTTCCGAAACTGCTGAGCTTGTGCTTGAGGGCGCCAAGGACCTGGCAGATAGACTGAATAATGATTACGTAGATGTCAGACATATAATTATTTCCCTTTATACTACACATAAGGGTCTGGCATATAGAGTCATGCTCAAAAATGGAATAAGAGGCGAAGAAATTCATTATATAGTAGATGGACTGGCTAGTGAATCCAATGCGATAGGGCATC
>OCVV011356719.1_pt1 | contig 10396 bp, 7 predicted proteins | sample 1539721 | NCBI WGS metagenome assembly OCVV01 (sample SAMN02144230, study PRJEB22623) | gut metagenome | biome: sheep rumen | host: Ovis aries | place: New Zealand
AATGACATCAACCAGACGCGTTGTTTCTGGACGCGTGGCAAGGGCGAAAGCGGTGCCGAGGTGGATTTTGTGTGGAACATGGATTCCCTGCTGATACCTATCGAAGTGAAGTCCGGCCAGAATAGCCATCTTCGATCGCTGCATTCCTTCCTCGACGAGGCCCCGATCGACTTTGCCGTGCGGGTGTGGTCGGGCGGGTTCTCGGTCAACGATGTCGTCACCACCCGCCTCCACAAGCCGTTCCGCCTCGTCAATCTGCCATTCTATCTTGTGGGCAACCTCGAACAGATAATCAAACGATACATATAGTTCCATGAAGAAGCAAGAATATACCGTCACCGAAGCACAGGGACTGCTGGAGTTCCTGATAGGGAAGATGCCCGACACCTCACGCACGAAGGTGAAGGAACTGCTGGCGCACAACATCTATGTCGATGGGCGCCGCACCAGCCAGTTCAACTTCCCGCTGCAGCCCGGCCAGCGGGTCAGCATCGAGCGCGCCTCGTTCCAGGACCGTCTGCGTCCGCGCGACCTCGACATCGTCTTCGAGGACCAGCACCTGCTGGTGGTCAACAAGCACGAGGGCCTGCTCAGCAACAGCCGCAACCCGAAGGACAAGACCGTCATCACCGTCCTCAACCAGTACCTCGACGCCACCCGCCAGCGTTGCCACGCCCATATCGTGCACCGGCTCGACCGCGACACTTCGGGCCTGATGGTGGTCAGCAAGAGCAAGGAGGTGAGCCAACGCTTCGAGGAGGACTGGAAGGGCACCGTCTACGACCGGCGCTATGTGGCCGTGGCCTGGGGCCACATCGAGCCGCCGAAGGGCGAGATACGCTCGTGGCTCACCGACGGCGAATACTGCGTGCTCTCGTCGCCCACCGACAACGGCGGCAAGCTGGCCGTGACCCACTACGAGGTGACGCAGACCTCGCGCCGCTACTCGCTCGTCGACCTCAAGCTCGACACCGGCCGCCGCAACCAGATCCGCGTCCACCTGCGCGAGCTGAAGCACCCCGTCGTCCACGACCCCATGTATGGCTACAAGGACGACATCTCGCCCGTTTCGCGCCTCTGCCTCCACGCCTACCGCCTCTGCTTCCGCCACCCCGTCACCGGCCGTCGCCTGCAGTTCGAGACCCCCGTGCCGGCCCCCTTCCTGAAGCTGATGGAACTGTAGCCGATTTCAAATTAGATCGTGCACGATCTATTTTCCACCGCCTCCGTATCACCTCCGCAGCATGTCCGCGTCAAGTCCGGGGTAAGTCCGCGGATAGTCCGCCCGCGGGCGGACAAACTGCGTGGTTGTCACGCAGTTAACCCGTAGATGATCCCTGGTTAACCATAAGTCACTGTACGTCAGACGAAAAGAAAACCGCGCCCGCCGGAGGACCTGAGTCCCCGGCGGGCGCGGATGGCTGCATCGGGAGGTGGGTCGGGATGCAGATAGATCGTGCGCGATCTATTTTTCAGAGTTGCTCTTTGAGGTCGACGAGGAAGCGTCGTACCGAGGCGAGCTGGTTGACCAACTCCTGCTTCGGGTCGTCGAGGGGACGCATGCGCAGCTGGTCGCGCACGCCGTCGAGGGTGTAGCCGCAGTCGCGCGTGAGGTAGCGTATGCGCCGTAGGATGTCGATGTCGCGCTCGGTGTAGGATCGCACGCCGCGTTTGTTCTTGACGGGGTGCACCTCGTCGAAGGCTGTTTCCCAGAAGCGCAGCACCGACTGGGGCTCGCCGATCATGTCGGCCACTTCGCCGATGGAGTAGTAGAGTTTGTCCATATATTCAATAACTATAATAGCCGGAGTTTTCCTGGTAATTCTTCTTCTTCTCGTATTTGACGTCGCGGAGGGCGTCGGCTTTGATGTTGATCTGGAAGAACCAGCTCTTGTAGTAGCCGAAGGGGACCCACGAGAAGCGCATCTCCCAGCAGTGGAGGTCGCGGTAGATGTCGACGGTGGTGTAGGACATGCCTTTGTTCGAGATGTCGTAGCCGGTGGACATGGCGAGGCGCCAGTTGGGTGTGAGGCTGACGTTGGCCGAGAGAGTGATGCTCTGGATGGTCTCGGACTGGATGTTCATGACGGAGGCTACGTAGCGGTCGACGTGTGAGAAGGTGTAGCTGAGGCTGACGTTCCAGGGGACGTCGAAGTCGGCGTAGCCGCCGAGGAGGATGGGTATGGGGGTGGAGTAGGGGGTCTGGATGAGGGTGGAGGTGGGGCGGCCGGTGGTCTTGGCGTCGGCACCTTTTTTGGAGGAGAAGGTGTTGGGGTTGAGGCTGTAGGAGAGTTGGGTGCTCCAGGTGCTGTTGTCCATGCGGAAGAGGCGCCGTTCGGTCTGCCAGAGGAGTTGGTTGTGGAGGCGGCCGAGGGTGTCGATGACGTAGGGCGAGAAGGAGCCGCTGTAGTTGAGCACGAGGGCGCGGAAGAGGGTGGTGCGGCCGCTGACGGCGAGGCTGCTGAGGTTGAGCGAGTCTTTGGCCAGGTCGTAGCCCATGGCGAGGTTGAGGTTTTCGATGAGGGCTATCTTCTTGACTTCGGCGGTGGTGTCGAAGGGGTTTTGGACTTTGATCTCGAGGTTGTTGCCGATGCTGAGGCGGAGGTTTCCGCTGCGTCCGTCGGGCGGGCCGCCGTAGAGCGACTGCTGGAAGATGGAGTAGCGGTGGACGTAGCCGGTGGTGTCGGTGTATTGTCGCCACCAGCCGTAGCGTTCGGCGCCGAAGTCGGGGTGGTAGGAGAAGGAGAGGGAGGGGTTGATGACGTGGCGGAGGGCCTTCAGCGGGCCGCGGTTGAACTGGAACATGCCGTAGATGCGGGTGGAGAGGGAGGAGGAGATGTTGAAGTCGCGGTTGGCGCGGAAGCCGGTGACGGTGTCGATGGTGAGGGAGCCGTCGGTGGGGTCGTAGTGCCGTTCGGTGGTGCGCCAGTGCCAGCGTTCGGTGTAGGAGACGGAGTTGGTCCAGTTGAAGAAGCGGAGCACTTTGACGCTGCTGCTGAGGGGCAGCTGTTGCTGGACGCCGTACTGGAGGCGGTCGAGGGTGAGGGGGGTGAAGAGTTCGGAGTCGGGGGTGGTGAGGTTGTTCTCGGCGTTGAGGACGTAGGAGAGGGAGATATTCTCGTACCAGCGGTAGGCGCCGGAGGGGTTGCGGCGGCGCAGGGGGTAGAAGGTGATGGAGGAGAGGGAGATGGAGGGCAGTTTGATGTTCATGATGCCGGTCTGGGCGTTGAACGACTCGCGGGCCGAGGCGGCGAGGTTGAACCAGGGGCCGAGTTTGGTGGTGTAGCTGATGGAGGAGGTGGTGGTGGAGTTGAAGTAGTCGGCCCGGTTGGTGGTGTTCTTGCTGTAGTTGCGGCTCTGGAGGTTGACGTTGGCCGAGAAGCGGGAGTAGGGGTTGGCTTTGGCGTCCTGGTCGTGCTGCCAGGTGAACTTGAAGTCGTTGAAGGAGCTGAAGTTGGCGGTGTCGCCGCGGATGCCCTCGAAGGTCTGGCCGTAGCGCAGGTCGACGGCGCCCTTGTATTTGTAGCGCACGTAGTAGTTGCTCTTGGCCTCGGCGGCCCAGGAGAGGTTGGTGTAGAGTTCGCCGAGGAGGGAGAGGTCGAGGTTGTCGCTGAGGGCGAAGTAGTAGCCGCCGTCCTTGAGGTAGTAGCCGCGGTAGTTCATCCAGCCGTAGGAGGGGATGAGGATGCCGCTCTGGCGCTGTTTGGTGATGGGGAAGAAGGCGAAGGGGAGGGCCACGGGGGTGGGGACGTCCTCGACGGTGAGCCAGGCGGGGCCGGTGACGATCTTGTTGTTGGTGATGAGTTTGGACTTGGTGAAGTTGATGGCGAAGTGGGGGTGGGCGTAGTTGCAGGTGGTGTAGCTGCCGCCGTCGAGGTACATGACGCTGTCGTTGACCTTCTTCACCTTGCGGCCGTGGAGGAAGCCGTCGCCCTCCTGGGTGATGACGCCCTGGATGATGCCCTTCTGGGTGGAGTAGTTGAAGGTGATGCTGTCGGCGTGGTACTCGGCGTCGTCCTGCTTGAAGAAGGGTCGGCCAATGGTGTTGCCGGCGGTGTCGAGGTGTCCGTAGGCGTGGAGGGTCTGGCGGTTGAAGTCGACCTCGACGTGGTCGGCCCGAAGGTTCATGGTCTGGTAGTCGATGGTGCCGTCGGAGTAGAGGAAGGCGCGCCGCGAGTCAAGATTCATGGCAACGGAGTCGACGGCCTTGTAGCGTATGATGTCCTTGATGGCGTTGGGCGAGGGGGCCATGAGGGTGTCGATGTCGTCGGTTTGGGAAAAAGAGGAGAGTGGGGCCAACAGCAACACTATCAGCGGCAAAAAGAGTTTCAGAATATGTCCGTATATGCGGCTCAAATTATTTTCGTATCACTATTCAAAAATATTTCGTATTTTTGCATTTTGTTTGACAGGCAAAAATAGAAATGCGCATATGAAACGAGTAATTGCAATAATTATTGTGCTATTGATGTCTTCGGGGGCTGTTTTTTCTCAGACGAGGGAGACGTACCGTGTGCGGACGGTGGTGATCGACCCCGGCCACGGGGGTGCCAAACCGGGCGCACAGGGCAAGAAGTCGTGGGAGAAAAACATCACTTTGTCGGTGGCCAAGAAGTTTGGCAAGCTGATCGAGGACAACTACCCTGATGTGAAAGTGATCTATACGCGCACCACCGATGTGGACATCTCGCTGGCCGAGCGTGCCCACATTGCCAACCGCAACAAAGCCGACCTCTTCATATCGATCCATGCCAACTCGCACCCCACCAGTGCGCCGACGGGCGTGGAGACCTTCGTCATGGGCCTCTCGGAGAGCCGTGCCAACCTGGAGGTGGCTAAGAAGGAGAATGCCGACATACTGCTCGAGGCCGACTACAAGAACAACTCGGACTACAGTGGCTTCGACCCCAACGCACCGGAGACCTACGTGATGCTGACGATGTTCCAGAACGCCTTTATCGACAAGAGCCTCAATCTGGCGCAAGCCATACAATCGCAGTACAAGCAGCAGTTGAAGACCATCAACCGCGGTGTGAAGCAGGCCGAGCTCTACGTGCTCTACAAGACTACCTGTCCGTCGGTGCTGACCGAGATCGGTTTCATCAGCAACCCCACCGAGGAGGCCTTCATGCTCAGCGACGAGGGGCAGGCCAAGATCGCCGTCAGCCTGTTCAACGCCTTCATGACCTACAAGGCCACCGAAGAGGGGACCGACAAGATTGCCAACCCGGTGATCAACATCAAGGGTTGGAGCGACGGTGCTGCCAAGGAGCCTGCCAAGAAGGTTGAGGAAAAGAAGGAAGAGCCCAAGCCCGAGGTGAAGAAGGAAGAGCCCAAGCCCGAGGTGAAGAAGGAGGAAGCCAAGCCTGAGGTGAAGAAAGAGGAGCCGAAACCTGAGGTGAAGAGGGAGGAAGCCAAGCCTGAGATGAAGAAAGAGGACCCGAAGCCCGAGGTGAAAGAAGCCCCAGCCCCTGTGCCTGTTCCCACTCCGGAGGTTGCTCCTGCGCCCACTCCTGCCCCGATCCGGGTGGAGAAGCCCAAGCCCCCGGTGGCCCTTCCGCCGGTGCAGAAGGAAGTTCCTGCTTCTACCCCCGAGCCAACCCCGGTCCCGGCGACCCCGCAGGGCCTCCAGGCACCGCAGCATACGGCCCAGGCCGATGCGGCCAGTTACTACACGGTGCAGTTCCTGATGCACCCCACGCTGCTCAAAGCCGGTGCCAGCGAGCTGGGTGGCGTCAGCGACTTCCAGGCGGTGAAGAAAGAGCGTGGATACGTCTACACGACGGGCCGCTTCCAGACGTTGAACGAGGCGGTGCAATACTGCGCCTACCTGAAGAAGAACAGCCCGTTCAAGGACGCCTGGACCACCCAGTACAAGGCCGAAGCTACCCCCGAGGCGGCCCCTGCCAAAGAGCCCGCCACCCCCAAGGAGACGAAGGCTGCCACAGCCTCCGACGTCACCTACCGCGTGCAATTCTGCACGGCGACGCGCCGCATGAAGGCCGGCGACCCCGACCTGCAGGGCATCAAGGACTTCCACATCGCCCCGTCGGGCAAGTATTTCCTTTACACCGCCGGCAACTACCGCACCCTGGCTGAGGCCCAGAAGCGCCTGCAGACCATCAAGAGCACCACCCGCTTCAAGGACGCCTTCGTGGTGGCCATTTTCAACGGGCAGCGCATCACCCTCGAGCGGGCGGCTCAGATCGAAAAACAGAACAAGAAGAAATGATAGAAGTAAAAGATATCTCCAAGCTCTACGGCGAGCAACGAGCGCTGGACCACGTCTGTCTGACCGTCCAGCCGGGCGAGATTGTGGGCCTGCTCGGCCCCAATGGGGCCGGCAAGTCAACCCTGATGAAGATCCTCACCTGCTTCATTCCCCCCACCGAGGGCGAGGCCGCCATCTGCGGCCACAGCATCTACGACGACACCCTGGCCGTGCGCCGCAGCATCGGCTACCTGCCGGAGCACAACCCCCTCTACCTTGACATGTATGTGCGCGAGTACCTGCGCTTCGCCGCCGGTCTGAGCGGCGTGAAGAAGGTCAACCAGCGGGCCGACGAGATGATCGAGCTCACGGGCCTCACGCCCGAGGCCAACAAGCGCATCGGCCAGCTCTCCAAGGGCTACCGCCAGCGCGTAGGCTTGGCCCAAGCCCTGATCCACGACCCCCAGGTGCTCATCCTCGACGAGCCCACCACCGGCCTCGACCCCAACCAGCTGGAGTTCATCCGTGGCGTCATACGCCAAGCGGGCAAGAACAAGACCGTCCTCCTCTCGACCCACATCATGCAGGAGGTGGAAGCCATGTGCAGCCGCGCTGTGATCATCAACTACGGCCGCATCGTCGCCGACGAGAGCATGACGGGCCTCAACGCCAAGAAGCTCACCGAGCAGTTCCACAAATTGACCATGAGTTAAACAGAAACACCCACCGTTATGAATAAAAGCGAACTCATCCAACTCATCCGCGAGCGCCGTTCGTTCCTCTGCGTCGGCCTCGATACCGACCCCGCCAAGATGCCCGAGCACCTGCGCTCGGCACAGGACGGCGTCTTCCAGTTCAACCGCGCCATCATCGACGCCACCATCGACCACTGCGTGGCCTACAAGCCCAACCTGGCCTTCTACGAGGCCCTCGGCATCGAAGGCCTGCGCCAGCTGAAGCTCACCATGGACTACCTGCACAGCCTCGGCAAGCCGGTCTTCACCATCGCCGACGCCAAGCGCGGCGACATCGGCAACACCAGCGAGCGCTACGCCCGCGCCTTCCTCGACCCGAAGGGCGACTTCAACTTCGACGCCATCACCGTGGCCCCCTACATGGGTGCCGACTCGGTCACCCCCTTCACCGTCTACGACGGCAAGTGGGTCATCCTCCTCGCCCTGACCTCCAACAAGGGCGCCTTCGACTTCCAACTGACCGAGGACCGCGACGGCACGCCGCTCTACCAGCGCGTGCTCGAGACCTCGAAGCAGTGGGGCTCGGAGGAGAACATGATGTACGTCGTCGGCGCCACCAAGGCCCAGATGCTCACCGACGTGCGCCGCATCGTCCCCGGCTCCTTCCTGCTCGTGCCCGGCGTGGGCGCCCAGGGCGGCAGCCTCGAGGAGGTGTGCCGCTATGGCCTGAACGCCGACTGCGGCCTGCTCGTCAACTCGTCGCGCGGCATCATCTACGCCTCCTCCGGCACCGACTTTGCCGAGGCCGCCGGCCGCGAGGCCCGCAAGCTGCAGCAGCAGATGGCCGCCTGTCTCTAGTAATCCCCTTCAGTCATGAAACTCCGAACCCTCCTCCCGGCGCTGGTGCTCCTGCTCCTTGGCGCCTGCGGGCGCGAAAGCAGCGACCGCCTCGAGCTCCTCGTCGAACCCCTCGGCCCCGCGGCGGGCACCAAACTGGCCGTGCAGAACGATTCCAAGGCCGTATGGACCGACGGCGACATCATCAACGTCAACGGCGAGTGGAAGACCGTCGCCACGAACGGTGCCGGGCAGGCCAGCGTCAGCGGCATCGTCCAGCGCGAGGTCAACAGCGCCTGCTTCCCGGCCGGCATGGCGGGCAGCAACGACCTCTCGGCCGACGAGGTCACCATGACCCTGCCTGCCGAGTACCACTACCGCACCTCCGGCGGCGCCCAGCTGCTCGACCTGCCCATGGTGGGCCGCTCCCCTGCGGGAGATCCGCTGCAGATGCGCCATATCACGGCCGCCCTGTGCGTGGTGCTCAAGAATCAGATGGGGGTATCGTTGACGATAGACCGCATCACCGTGACCAGCGATACCAGCAATAGTTACCAGCTCAGCGGCAGCCGCACGGTCGATATGGAGAATATCACCTCGACGGCTGCGGTCGCCACCGACAATGAAACCGATCGGAAGGTGGCGATGCTTTTCGACCGCGAGGCCCTGGTGGTGCCCGCCGGTGAACAGCGCAAGGTGCTGATCCCGGTGCTGCCGGTGGGCAGCAGCAACCACTTCACCATCAGTGTCAGCGCCCGCCACGAGGGCTCGCGCTACAACTACTCCTGCACGCAGACCACCGGCGGCGCCCTGGAGCGCAACGTGCTGGCCTACGCCGCCGTCGACTTCAGTGGCGTGGCGGCCAGCCCTCTCTTTGATGCCACTGGCATGCCCAACCAGTACTTCCTCCGCACCAGCAGCGACCTCGTGGTCCTCAGCGAAGCCGCGGCGGGCGAGTGGACCCTGCCGGGCTCCACGACGAAGTACAGCGAGTGCAGTTACCGTCTGGCAGCCGATATCGACATGTATGACGTCACGTTCCACCCCATCGCCAACTACACCGGCACCCTCTTCGACGGCAACGGCTACACCATCAGCAACCTCACCATCGATGGCGCCGACGGCTACTGCGGCCTCTTCAAGACCTCCTTCGGCCTCACCATCCAGAACCTCACCATCCAGAACCTCACCCTGCGCCATACGGCGCCTCCTGTCGTCAACCAGACGTACCATCTCGGTGCCTTTGTGGGACAGGCCGGTGGCGGCGTGACCATGACCAACTGCCAGCTTCTTAACATGTATGTAGAAGGGGCGGACTTCACGTCGTTGTCCAACACCGTCTACCTCGGCGGGCTTGTGGGCTCGCTGAACGGCGGCGGCTCGCTGACTGGCTGTAGTGTCACCATTGAGTCGGTCAATTTTCAGTTCAACACACAGAATTGTTTCTTCGGAAACTTGCTGGCCAACACTTCTGGCGAGAGCCAGATGCCGCTCGTTCTTAATACTTGTGAGGTAAATAATGATAATTTGACCGTTACTTCCACTGGCAATATGTACGTCGGAGGGTTGATCGGCAGGATTAGTCAAACCAAAATAGACGAAATGCCTAGTTGTAGTTGGGAGTCAAGCATGAGTGTTGTGAGCACTTCGGAGGGTACCCCAACTGTAAAAGTGGGTAGGTTGGTTGGAGTGAAATACGATACGGCGTCGTGTAAAACTTTTGGTGCCACCGCCTCCGGTAGCATCAGCGTGACCAAGAACGGAACCACTACGACCACCACCGTCAACGTCGGCTCTTGACCCCCTCAAAACCCCGATGGTTCCCTGACTTCTCCCTGATGGCTCCCTGATGACTCCCTGATGACTCTCTTAAAACCAGGGTGAAATCCTTGCCCTGTAAGCGTTTTGCGAGTTTTCCAGCATGGTTAGCACACTTCCGCGGTGCTAGATGTCTCGTTCAGAGGGGTTTAAATGTGCAAATTAGATCGTGCACGATCTAATTTTTTGACTTAAATTAACTTAATTTGGTTCCGGGAGGAAACGTTTTCGGAACGCGGCAACATCTTTTTCTTTGACAAGTGAAAGTTTTTTAGTATTTTTGCCGACTGAATTAAAGAGTTGTTCACGACAAAAAAGTAACATAAAATATTGTAATCATGTACACTAAGTTTCAACAGCATCTGCAGAAAGAGTTGGCCGACATCGAGGCCGCCGGTCTTTACAAACACGAACGCATCATCGAGAGCCCCCAGGGCGCCGAGATCATGGTGAAGGGCAAGAAGTGCCTCAACTTCTGCGCCAACAACTACCTGGGTCTGGCCGACAACCCCGAGCTCATCAAGGCCGCCAAGGCCGGCATGGATGCCCGCGGCTTCGGCATGGCCTCGGTCCGCTTCATCTGCGGCTGCCAGGACCTGCACAAACAGCTTGAGAAGAAGATCGCCGAGTTCTTCGGCACCGAGGACACCATCCTCTACGCTGCCTGCTTCGACGCCAACGGCGGCGTGTTCGAGCCCCTGCTCACCGAGGAGGACGCCATCATCAGCGACGCCCTGAACCACGCCTCCATCATCGACGGCGTGCGCCTCTGCAAGGCCCAGCGCTACCGCTACGCCAACGCCGACATGGCCGACCTCGAGGAGCAGCTCAAGGC
>OCVV012839070.1_pt1 | contig 10396 bp, 10 predicted proteins | sample 1539721 | NCBI WGS metagenome assembly OCVV01 (sample SAMN02144230, study PRJEB22623) | gut metagenome | biome: sheep rumen | host: Ovis aries | place: New Zealand
ATTGTTCAAAGATTAATATACAATGTTGTATCTGGTGATAATTCCATATCACACTTTGTTATAAATTAAAATCTTGTTTTCTCATAAAAATATTATAATCCAAAATCAGATTTCACAAAGCTCATATTAATATAATGCAATGATTTTATCAAGAAATCCAGTTGTAAATTGATTTGTATGTTGGTTTGAAACATCAAAATTAAAATCATTCATATTCAAGCGTAATGGTGTATGTGCAACCATTGGAAATTCACGGAAATTGCGGTTGCTTTCATATCAATATCTTTCTGCATCTGTTCAAGCTCGGATTACTGTTGCTTGTTTTCAGAATGCTTTACTTGCATGATGTAAACATGAATCACATCACAATACTGGGTATCTTGCACAAAGTGAAACAACAAATCTCAAATCTTCTGTATCTAAAATTTCACATCATGCAATTTCTGGCTGTCACTTTCTGATTACTTCATATAATTTATATCATTTCTGAATCAGTTTATTTGCTAAATATTGTGCATCTTTTACATACAAAGAACGGTAACTTCTATCTGCTCAAACTTCATCTTTTACAACTGATCCAAAAGGTTGAAACAAAATAATTTTATTCTGATCTCATGGTAATTTATTCAGAATTTTCTCATGTTCCGCAAGAAATAATTGTGGTTGCGGTATTTCGTTTCATTCAATTCATAATTGCTTTTTTGCAATGTATAACCAATTTTTTGCATCATTAAAAAATTCTGGATCAGTATATGGTTCAAGTTCAATATAATCATTTCACTTTATAACATCTTCAAATAATCTTCTATCATCCAATCCATGCACGCTTTTAATGTATGGATTTCACCAAAATACAAGCGGTCGGCTTGTAACCACTTTCACTGGTTGCTGTTTTGCTTTTTCTGTAATTGCACCACTCATTGCAATTACTCTTCATAATCCACCATCAATTCTGATTACAAGTGTATTTTTCATTAATTTTACAACTTCTGGATTTACTTTCAGAGTTGGAATTTCTTGTTTTTTCATGTTCCCTTGTTTTATGAAATAAACAAGTGTATTATAATTCAGAATTGAATTTCACAAAGCTCATTTTTTCTGTTGTATCGTGTTGGATGAAACAACATATTACTTTTCAATCTTTGCTTTGGATCAAAACAACAATATTATTGATGTACAAAGTAATTCTATAACAACGGATTTTCTTGTTCCATCTGAATATCAAGCGGTGGAATATATTCAATCAACTTGAACACAGTGGATTGATTCTTGATTATTTGCATATAATAATTATCAAGTTGAAACAAAGATTGAAATTACAACCACTGCACAAGAAAAATCAATTTTTGGAAGTTTTACAAATACTTCTGCGTCATTTGCAACATATCAATATTATCACATGACATCATATCAAAATAAATGGTATTGGTGACTAAATTGAAGTGAAGCAAATTGATGAAGTTATGGTGCTGTGTGAACGCAATATGAAATTGTTTACAATAATTCAAACAATAAAGTTGTTGTAAATAATTCAGAAATCTGAAATACAAATTGAACTGTTTGATATTCTTGAAGTAAATTATGAATATCAATACGTTGAAGCACAAATCAAAGATATTATGGTGTGTATAAATACTTTTATTTCAAGATATACGATAAAAACACTAATTCTTATATGCGTGATTTCGTTCCATGTTATAGAAAATCAGATTCCGTTATTGGTATGTGGGATCGTGTAAACAAAGTATTCTATACCAATGCATGATCTTGAACATTTATAAAGTGACCAGATTTATAATACAGAAAAGCACCGTTAAAAGCGGTGTTTTTCAATATAACGTTACGCCAAACACATTAGCATATTGGAATTTTGATGATCAAAATGCATCACAAATTACAGATGCAACTTGAAATTGAAGAAACTTGACTTGATCTATTCCAACATATGCATTGCTTTCTTGAACTGATTATTATTGAATATTTAATTGAACAAAATGATGATGAATAAATTGGTGAGTATCAGACAATTTCACAATTGTTCTATATATGAATATTACAAATATTTCTTGACATCAATATATTTTCAAATTTCAATGAACAACCAGACAATTTGCAATAATATGTTGATATGATAGTCAAAAACTTGAATTATACAATGAAACAACAAGATTCACAATACAAAATTCAACACCTACAAACACACGAATGATGATATGAATTACAAAATCTTGAAGCACAATCAAAGCATATTATAATTGACAACTTGTAAATCAAACTAATTCTGGTGCATTGAGTTGAGTGAATAATACAAATCTTTGAAACAGTTGAACAACAGATTTTTTCAAATGATATATAAATAATGTAATTCTTGAACAATGAATACGATCAGATGCAGATTTCTTGAATTATTGGAACAAAACAAAAAGCAAGTATTGATTATCATAAACAAAAAGCACCATTACGGTGCTTTTTCTTAATATCAATATTTTGATTTCGTTTTGTTGAAGTAATCTGTTATTGATTGCTGATTCCATTCTATTTTTTCAATAATAAATTTACTCATATATCAATAAAAATTTTGGAAATTTCAATTGAATGCTGATGGGAAACTTCATATTGTAAAATTCGTGCTGGTTATATTAAAAGAAATATTTGTATCAAGAATTAAATTTGCATTTTCATACATTTTTACTGATCCATTTGAATATGTAATTGTAATCATTTTCCATTGATTGAATTGATTTATTGTATTTGTGTTTTTATCACTTCATCGTGTGTAAACTGCATATTTATTTGCAGATCATCAACTTGCATTTGTATTTCTAATTACAGAAGCAAAACATCTTGAACTGGTTCAAATATCTCATAAAACAAATATTTGAGATCAATCCGTTGTTGTATATGCAGAATCTCACAATCTATTTAATCGGACATTAATTGTCATTGTTTGACTTCAAGTCAATGGTAGATTTCAATATAATTTCTTTGTATTTACACTTTGAAGATATGCACAATCCACACCAGCATATGTTCCAAATAATGTTCAATTGTTTGTTAAATTGTAATGATTTTCAGTTAAATCATTTATTGTGTTCACTGAATCAAGAGTGTAATATGCTAATGTGTTTGGCGTAACATGCCATCAGAAATCCGTTGTAATACTTGATGTTTCTGAATCAATTATATTATTATTCTGATCAATTGCAAATGCGGTGAAGTAATATGTTGTTTCATCCAACACACCAGTTAGAGAATACGGCGTGTTTTCATATTGATTTTTCACTGTTTCTTGCACTGCAAGTGTTCAGCTTGTTGGTGTTGTTGGGTAATTGCTTGTTGAATAACGCACCACTGTTTTTGCTCGTTGTTGACTTGCACTTTGTTTTATTGATGGATCACGCCATGAAATCAGAATTGCTTCATTATCTCCATCAGATTCAAGTGTAAAGTTTGAAATGTATGGGTAATTCACCGCTTTGAAAACTTTCCATCCATCACTTCATGCACATCAGCAACTTCCACTTGTTCATCAGCATGATGGTCTTCTTACGTGTCAAGGTTGACCACCGCAACCACCACGCACATCAAAGCATCATTCTTCATGCATGCAATCATACGAAATAATCATTTGTCCACCATCTGCACCATTTCAACCGTTTCATGATCTTCAACATTCAGCTTGTCAACCTTTTCAACCATTTCATCATCTACCATCTACACAATTATTCCAGATATTTCTTGCATTCAAATGGAATCCGTAAACATTCGTAATTGCATTTCCACCGTTTCATGCATCTCTATAACTATATGCTTCACCACCAGTTCATCCAACCTTTACACCGCATCCACCTTGTCCAGCTGGTCAACAACTTCAACCAGCTCATCCAGTTCAACCAATAAATCAGTTTCAACCGTTTCATGCACCATTATTTCAATCAGATCATCATTCACCACCAGTTCAACCAGTTCCAAATAATCCAGAATTTCAACCATTTCCACCAACTCAATGTGCATGTGCTCATGAATCTCATACTCCACCATTTCAACCGTTTCATCCGTTTCAATATCTTCATCATCAACCACCTCATCAACCACCTCATCATCAAGAATATCATGCACTACAATTTCATCATCTTCAACCATTTCATCCGTTTTCTCAAATTGGTGATCATCAAGGGCAACCAGCTCATCAAGGGTATCAACTTCAACCACCACCACCAGCTCAACCACAATTTGAAGTTCAAGGGCATCAAGTCGCACCAGTTCAACCAACTCTTCATTCTGAATATGTTGCTCATAATCATCATGCACCACCGCAACACAAATTTATACTATTTCATTGATTACATATTTCACAACCTTTTTCCAACCAACAATCTGTTTCTGTTGCATTTGCAACATATCAAGCTCTTAAATCTATACATCCACAATTTATGAATTTGTCCCAAACATTTATTGTTGGAACTCCACTTCAAAGGAATCTGACTTTTACTCATGGGCAAATTGTCAAATTATTAAAGTTGTATTCACGGCTTGCATCAAGATAAAAATATCAATGTGAATCCAAATCTGATGTTCTAATTACACAATCACCATCTGCACCAGTTCCAAATCCAGCATTTCCACCGCATCTTGTATTATATGCACTGTCAATTGCATTTTTCCAGCTTTGGCAATTATTATTTATGCATGTTCTTGGTGCATTGATTCTTGCAACCATCGTTTGAATATTCGTTTCATTCGTTGAAATTCATGTTGTTAAACTTTCCCAGATTTCTTTTGAAAGATATAATGAAAGATAATCACCAACCACAAATTCTTGACTTCATTGTCCTTGCTGTTTTGTTTGATCATTCATTATACACACTGCAAATCACCTTGTAATTGTGAATGTATCATTATTTTTTGCTGTGATTTTGATTATTTCCCTTTTCGTACATATTTCTCATTCGTAATGTTCCAAACATGCAACCATATTATTTTCCCATAAAACTCATTCTCATGCTGTAATTGAAATTGTTGTTGCAAGAACTCCAACATTGGCGGTCAATTCTGATCTCAAATTATTTTTATTTGAAAGCATTATTTTTGAAAATTAGATTATAAATTTGAAATATCATCTTCAAGTGTTTGAATCAATCAGATTAAATCTGTAATATCTTGATTTGCACTTGCTATATTATTTGCATTATCTGTTATTCCATTTTGTGCATCTTGTAAAGTTCCAGCGGTCATTTCCAAACTTACAACTGCATTTGCATCAAATGAATGTGCAACTTGTGAATATGTTTTTGGATTTGCTGTATCATCTGAAATGCAACTTTCAACGGCTCTTTCAACTGTCAATGTACTTCATGTTTTATCTGTTACTTTCACAATTTCCCTTGTTACTGTTTCACCGTTTAATTGCTGTTCAATTGTCAATAAATATGGAAATGTTGATGGAAAAATATTTCAATCATTTACGATTATTGATGTTGAACTTGAAGAAATTGCACTCACCAAATACGAAACAATATTATTGGCTGTTTTATATCATATCATTTTTGCTATTTATAGTATGTAAAATTATTCAATTACACTCCACAATGTATCTGTTTTGTCAATTGTTAATACACATTGATCTGGCTTGTATGAAATTTTGTTTACAACCTTATTTTCTATTTCAATTCATGCATTCAATACTGTTATTGTATCTCATGGTTTAATATCTTCAAATGGGTAATTTTTATTCAATGTAATGCTCATTGTTTCTTTTGGATTTTTATTATCTGCAATGTATTGATTTCAATATGCATCTTGTGTTGTTGAACTGTTTAATTCACTGTTTGATTCGTATTTGTCTTTTCTTCAATATGCTGTTTGTGAACTTACATCTGAATAAACTTGCACCGTTCCACCATTTCTTGCAAGTGAATAATTATTTACGATTTCTTCAATCGTATCTGTAATGCTCATTTTGTCTATATCATAATGAAGATGCAATAAGTGATTTTTTCATGTTTTGAAGAACTGTAATTTTCATTCACCATCTACCAAAAATTTGCTTCAACTTCACTCTGAAACAGATTTAATTATGTTGAAACAGTTTTGATATTGTCGGTTGTAATTCTGATTTCATGTATCACTTGCATCAATTGTTCATGCTGTAATGCAATTATATAATGTTTGAAAATAAGTTAAAACATCCGTAATCATTCCAGATGGTGTTTTTGTTTGTGATCCATTTGTGTATAAGATATTATTTAATAATGATTGAACTCATAAACAAACAAAAGTTGTTGTTTCTCTTGAAGATTCCACATTTCTGATAATTTGTGAAATATAACCATAATAAATCTGAATACCGCTTTTGTGGATTTCATCAAACATCACCACTTTTACATACTCACCACCTTGATAATTCACTTCATCTATTTTATATGATGTTTCAATGTTCAATTGTCCAGCTCATCCATTTACATTTGATGTAAAACTGATTTCATTTAATACATCGTTTGGATTTATTGTTGCTTTGTAACTTCCATCCAAATTGTACGTTTTGATTTGATAGGTTTTCATTATAAGTATTTTGTAAAATAAGATAAAGTTCACGTGTATGTTCACGTATTATATACTGCATAAATATTTTCACCGTATGAAAGCGGTGTAAATGGTCAAGTATATACCACTTCCACATCATTCACCGTAACCTTTTTTGTTTCACCATCAAATATTATTATATCTCATGCGGTCAAACTTGTATTGATTTCTATTATATAACCGTTCAACATAAATCTCATTCATGTGGATGATCCAGAATCCATTGTTATGAATAATTTTGGAAATGTTTCAGCTCTTCCATCATATACCACACTTGATTGATATGTTCCAGTTTGTGACAAAATATTTTCTGCCGTTGGATTTTCTAATTGTGAATGTGGATTTACACATGTGAAAGTTAAAACAACCTTTCAGCACCAATTCACATTGAAATTTTGTCTATTAAATTTTAATGATGTGCATGTTGCCGTTCGTTCCCTTATTATTCCGTTTATTGTGATTCTCAATTTTCATTCTGTAATTGAAGTTCTATATTTTATTTCATCAATCAGATCATTAAATGCTTCTTTGTTTCATGCATTGATTGATAATGTTAATTGAATTGTCTTTTTTCTGTAATATTTCCCCAATACTCCACCACCATCTTCAAGCGGTGTATTGTATGTATTGAAATCAATGGTTCAAATATCATCATGATTACTCCCAATCACTCTTACAGTGTTTCAATTGTCCAAACTCCAACCATTGAATGTAAAAACTCATTCCAATGAATTTAATTGAATTTTTGGTGCATTTCATAGTAATTTTGAATTTATTGTATTTTCCATTGATTTATTTGATTATTAAATAATTCAATAATTTTTCTCTAATTTTGTCAATCTTACGATTTCATCTGCAAGTCTGGTAATATCTGCATCTTCCCTTATTGTGATTCCACTCATATTTATTGTAACATTATTATTGTTTGATATTTCTTCATTTGGTACAATATTTCAGTTTGAACTTGGAACAAATAATTCTGGTCACCTTTCTCATACAATATATGGTGATCATGCTGTTACTGGTCAACCATTTGCTCTGAATGGTGAAGAAACAAAATTCCATGCACTTGAAGCCACATTTGATATTCCATCACCAATTCCACCCACAAAATCTTTTGCATCATTCCATGCATCTTTGATTCAATTAATTATTCACATCACCGTATCTTTGAATGCTTCTACTTTTCCAACCACCCAATCAATTCATTTTTGGAATGCTCATTTTATATTTTCCCACATATCACCAAATATTCCAGTTAATGCAGTATCTAATGATGAAGCAATTCCAGAAATAATATTTCATGCTTTTTCCCAATCTCATGTGAAAACTGCAACCCAGAAATCAAATCATGTTTTTATTCATTCCCACATTGCTGTGAAAATTCATGTAACTGTATTTTTCAACCATTCCCACTTTTGCTTGAACCAATCACCAAAAGCAACCAATTTATCTGCAATCCAATCTAATGCATCACCAAATAAATTATCAACCACTTTCAATGTTGTATCTATTAATGTTTCCCATATGTTGCATATTCATTCCCACGCTCATTCCCAATCTCATGAAAAAACTTTTATTAATACATCAATTCATTCAAAAAATATTTCCAATCATGCTCAAATTACTTCAAAAGCACTTGCAAAAACATCTTCCACAAAATCCCATAATCATTTTACAACTTCCATTACAACTCATCACCATTCATCCCACCATGCTTTGATTTTGTCCAATCGTGGCTTGATTATATCGGAAATATGTTGAACAATTTCCATTGTTTTATCTCTAATTCCACCAAAATTTGTTGCTCGTGCAACTGCTAATGCGGTCACTCATGCAATTATCAATCCAACTGGTCACATTAATAATGTGATTCAGCTCATGATTGCTGGCAATATCAAAGCAAGTCAGCTGAATACGGCTGTTAATCATGCAACGGCTGTAATTACTCCAAAAATTGTTGCTGTTAATTTTGGATTTTCTTCAATCCAGTTTACAATCTTTTCAATTATAGGTTGAACAACTTCCATTATTCTTTCAATAACTGGAAGTAATGCTTTTCAAAGTGTTGTTTTTATGGTATCAAATTGATTTCATAATGCATCAATCCTTTCTTGCATTGTTGGAAGTGGTTCACCAAACATTTCAAGGGCTTTTCATCACTCCACCAATGTTGAATTTACTAATGCTTGAACTTTTTCTTCTTTTGATAATTCATTTGCTGTTTTTCAGATTTGTTTTGCATACTCTTCATATGCTTTTTCTGAATCAACCACAATTCAAAGGTTATCAAGAATTTGTGCAGATCATCTTCATAATCATGTCACAATATCATCAAAAGAACTTGTGACATCCTGTCCCATTTGCTGTCAATATAATCTCGCAATTTTCATCAATCATGTTAATTGTTCCGTATTTTTTGCAACTCATAACTTCATTGATTTATTTGCGGCTAACATCAAATCATAATCTTTAACTGCTCAAACTGATGCAGTTCTTAATGATTTTAACATTGCATCAGAACTTTCACCAACTGATTCTGCAAGTTGTTTATATGATCTTTCCACTGGTTCAATTTTTAAAGCATTATCAACAAAACTTTTTCATAATGCAATCATAGAACCAGCAACGATTGTTGCAGTTGCACCAACTTTTTTTAAATTTGATTCCGTTGTTTTACTCCATTGAAATCATTGTTTCTGCAAATTTTCGGTTTGTTTAGAAACTTTATCAAGCTCTCATGATGCTTGATTTTCAGCAGATATTTTAAGTTTTAGATCATATGTTGTTGATGCCATGTGGTTTATTTTTTACGTAAAGAAGCTCTTTTTTGTTCTGCTCTTTTTTGCTGGATGTGTTCCCATTTTCTTTCTTCTTGCATCATTGCAAAGTGTAATTCCAAAACACTTTCATCTTCATTGTCCAAATCTGATGGTTTACAGTGATATAATTCTTTAATCAGAATATAATCACGGTGTTCTTTTGTCAAAAATCTTCATCACTTTATTGTTTTTTCAAATTGTTCCAGAATTTCTTTATTCTTTACTGGGTATTTTGATATTGTTTATCTCTTCCAGCAATTTATTATAATCTGCACTGTCCATTTCATCAAGCTCATCTGGTGTAATATTTGTCATTTGTGTAATCAACCAATCATTTGCTTTTTGAAATTTTTCCAAATCTACTTCAAAACTTCCACTTTGTAACTGTTGCGGTGTCATTTTTTGTCACTCAAACATTATATTATTATATTCACGATCTATTTTCCTTGTATAGATTTTTGAAATTTCAACTTCTTTTTCTGCACCATTAATTGTAATTTTCATGATTTCCCTTGTTTAGAATTTAAAATTTCCTTGTTTTAAATACGTGCATGCAGATAAACAAGGAAAAACCACATGCACGTTGATAATTAATATCAAGTTGAATTGCTATTTAATAACAAGATTTCAATTGATGTTGCATCATCTGTGCTATATTGTCCAGTAAATCCAACTGTTTGTCTGATGATTTCATCGTTTGAATCTGCTTTTGTCCATTCAGTAAATCCAGCTTTCATTAAATCAACATAAACTGATGGGTAAATTCATGTTGTTAATGGTGTTGCATTCTGATTTATTGCATAAAATCTCACTGCTTTTTTCTGTGAATTTAATACATAATCACGTAATGTTGTTGATTCATATACTGCTTCAAAATCTCATTCAATAGTGAAATTCTGATTAAATATATCTGCAATATCTGTATCTCCAAAACACTGAATATCTGCCAAATTTTTATTGATTGATATTCTGAAATTTTGCATACATTGTTC
>OCVV011067757.1_pt1 | contig 10394 bp, 8 predicted proteins | sample 1539721 | NCBI WGS metagenome assembly OCVV01 (sample SAMN02144230, study PRJEB22623) | gut metagenome | biome: sheep rumen | host: Ovis aries | place: New Zealand
CAGACGTTCTTACTAATAAAGATATTTGACATTATCTTTAATTTTTGATATAATAAAAGAAAAAGGAAACTATTATGACTACTATGGAAAAAATTTTCGCATTACGCAAGATGACGGGAGTAAGTGTACGCGAATGTAAAGAAGCAATTGAATTTGTTAGTCAACATTCTAATCAACCTATTACCGCACACGGGTATCTTTATGCTAAGCTTTTAGTTGGGGTCAGACCGCTAACAGTAGAAAAATTAATTTTATATTCTCGCGGCCTTAAAGACCCCTGGGAGGATTAAAATGATAGCAAAATTAATTAAGAAAAATGACTACTATTATTGTAGTGAATGTAGAATGAAACAGCCTACTGTTATAGAGCCATATTGTTTCTTTTGCTCCTCAACATTTTCTAATTATGAAGAGGAATTAATAAAATTCGTTAAAGAAATGGAGAATGTTATTTATGATTAATGTACACGGAGAGCCAGTAGATTTTAAGCATTTTAATGATGGGACACTACGTTTAAGTGCTACTCCAATTACTTCTTTTGATGGTATACTTTATATAACTTGGCTTTACGATAGTGATGAAGAGATGGCACAACTTTATTTTCTTGTAAATCATTTTCGTTATAGTTATCGGGTGCCTCATATAGCTTTAGAGCTGCCTTATATTCCAAATGCTCGTATGGATAGAGTTAATTATGAAAATGAATGTTTTACTTTAAAATACTTTTGCCAATTTATAAATGACTTATACTTTGAAAAAGTTATTGTCTTTGACCCACATTCTAATGTTGCAACTGCACTTTTAGATAGAGTGGAAGTTCACGGCCCGTATTGGAATATCCATTCTCTTTTAAATACTTATCCTTCTGCTACTCTTGCTTTTGTGGATGAAGGCGGGTACAAACGCTATAAGAATATGATTGACGACCATTACTTTATCTTTGGGGTTAAAGACCGTGAATGGTCTAGTCAAAATATTAATTCAATGCAGGTTTTAGGGGCAAAACATATGGTTGCGGGTCACGATATTCTAATCGTAGATGATATTGTGTCTCGCGGCAGTTCACTATATTTACTTGCTAAGCAGCTAAAAGAAATGGGTGCAGGAAATATCTACGCTTGGATTTCTCATTGCGAAGATACAGTATTACAGCCGCACATTAATGGACAATCACTATTAGATATTCCAGATTTAATTACAAAGATATATACTACAAATAGTATTTATCGTGCGAATAATCCTAAAATTGAGGTTGTTCAAGAATTTAAATAGGAGGAAATTATGTCTTTATTTAAGAAAAAGAATTCAACACCAACGTTACATATTTTACTTGATAACGAACTTTTTCGTGCGAAAACCAAAGAGCAACATTACTTTTTCTATGCCCTCTATGACAATGAACGCGATTTAGCACAGAAATGGTGTAATAAAAATAAGGTTTATATGGAAGTAGACCATCAAACAGATGGTAATATTTTCTATAAATTTAAATTTTAATGGCTCAAACTGTTTATGTAATTGACCTATGGGACAAATTTTCTCCTGACAAAGTGATTTCTAAACATAGAATAAATGGAAGATGGTGGGCTATTAAAGAAGTGCCGTTATCTTGGGGTATCCCGCAACTTTCTAAAATTGAAGAGGATGACCCTATGTCTTTTAAATTATATGAAACTGCGGATGAAGCAAGAAAATATATACAAGAATTAAAGAAAATAGAAGGAGTAAAATTTTAATGATGTGTAAATATTGTGCAAGAACAGCTGGAAATACTATGCTTTTAAACGATAAGGGTTTAATTTTAACTGTGCGAAATTCTCCAAATCCTTGTTTATATGCTTCTTGGGAAGATAATTTTAGTTATCCAAGTTCAATGGTTGAAATTAATTACTGTCCTGTTTGCGGCGGAAAATTAAGAGAAAATATAATTTATGAGCCAAAGGAGATAAAAGTATGAATTTAAATGTATTTAGACGGGCTTGGCGTAAGAAGTATTATATACTTCAGCCTTGGAAATGGTTTTCTGAATTAATCAGTAATTTTAAAGCAGCCTGGATGCGAGCGATTAAGGGTTATTGTTATACAGATGTTTGGAATTGGGACAGTTGGTTTTGCTCTGTTGTACCTCCAATGCTTCGTGATATGGCCGATAAAGGGATGGCTTATCCCGGTGGCGAACCATTTGATACTCCTGAAAAATGGCACGATTGGTTATATGAAATGGCTCATAAAATTGAACGATTAGATTATGATGATTGGATGGAAGATTCCAACGAGTATAGTAAAGAATATAACGAAAGTTTTGAGAATGATTGGCATTCAGAACGACAGGAAGAAATTCGTAAAAAGTATTATGAACGTTGTGCAGAAATACATAAAACGCGGCAGCAAGCATTAGAAGAAGTTTTTTTAGAACTTGCACGGCATTTTGATTGTTTATGGGACTAAGAAAGAAGATTTATTCTTCTTTCTTCTTTTTTGTTATAAAACACTAAATTCGTTTTTAGGCATCATTACTTATTTTAAGAAGAATATCCTTATGTAAGGAGGGATAGTATGATACCATTTTTAATTTTAACTTCCAAAGAATTACAAGATAGTCTTTCTCTTGTTTCTGGGAAGGCTTCTTTATTTTGGATTATTGAATATAGTCCTCAAGAATTAGGGTATAATAAAAAAACTGAAGCGTATAATTCAGATTTAAATCGTTATACTTTTTTAAGAACAGAATGCCTTAAAAATCCTACTAATTTTCAACAAAGATTAGACGAACATAAATATAGAATTTGGACAGTCGTCCCACAAGATTTAGATTGGTAAGGAGGGATGATAATGGCTAATGAAACCAATAGCTACATGGATGAAAGAGGGTACTATGTTAGTATTGATAGCACAGACCCATCGCAAAGTTACTTTACTAGTACAACTAGTAATGGTAACTTGCGTTATGTTCCTAAAAAATGGGAAGATAATGAATTAATTGAAACAATTGAAATGAATAATATTGAGCAAGGTATCCAAATTGCTTTAGCTCAAACTAGTAATATCACAGATACCGCACGAGAAGCAATTAATACTGTTAATGCTGCTTTAGATAATTTTAGAGATTTAGCAGGAGATGTAGAAGAAGAATTAAATACTGCTCAAACAAATATTGAAAACTCTGTCGATAATAAATTAAATACTCAATCTACTAAAGTTATAAATTCTTTTACAAAACTATTAGGTTCTTATTATACAATTGAAACATTAGATAGTGAACTAAGTCAAGGGAAACAAACAGTAGATGCTCGTATTACTGAATTATATAATGAAGTTTTTGGAGAGGGTTCTAGTGGGAGTACTTCTTCTAATTCCTTAAACGCTCGTTTACAGGCTTTAACTACTTCTGTTACTAACATGCCACAAACTATTTATAATACAATTGGTGCACGATTAGGCCAAGCTTATTATAAAAATAATTTGTGGGTTGAAGATTATACAGATATAGATACTCGTATTACTCAGTTATATGATGCAATATTTGGCCAGAGTTCTTCTGGTTCAAATAAAACTATTTTAGAACAAATTCAAGATTTAAATACTGCTATATTTGGTTCTTCTAGTGGAGGAACTTCAAGTGGTTCATTAATTGATAAAGTAGAGAAGGCTATGGGCCGTTCTCTTGATTTAGAAGATGGAGAAACAGCAGATAGTGAAACCGGAGCTTATTCTAATTCTTTAACTGCACAAATTAATCAAATTAAAGGCACTTTAGGAATGGATGGCGGAACTGCGGGCGGAACTTCTACTTTAATACAAGATGTAGAAATGGCTTTGAATTTGCTATATGGTTATAGTTTTATTGAAGAACATGAAGATCCAAATGATGACGAAAGTCCTGTAATAAGTCGCCAATTAAAGCGTAATGATGCCCCAAATCTAAATAATTTAAGCATTACTACCGGCTATCCATCTTTATATAATGATTTTTATCGCACAACTTTAACATACACTGATGTAGAAGGAAATAGTGCTAATGCCACAAAAACTACTGAAGAAGGTATAATCGCTATTTTAAATTCATTAGGCTCTGATTTTGGTAAAGTAGCAGCTTCTGCGAAAGACGCAAAATCAACTATAGATACTTACAAAGATGTTTTACCAAATATTAATAAAGCTTATTCAAAAGCTTTTCAAACTGTTATTGGAGAAGATACTTATTTAGTTTTATCTCCTATAAATCAAGAAGCTCAAGAAGAAGAACCAGCGACAACTACAGAACAAATTGCTGAAAAAAAGAGCACTTATGTTAAATTACCAAAAGGCGGTGGCGGAGGTGCTGGAAGTAATTACTATACAAGAATAGAAAATATTACTCGTCCTCAAAATCGTAATATTTCTATTGGAGATGATTATGAGTATTCTTTTTATTGGATGGCTTATCAATTAATTGATAATCAAAGTCAACAAGAAGAAATTTATGGAGAAATGCGAGTTTCTATTGATGGTTCAATTGTCTTAACAAGAACTATTGATAGCGGAAAAAAAGAATTAGTTAATGATGAATATCAATATGATTCTTCAACTCTAATTAGAGTTAATTTAGGACAATATATTAGAAGCACAGGTAGAAAAAATATTTCTATTACAATTACTTCAGAAGGTTATTCTGATGCTATTTTAAATGGCTATGTAATTGCTTACGCGCCAACTTTAACTATAGATTTAAATACTGAAACAGTATTTTCTGGAAATACTATAAATTTCCCATACTTAGCCGCAGTTGGTAGTGATGAAGTTAAAAAGACTCTTTACATAGAAATGGATGGACAATTAGTCTCTCAAAGTAATGTAACATATTTAGAGTCTTCTTATAGTAATGCTTCTATAGAAACTCCCTCTGTAGATGGAGGACATTTATTAACTATTTATTTCAAATATACTTTAGATGAAAATAGTGCACCGCTAACTTCTCAAAAATATAATTACGGTATTATTACAAATAAAAGCTATTCTAATATTCCTTACATTACTACAGATTTAGAGCCAAATATTGAATTGACACAATATGACCAATTAACTGCAAACTATATGGTATATGGTTCTTTATCTGACACACACACTGTAACTATTTCAATATTTGATGATAATAATAATCTAGTTACAACTCCAACAATATTAGAAGTAGAAAATATTACTTTACCACAGATACCTTGGATTTACTCTTTTGATACCCCTGGTAATTTTATATTACAATTTGAAGTAGATAATAACGAGGACACTAAAAAAGTATATAATATTACAGTTAATCTTAACCAACAATATCAATTTGTATTACAAAGACCTCAAAATTTAGTTCTTAATTTAGTGCCTGATGGTCGTAGTAATCAAGAACCAAATTCAACTAAAACAATTTGGAAAAATTTACTACCAGAAGTAGAAGATAGAGAAAGCACTATTTATGATAATATTTCTATTGAAATGAATAACTTTTTATTTTCTGACAGAAACCAATATGATGGTTGGTTAAAAGATGAAAATAATAAATCAATTTTGAGGTTAAGAAATACCGATGAAGTTAAGATAAATAATTGCCCATTATTGCGGCAAACAAATATAAATACTGGACTTACTTTTGAAATTGAATTTAAAACATCTGACGTTGTTAATTTAAATACTATATTTTTTGAGCAAATTGATGCTGGGTTGAATGTTGAACAACAGCAAGCGATTGTTACTAATAAATGGAATACAGAATTAGAATATAGAGAAAATATTGAAGAACTTTATCCTTCCATATTAGAAGAATTAATTACAGAAAATAATTCAAAGCCAGAAGCAGAAAGAAAAACTGAAGAGGAATTAAAAGATGAGGCAATGAATACGGCAACAATGCAAGTTGTTGGCGATAATAATCGTCCTTATGAAGGTTGGACAGAAGAAGATTATAATACAGAACTAAATCGTGTAGCAACTGAGCAAAGTATTATTTTAACTCCTCAAAGTTTTACTGGTAATGCTCGCGCGAAAACTGTTTTACAATATAAGGAAGAAGAATTAACTACTATTAGTTATGTATTTAATCCAGATAATTCTGGTGATGATACTTTATTAATATATTGTTATATTAATGGTATATTATCTAATATTAAAAGATATGACCAAGTTTTAAATCAATCTTTGAATTCTTTTATTAGAATTGGCAGTCTTGAATGTACAACAGATATTTATGCTATTCGTTTATATAATACAGCTTTAAATTCAAGAGAGGTAGTACAAAACTGGATTTATGGTTTATCTAATTCTGTTGAAAAAATTAATGCTTATATGCGCAATCAATACCGTGATGCTGCGATAACTGACCAAGTATTTGCTGCGCACTCTAAAAATACTCCTTATATGGTTATAAGAGCATCTGGCCCACTGGAAGACCCAACAGCAATGCCACAAGCAAAAGGAAGTAAATTTGCTACAACAGTAGAATTAAGATATGTTGACCCAGTTAATCCAGAAAATAGTTTTACTTCTTCAGAAACTTCTATTCAAGTTCAAGGAACTTCTTCCCAGTTCTATCCAAGAAAAAATTATAAGTTGAAGATGAAGAATTTTACTCAAAATAATATTTTACATAAGTCAAAAGTAAAAGCAACTGATGAAAACGTTTCTAAAGAAGGCTATAAATTATTTGAAAATTCTATTCCAGTTTTTAACTTCTGTATAAAAGCCGACTATGCTTCTTCTGAAGGCGTCAATAACACTGGTTTAGCCCGTATTTACGATGATATTGTAAGAAATTTTTATAAGTCTCCTCCACAAAGATTAGATGAGACTAATAGCGTTCGTCAAGCGGTAGACGGTAAACCAATGGTTGTATTTTATGAAGAAGGATACATTAACCCAGAAACTGGTCAAATGGAGTATAATACCCCTTATTTCTTAGGAAAATATAATTTTAATAATGATAAAGGAACCCATGAAGTTTTTGGTTTAGAAACTTTTCAAGAGAATTGGTATTATGCTGATGAGGACACAGAAAAAGAAAATCCGTTATTAAGTTCTGATCCTTATATTGGTGATGAAAGTTGGGAAGGTGCAGATAACTTTTACCCATTAGATATTTTTATGCCATTAAGTATTGATGGAAGTAGAGGTTATACAAAAGTTAATGATTTAACAGTAAGTGACTGGAAAGCTACATTCCCTGCACGTTTCCCAGGTATTTGGGAAGATTTCCCAGCTATTGCCGATCACACTAATTGGTATAACGCAATTAAGTGGGTTTATAATACAAGAACAATAGTTTGGAAGCAAGACCCTAATACTAAACAATACTATGATGCAGCTTTAGACGAAAATGACCCAGATTATTATGTTGGGCCAGAAGATGGAAAAACAAGAGAAGAAGTGATAGAAGCGCATTTAAAGGAATTTAGAGACCATTTTGAAGATTATTTTAATTTAAATGCTATGGCATTTTTCTATTGCTTTACAGAGTTTTTCCTTATGGTTGATAACCGCGCGAAAAATATGTTTTGGACACGCTATTTGACTACGGCAAATAGAGATAAAGATGGGGTTTTAGCCGCAGGTGAAAATCAAACCTATGATAAATACTTTTCTTTGCCTTATGACTTTGATACCGCTATGGGTATTGATAATCAAGGTATGTTCCAATTTAACTATAACTTAGAAAGTAAAGATGCTTTTATGCCAGATGGTAGTTTAATATTTAATGGACATCCTTCAATTTTCTGGATGAACTTTATCCAAGCTTTTGATGATAAAATTGGAGATACTTTTAGACAACTATTAGATAATAGTTTTGAAAATCCATTATATCCAGGAGATACTTCAAAAAATTTCCGTTTTGACTATAATACAATTGAGAAACGTTTTGAAGATCATCAAAGTGCTTGGTCAGAAACAATTTTTAACGAAGACGCAATATTCAAATATATTAAAGCTCGTGCAAACTACTTTATGGCTCAAGGTTCTAAAAAAGAGCAGAGACAATGGTGGTTATACAATAGATTCCGGTATTTTAAGAGTAAATACCGTGCTGGTGGTATTAGTTCTACAGATAGGATTTATATGAGAGGTAACGCCGCAGGAGCAACAATAAAAGTTAGTACTGTTGCTGATTGTTACATAACTTTCCAATTAGGCTCTGATGCAAATGTTGAAGAATCATTAGATACACAGAGAATCTTAACTGAAAACGGAGAATTAGAGCTTACTTTACCACAAGTTTCTGTTACAAATGCTGTTATAAATATTTATCCAGCCTCTGCAATAAAAAGCGTTACTGGTCTAAATGAATTATTACTTCAAACTGTTGATTTTACTCACGCGAAAAAAATTCAATATTTAACTATAGGTAGTAATACTCGTATTAATCAATCTTTAACTGAAGTTAATATTTCTGAAAATCCTCTATTAAGACATTTAGATGTTCGTAACTGTCGCGGATTTAATACTCCATTAAGATTACAAATTTGTAGCAGTTTGGAAACTTTATATCTTGCTGGAACAAGTATTACTTCTGTTACTTTACCAGATGGAGGTATATTAAAGACAGTTCAATATCCTACTACAATAGCAAATATTACTATATCTAATCAACCATATCTTGAAAATATTATTATAGGAAATTATCTCCCAGCTGACGAAATTGCGGCAGGTCAAGAAGGGTCTCCAATTCCAGACCAAATAAATTCTGAGAATTATGATAATATTTTAACAGTATTTTTCAATAATGTTAGCGACACAAAAGATATTACAGATATTATTATTAATAGTGCGAATTTAAATAATTGCACTTTAAATAATCTAGAATTCACAATGAGTGGAGCGGAATTTAAAACTTTATTTAATAAATTATTGGCTGTTAGAGATATTAATGATGAAGAACATAGTATCTTTGGAAAAGTTAGTGTTTCAAATTGTGTATTACATCTTACTGATGATTTACCAGCAGATTTAACTATGGATGATATTACTACACAATTTGATTTTAAGATTTATGATAAAGAAGGTAAAGAATACTTTAATGTTACATTCTTTGATTTTTCAACTCCTCCACAAGTAATAAAAGTTGTAAGTGTTTCTGAAGGCAAAAGTGCAACTGGACCTATGAGTTATTTTACTGAAGATTACATTAATAATTTAAATGGTATCACTCCAGAAAATATTTCTGAGCATATTAGCAGAAGAAATTTTGATCGCTGGGATTTAGCTTCTGAAACTAATAAAAATGTAATTGAAAATGTCAATTCTAATCTTAGCGTTTATCCAATTTCCGCAACAGAGTATAGAGTTGATTTTATTAGTAAAACAAGCACTGGAACAATAACCAATTATAGTTATGCATTACCAAATACCGATATTGAAAATATTCCTATTGTATATCCATTTGAAAAAGATTATTATACTTATTCTTTTGATGGATGGACAAAAGATGATACTGTAGAAAATCCAGTAAAATTAGATTCATTGGAAAAAAGTAGCGAGCCAATAAATGACATTTTTTATGCACTTTATTCGCGTGCGGCTACAAATTATACTATTAGTCTTTATACAACAGATATAAATGGTAATAAATCTGGAGAAGCAATTTATCATTTTACTAAAAATGCAATAGGAAATACAAGTAATACTAATGTCTTTTTAAATGATTTTAGTGATTATTTACCAAATGCTAATAATAAAATTTTTATGGCTGAAGATCCAACTATTACAGAGCAAGATAGAATAAATGGCAAAGATGATTCGGAGCGTACTTATAGATATTTATGTACTCAACCATATCTTTCTAATAATTATGGTGTTCCAGTTACTGGAAATATGGATATATTAATAAAATATTATCATAAAGATGATGTATTCAACAACTATTTCTCAAATAAAATTTATACTTGGGAAACAAATAGTAATATTACTACTTTACCAACTTATTCTTTTAATCAGAATAGTAATCTTACTTATTTTAAATCTCAAATTACTAATATTGGGGATTATAGTTTTATGAACTTTTTTAATAATTATAACTCTACTAAGCGAAGAATATTTATTTTTGACCACGGAATAAATCCTGTAATTATTGGAAAAGGTTGTTTTTCTAATGCTCAAAATTGTTTAATTATATTTATTGGTAGTGGACAAGTTTATGTTAATGGAGGCTCATCATATCAAAATATTCCTGGGAGTTTTAATAATTTATCTAATTGTACTATTATAATGCTGCCTAAAAAAAATAGCACTCTTAATCCAGTACCAATTCAAGCAAATCCAGACTTACAAATTGGCGCCCATCCAAATAATAATTTCACATCATTTATAGATTCTTATAGACAAAATAAATTATATGTTCCATCAGCAACTTGGAATAATTATCCTATTGTTAGAAATGATC
>OCVV011147630.1_pt1 | contig 10392 bp, 4 predicted proteins | sample 1539721 | NCBI WGS metagenome assembly OCVV01 (sample SAMN02144230, study PRJEB22623) | gut metagenome | biome: sheep rumen | host: Ovis aries | place: New Zealand
TCGTTCCCTCGGGCCCGGATATTCCAAAGAAGACATCATAAAACGAATAGAACATCCTGAAAACGAATCATCCCATACCCAGTCCGCCCGAAAAGCTCTTATCCTTGTCTGGAAATATGATCAGAAACTGGGACTCATAGAAAACACTGGGAACTATCTCCTCTTCATCACTGGCAGATACCAGCGCCAGCAGATGGCCATTCAAGATACCAAAAGAATTGCTGCAACCTATAATCTTCTCAAGGAACGCGGAATCAATTCGATCAATGAACTGGATAATGCAATCAAGGAATCCGGCAAATCCGTCTCAGATCTTAAGGATAAGATCATCGATATTGAAGGTCAGATCTCCGATATCAATACATCCATCAAGTATGCGGAAAGAGTGGATAAATACCATTCCGTATACACAGATTATCTGGCAACCGGAAAGGACCAGGCATTCTATGAATCCCACAGAACCGAAATATCACTATATGAGTCTTCTGTAGTGAATCTCAAAAGGCTCGGATTAGATATCCACGATTCTCTTCTAACTGAACTAAAGGAAAAAAGAAACCAGTTCGAAGACATCAATCTGGATCTGACTGAGAAATACAATTCAGCAAAATCCGAATATAATGATCTCCTTATTGCCAAGAAAAATGTTGAAGCAATCATCAACGAAGGTCGCGAGGAGGAATATGATAGGGATAAAAAAGAACAACACAGGCAACCTGAAATTGAATAATCTGTTGCATTCTTAAATATCCTTCTTTACCCACCAGCCTCCGGTGTTACAAAAAATTAATTCCTTATCTTATCCATATGAATACCTCCTTCTTACGGTTACAGTATAAGATCCTACCTGGGTTATAAAAATGACAGCTCAAAACGCTTCAACCATGCGGGTTCAAAGCATCTCCCCGCATCTCAGCCGTCTCAGGAGTCCAAAAATCAAAAATAGAGTGAAGAAACATAGATTCTTCACTCTACAAAACGCCAGAGCTCCGATTCCCCGGCATTTATTAGCTTTTTCAAGGGAGGCCAATTTAAAATAGTAGAATCTGTATCATTCCAGCAAAGGCCTAATCAATTTTTCAAATGTGAGTAATTCCTGAAAAGCGCTATCAAGTCCCTTATATATTTGTGTCTTATCTAGATCAGCAGGAATAGATATCTTGCTTGACTGAAATGCTGTCCACCATTGCCATTTTTCCGATCCTTGTTTTAAGGATACATTATCGTTAATGATCGAACATTTATTCAACTGATCCTCATTCATATTTTTGGAGCTAAAGGCGAGTTTTATATGCACATATTCGCCTGTCGCATTATAAATCTCATAAAAATAATGATTATTAGTATGCCAGCCGCTTGGAGAATTATCTAAATCAGGGAATAAGTCCGACATAATATTCGTCGTGAATCTGGTATACTTTCGATTACATTTTTTCAAACATGCTTGCACATCCGGATTATCCACTGTCCATTCTTTTAATATTTCCGATATTTTTAACAATCTTTCAATCAATTTAGGGTCTTTTTTTTTGGCTGTACTCACCCTAAACTCATCTGGTAAATACATCATCAATTCCTTACGTAGCTTATAGCTCCATTCACCAAGAAATTCTGCAATTCTATCCCAATCACTTTTATTTGTTATGCTAACACCCTTTAAAGAATATGAAATATAAGAGGATTTAAATTCATTGGAGCGGTCCCATTCTAAGGACACTCCAAGATTGCGTTCTATTGTCTCCTTATTAGAAAGCAATAGATCGAATGCCTTTTTATTTGATTCAGAGGAGTTTTTGCCCATGTAAAAATCAACATGAGCCATATCATAATTAGCAGCACATGCAATCGAAAAACCGCCTATTCCAGTAGCCCCCATAACCATATTGCTGGTTCCGGGAGTTACTGCGCCAAATGTTTCATACTTATTCTTTTCCCGTATTACGGGTAAAGCATGCTCCCAAAAAGAATACCTGATTTTTTTACGTTCAGGTTCTTCACTATTATTCTTGATCAGAACCACTTTGGGTAATTCGTGAGCATCCCATATCTCTCTTATAACACTCTCTATTTTCTTTGTTCGGTCGTAAATATTCCTTTCATCCCAAGTAGTACAATCAACAACCTCTCTCGTTAATTTCAAATCTGCTAAATCTCTTACTCCCTTTTTGCCTTTCTTACCGTTGATTTTGTCATGAAAATCTCCATTACTTATAGATGTGTTTAACTTCGAGTTCAGTAATGTCATATTACCAATTTCATAGATAGCATGATTTCTTATGCCATCAACTTCATCTTCCTCCACTTCATTACCGTCCTGGTCATAAGATGAAACATCGCTCCAATTTGCTGTCCATTTTTGGGGCATAATATGTTCTAGAGTATATCCATATTTAAGACGCTTAATATCGACATTTTCTTTTGACCTATTATATAGTTCAATCCAAAACAATAATAATGTAGGCAATTTGTTTGTAGTCATCCTTCTCAGACCATCAACAAAACTGACTTCTGATATGCTTACACAACTCTCTCTAAACTCAAGAGGTGTTTTTCTTCCCTCAACCATCTGAATGCATTCGTTGTTGTAATTTTTTGTGCTTCCTTTGCAGATAGTATTCAGTACAACATAGTTCTCAATTTGTTTGAAATGATTCTTTAAATCCTCTTCAGAAATATATCCCTTTTTCCATAGATATAACTGCTGTAGTAAATAAGGGTAAAATGTTGAAACCTCAAGGACTGAAAAAATGTTAAAAACCCTGCCTATATAATCATCATATTCAAGTTCATTATCTTCAGCAAAAAAATACTCCTCAAACACACCCGCATAATCGTGCAATTCATCAAAAAATATATCCAACTGCTCATTATTCTTGTTCGATATCTCTTTTCTGTATTTCTGGGGCAATTCAGACATATTGTGTTCTGATGGATTAAAGAATCCTTTAACAACAGCAAACGAATGAAGAAAAGTCTCAATATTGCTTCGTTTCATTCGTCCATATTGACGCAACTCTTCCCAATATGCATTTATGTTCTCATTAGGAATAAATACATCAACCCAAGTTTCTTTATATTTTTTTATTGCTAATTCATCAGCTGACTCTGGATTTGATAATCTTAGAACTTCTATATATCTCTGATACAATAAATTCTTTATCGTATCTGCACTAGACAATCTGACGCCTGTTGAATTAACCGTGTCAAAGATTGCCTGTTCATCGTCATTAGTATCTAAATCAATATTTACTAAGAATCTGATTTTATCTACAGTCAACAACTCCCACAGGTAATCCAATACATCTTGATCAATATCTTCCAACTCATTTCTAAAATATGCATAAGCTTTATAGATATTACTGGTCGGATCATCATCAGGAAGATTTAAACACTTCTCCCATCTGTCATCCTTATTCAACTCACCATTGATCACATTTTCAAAAGCCTTTTTATCAAGGTGAGAATGATTAATCTTTACATATAATTTTTTATTAATTCCACCCTCTTGTACAAAAAGGACACTCTCCATTTGCACCTGACATGTCTTTACTACATCATCAGTATAGCCAAACTGCAACGCATGTTTTTTTATAAAATCAAAACACGCTCTGAGCAGAATGCTTAAAGTTGTTAATCTCTGCTGACCATCTATAACAGAAAATCTAGCTACTTTTCCTGGCGCCGCAAGTTCGTTTTTGAGAATTATAGATCCAAGGAAATGATTTTGAGATTTATTGGTAAGATTATTAAAGAGCTCGCTCCAATTATCCTCTCCCCAAACATAAGCTCTTTGAAAAAAAGGAATGTCATAATAACAAGGCGTTGTTAAAAAGAATAATGACTGATCTTGAGCTTTCATTCAAATTTTCCTTTCAATAGAAAATAATATCAAACCGCTTTCTCTAAACTATCGTATACCTGTTACAATACTACTAATTAAAATTGACCACGCAATTTTTTCAACTTATTTTCTGTGATGCTTTCAGAATAGTGTAATCCTTCATATGTCGAATGAAGTACCGGATATTTTCCCTTAGTCTGAAGTATATAATGTTCAGAGATCATCCAATCAATTATGGTTTTGATTTCCTCGAATGAAAAATCTTTATAAATTCCATACTCAGGGAGCTTATCAAGTTTATTGTCACTTAATTTCTTATGTTCTGAACCTCTTAAAACATCGCATAGTACGGTGATGCCATAAAATCTAACTCGACTTATATCTTGTAGAGCTTTAACAACATTAAAAATCACATCGTTTAGGTCAAATTCTTTATACATAACCGAAGGGATTTCAGCTCTTATCACTTCCACATAGTCATCGTCCGATCTCCATTTATGATTAGTAGAAGTATTTTCTTTGACAGATTCGTTATATTGCGAATATCTTCCAAAATCATCTCCTGATTTTGACTCCTTCTGGATTGATAATTGCTTTCCATTCTTTGTTTCTACCTGGAAGCCACCCAAAGTAGAATCATATACAGAAGTGTCATTAGATTCAGGTTTATAACCCATTTGTGCATAATACTGAGCTCTACTCAGCATTCTGCTGCATCCCGTCCCATTTGGTTTATAATTTGTGCAGCCAAGGAAAAAGTCATTATTTTTTCCTTTTACGATTAGATATCCGTCTCGACAACTATCGCACCTTTGTATTGCAAGTTTACCGGCCCTATAATCATTAGTCATGAACCCGCATACTTCAGGCTCGTTTGTGCATATATACAACCGAAGGCCATAGGATCTCTTGTACTTCAGTTGCATCGGATAACCGCATATAGGGCATGCTTTTTTAGCATAACTTACCGGTTCTTCCTCGTTCCACTCACCATTAAGCTTTACATTCTTATATGATTGCTTAAGTTCAAGCAAGAACTCCGAAGGGTTAGCCTCCGGGGCGACAAAAAACACACGATTCTTGGTTCGTGTCATTGCTACATAGAAAAGTCTTCTCTCTTCAGCAAAATCAATGGATCTGTCACCTTTTATAACAAATGATAGGACAGGGTCATCTTCAACCTTTGACGGAAAACCGTATGTCTCATTTTTTCCGTTAATAACAATTACATCATCATATCCAAGTCCTTTAGACGAATGAGCAGTCATAAATGTTATATCCAGATTCGGATACTTTACACTTTTTACCTTATCTGTGCGATTTATATACTCAAACAAACCTGTACGTTCTAGATGATCTCCATCAAATCCATATCTCCCAATCAGAAGAATTGAACCAGGCTCTCTTTTTTCAGCTTTCTTATATGCCAGAAGTTGAGCAAGAACAGTTTCAATAGCACGAGCCATTTCATAATCTCCACCACTCTTTCTGTCACCCTTGTTTGTTTTCCTTGATCCATCATATGTGTAAATAAGCACAGGATCCTCAATATGTTTCGGAGAGATCAATCTCTTAGCAATCTGTTCTTTATTCTTTTGAATGAAATCACCGGCTATATCAATAACTTCCTGAGAATTACGATATGTCCTTTCTATCTTAAGCATCTTTGCATAGCCCATCTTCTCTTCAAACTTGGTGAAAAGAGTGATGTCAGACCCGCTAAATGCATAAATCGACTGCCAATCATCACCAACAGCAATGATTTTGGCATCTGTAACCTCAGAAAGAACCTTAGTCAGGTCGAATCTCTGTCTGGAAATATCCTGATATTCATCAACAATGATATATTTGAAATCCAGTTTCTTTTTCATTTCCTGGACTTCTCTTAATAGTCTGGCAGACTCATTGATCATATCCTCGAAATCAACTGCTTTATTTTCTTTAAGCCATCTCTCATACTCCAAATAACAGTCATTGCATATACTTAGGAAAAGCCTGCTTCTGACATTTTGAGTAGAATGATACATCCGGTTGAAGTCATCTGCCTGATAAGCATTCACCTTGAAATTGGATATAAAACGACAAATAAGATTTATAAGTTTACGGACATACCTGTTCTCCTCTCCGGCAACAAGCATCTCCATAACTTCTTTGTTTGATCTTGGTTTGAGTTCAAAACCATTTACTTCAAGTTTTTCCCTCAGATGGTCAAGCAAAGAACGCCCATCCTTATAAGATGAGAATGTATAGATCAATTGAGTTCCATGCTCCCGATGAAGCAATATCTTGTCATTTACTGCTTTTTTATATCTTTCTATCTCTTCAGGTGAAAATCGGTCATTTTCTCCGGATTCAGTTATACCGAAATGCTCAAGATATGCCGACTTATCACCCTGATATATTATGAAATCAGGGGTATATGGTTTACGCGAGAAGGAAATGTCATATTTGTAGACAGGTTCATATTCATAATCAATATTGTTCAGATAAAGGAAATTCGCTATTTCAACTTCCTGATATGATCTCAGAATCTCATTTTGGATAGTGACTGACTTCTTCGTCCTTATATCTATTACTTCTCGTTTAAATTCCTCAAGATCACTTCTCATTGTCGAGAAATTTGCTTTAGCAATATTATTGAAGAATTTGTTAAGATCTTCTCCCTCGTATGGAGCATCAAAATAAGAAGCAAAGAAAAGTATAAGATTATTTACAACACTCTCATTTTTCATAATAGAGTTTCTGAAATAATCCCTTATCACAAAATACAGCCTCGTTTGTTCAACGATATTAAGTTTTTCCTCAGGGGAATTCTTATGAATAATTGCATTTCCAACAGAATGGAAAGTGGCAATGGGGCATTCTATACCCAATTCTTTCTGAATATGGAGTCTTAATTCATTAACAGCCTTATTAGTAAATGAAACAACAAGTATTTGAGAAGGATCTATTCCCTTCTTATCTACAAGATATTTAACCTTTGCTGCAACCGTAGTGGTTTTTCCTGCTCCCGCTCCGGCAATTACAAGGCTATAATCCTCATCTGTTAGGACAACGCGTCTCTGGTCCTCATCCAGCACAATTTGAGGATCCACTTCCTTTATTATTCCATCTAAATAAGATTTTTCAGAAATTAATGCAGAAGAAACAAATTTCTCATTATGATCATCAATCAGATCCGAGATTGTATTATAAGATTCTATTATAGACTTTACTTTCGCAGCTGCGAGCCCATTCTGCTTACAATATTCGCCAAGCATGCGGCTTTTCCTAAGAACATTGAAATAATCTATATTTTCAGAATATTTTTCCAAGGACTTATAATCGCTTCTAGCTATATATGCGTTCGCTGAAAGAAGCGTATCAATAAATGATCCGCATTCTAATAGTTTCTTAGCATCTATATCCCTTGAATGTGAAGATTTAGCTTTTTGATCATTCTGGGATTTATCATGCTTTTGCTTATATCCAAAAAGCCTATCAAATACACCCATTTTCTAAATACTCTATCTTCTTTCCGTGTGCTTTAGCATATTCAATCTCTGATTTCGTGCTTTCTCCAATATACCCTCCGACATTGATCACATAGATAGAATCAGCCATATCTATCTTCCGTTTATGCATATCGTCAAGCATTTCCTTGGTTTTGGAAAGTGTCCCCTCATCCATGCCATTCCAGACCTCCGAATCTCCGGAATGTCCAAATAAGCCCACAGAAATTACAATATTCCCAGCAAGCGTCAGCCGCTTCTGAGCTTCCATAAATTCATTTTTGAAACGGGTACTCCCGCACAATGTTACAACAGGATACTTTCTTCCCATACAGCCCCCTAATTCAACCTGCCGATTTCATCTGGTTTTATAATTGTCGTTATCGACGGTGCTGCATCAAAACTGCCATTATATCCCATCTCTCGCTCAAATTCACATCTTGAAATTCGCTCTTTTAATTCATCTATGGTTTTTACTCCGAACAACTCATATAGCTTTTCACAGTATTCCAAAGATCTCATTTTACTCCAATTGAGAGCTTTGTTATGAGCATATACATAAAATGTCGGAAACCAATAGTCACTATGATAGCTCATGTCTCCCTTTGAAATATTAAGTCCTTTAAAAATCTGGTACAAAAACAAGTCAGCCTCAGCTATTGCTTCCCCTGTATAAATAGGCTTCTTCTCTCTTTGATTACAAATGATATCTCCGAGTAGCGTATATTTATTCTTTTGATCCGTAGTAGGCTTATACCAGTCCTCAACTGCACGGCTATGATGTCTGAATTCGGTGTAATTATATGCTTTCAAATCTCCACCAAAAATATTAGATTCAAGGAAATACGTATGTGTCAGAATGCGATTCATTGCCTTAAACGCTGATATATGTCTCAAATAAACAAATGTTACAATGAATAGTTCCCACAGATGAATCTTAAACAAATCTATGTCTGTCTCCGATCCATTCATCACGTTATTTCCTTCTATACTCTTGATATTCGTTGTCGAATTATACACATCCTCAAAGAAAGCCGTTATATCACTCGCATATTCATCTTTTGTCTCAGAAATTGCCTGAATAAAGTCCAAATAACAATCCCGAAGCTTTTTCGTTTCAAGGAACTTGTCATATATCTCTTCTGGAGTAATACCCTTTTTATAGAATCCCTTCAAAACAGAGAGGTATTCTTCTTTATATCTCGCTATACAGCTGTTTCTTTTATTATCTGTCGTGCTTCCCTTTATTTGTTTTATAAGATCATTGAGCGGAAAATAATTGGTTTTTTCTTCATCAATCCATTCAGGTCTTTTTCCAAGAGCCGGTTTTATATGTAACGGTTTGTTATATATATTTCTAACAAGTTTCTCATATTCAGTCTCATACTTATCTTCGTCAGACAGGTCAATATAAATCCTCGTCTTTATATAGGTTGGAACATACGGATTACCTTCTTCATCCTTTTCGGCTATGATCGGAATAAACTTTTCCTGCCCGGTATTACCATATAATTCACTGGAAATAATTACTGTTTCATCACCCACGCCACCAGTTCTATCATTTGCCTTTTGCGCATATGCTTTGTCACATATTATAAGAACCTTAGTGATCTCTGGATCATTTACACAACGTTCCATAAAGACATATTTATCCTGGCCTTCTTTCAAATCCCACTTATCAAGAACGACATCGATTCCATGAGAAACAAGACGCTCAGCCAAAGCAAGAACGATCTCATCACTGCTCCACGAATACGAAATAAATATCTTAGGAATCCTGTCCTCTGTCACCATTTCCATATCACTCAACCCCTAATGCCTTAAATACTGCGTCCTCAGCGCTCTGATAAAAGATCAGATTGAAACTGCTCATAAGATCCGGAGGTACAGTTCCGAGATCTACAGCTGATATCTGTGGCAACAGCACCTTCTTTGCGCCGCTGTCCAAACATACCTGTAATGTATCTGCAAGATTCTCCGCCTTTATCATTGTTCCACTGATGCTAATCTCTCCCAAAACAGCAAGCGAACTCTGCACAGGCTTACCCAATGCTATAGAACATAATGCTATCAGCGTGGGAAGCGCCAGTGAGCTTGTCATACCAAGTCCTTGCAGATCTTGGTAATTGATCACGTAATCCTTATTGGATACACCGATAGAACCACTTATACGACCGCCATTAGCCTTCAGATAGCTATATGCCGTGTTTGTGGCCTCCTTGCAATCCCTGTCTGATCCCAAACCAGTGCGATCAAACTTGCCATTTCCGGGAAGCATCTGTGATTCAAGCCGGAATACTCCAATCATTCCAGACTTACCATGAGAAACAGTATATACCTGTCCAGGATTCATCATTCCTTCCGGTATCAATTTCCCACCGCCCTGCTCCGGTACAGATACATAGTGTTCTTCAAAGGTCTCATTGTCGATATAAGAGAAATTCACATCATAAAACTCCATACCTCCAAGTTTCTTCAACTGTTCCTTAACCCTACGACGCATTTCAAGAGCAATTTGCAGTATCTCTTCAAGTTCTTCCTTTGTAAACTCCCCATTAGGATAGATCAGCTTTACAAGTCCACCAACCATTTTTCTAACGGCAATAGTATCTCTCTGATTAAGGTTCTTACCTAAACGGAAATACTTCTCAATGGCATCCCCGTACTGCTCTTTACGAAGTTCTCGGATGAACTCTGCAAGATAGTCCGTAATAAATCCATAATCATTCGTAAAATGCTCTGGCCTAAACTTGGGAATCTCCCAGCCTGGTATATAACAATGCATACGATCTAAAAACGCCGTATCTGTACCCATTTCAGCCGGAAACGGGTCAAATAAACTGCTAGTTTTAAGTAGTACATCCACACTCTGATTAATATTTCCCACAAATACCATAGATGCTGATGCAGCCTTTTCTTCCTTACCACGAGCAAAAGAACCGGATGCCATGTAATCTTTCATGATCTGCACCCCATCCTTATCCTTAAAATTGATTCCTGCCACTTCATCGAAAGCCACGCAATCCCAAAGTCCTACAAGCCCCATGGTATGTCTGCCCA
>OCVV010922694.1_pt1 | contig 10390 bp, 8 predicted proteins | sample 1539721 | NCBI WGS metagenome assembly OCVV01 (sample SAMN02144230, study PRJEB22623) | gut metagenome | biome: sheep rumen | host: Ovis aries | place: New Zealand
GAACATCGGGTATCTGCGCACTGCTCACCATAATCGGTACTATAATCATTTCGGCGCTGTATATCAAGAATGTCAAAGGCTCTATACTGATAGGCATTATCGCAACATGGGCGCTCGGAATGCTTTGCCAGGCATTCGGTATTTATAGGCCTGACGGTATTGAATATTTCTCGGTGTTCCCTCACTTCTCAATTACAGACTTCTCGGCTCTCGGAAAAACAGCAGGAAAATGCTTTTCGGTAAGCCTCAAGGAAGTCGGGATAATGAACTTTATTATAGTTGTGTTCTCGTTCCTGTTTGTTGACCTTTTTGATACTATCGGCACGCTCATAGGTGTCAGCACAAAAGCTAAAATGCTCGATGATGACGGCAAGCTCCCGGGGATAAGGCCTGCTCTTATGGCTGACGCTATCGCCACTACGGCAGGAGCTGTACTCGGAACTTCGACAGTCACAACTACGGTTGAGTCTGCCTCGGGTGTAGGCTCCGGCGGAAGAACAGGACTTACAGCGATCACTGCGGCTGTGCTGTTTCTTATCTCAATGTTCTTAGCGCCGTTATTTATAGCGATACCCTCGTTTGCAACAGCACCTGCACTTATTATCGTAGGCTTTCTTATGTTCTCATCCGTAACTGAGATAAAGCTGAACGAAAACTATGCCGACGCTATCCCTGCTTACCTGTGTATTCTCGCTATGCCGATGTTCTACAGCATTTCTGAGGGCATATCACTTGGGATAATCTCATACGTTGCGATCAATCTTCTCTGCGGAAACGCTAAAAAGGTACACCCGCTTATGTATGTACTGGCTGTGCTTTTTGTAATGAAATATATTTTCCTGTAAATAAATTTAAGGAGTGTTTTTATGACCTATACATTAAATGTTGCAGGGCTTACAAGAGAGCTTACACTCTGCCCTGTTGATGAAACGCTGGATATTGCAGCATTTATCATGTTTTCTGATGTTGAGCTGACAGTAGCCTGCACAACTGAGCTGCTCAAAAAATGCGGTGAGTTCGATGTTATCCTTACTGCTGAGACAAAGGGCATTCCGCTTGCATACGAGGCTGCAAGGCAGTCAGGTAAGAATTATGTTGTGGCAAGGAAATCTGTCAAGGTTTACATGACCGACCCTATCTCGGTAAAGGTAAATTCTATCACCACTGCTCATGAGCAGACACTTTACCTCTCGCAGGAGGACATAGCTCTTCTTAAAGGAAAGAGAGTGCTTATTCTTGATGATGTTATCAGCACAGGAGAGTCGCTGGTGGCTATCGAAAGGCTTGCCGAAACAGCAGGTGCGATTATCTCAGCAAAGGCAGCCGTCCTCGCTGAGGGCGCTGCGGCTGACAGAGATGATATAATCTTTCTGGAAAAGCTTCCTGTTTTCCCAAAATAATATGCTTGAAAAAGAAAGCCTATGTGTACAAAATTTAGTACACATAGGCTTTTTTATTCTTCATTTTCCGGCAGCTCAATTTGTGAGCCGTTCTCCCAGCCGTTCATAGCCTTAACGCAGCGCTGATACCAGCCGCCGTAATAGAACAGGCACTTTGTCTTATCCTCACCGAAATAGTTTACTGTTTTGCCTGCTTCAATAACATCTACCGAGCTCACCATACCAAGCGCTCTGCAGCCGCCGCAGCAGTATTTGAAATAAGGGCATTCGGCGCACTTGGGGTTGTTTTGGGAAAGTTTATAAAGGTTCGTACAGACTGAATCAAGATATAGGCTGTCGGTCAGGAGCTCCTTTAAGCTGTGCTCATGAAGATTTTCAAGCCTGATACCCAGAAGCTCATACGATCCCGACATTTGCAGGCATGGTATCACATCACCCGATGAGGTAACACCTATCATACCCCTGTTGCCCTTACATACAGGCGCTGTCGGGCGGTACTCACCATCACGGCAAAGCACTGCGGAAAGGGTGTAGGTCTTACTTCGCGGGTATATCCGCATAAGCTGCCATACATCTACATTCATTGTCATGCCCGACTTTGCATACCATGAACAGAACTTAGTCATTTCGCTCATATATTCATCAAACGAAAGCTGTGCTTCAGGGGCATTTTCAAGCCAGCGGCTTACTTCTGTTGTCTTGATAAATCGGGTATTCACAACCCCCATATCGTTCATAAGCCTTGCGGTCTCTTTAAGAGTACCCAGGGTCTTTTTATTTACCTGAGACTGCACCATTACAGAAAAGCCGTTGTCAATGCATAGCTTTATTGCAGAAAGAGTTTTCTCCTCTGCGCCCTTATGAGCTCTCAGCCAGTCATGAGTGCCTGCACCGTCAAAGGATATCTTCATAAGAGGATAGCAGCCTGTCTCCTTCAACATATCAAGGAGCTCCTGCGTGATGAAATACCCGTTTGTGTTCAGCTCAAACACGAACATATTGCGCTTATATATCTCACGGATTATATCCATAAAATGCGGGTGGAGCATAGGCTCTCCGCCGGTGAGAGTGAAAGCATTCACACCGCAGTCAGAAGCCTGATCAAGCAATGTGCAGATATCCTCAAAGCTCCACTCGCTCATCAGCGGAGCATTATCAGCCGCATTGAAGCAATGCAGACAGTTATAGTTGCATCTGCCCGTTATCATCAGGTTCATTTTCGGGAAGTATCGGTGCTCATACTTTCTGTACACCGACCACTCCGATGGGTGCTCGCCCTTTGCACAGGTCTCTATAAGACCTTTTCTAATAAGCTCCCCGAGCAGTTCACTTTCGGGCAGGTCGTGCTCAGCATCACAAAGAAGCAGAAGCCCGAGCTCATCAGAGCTCAGGCCTTCTGCATAAATTTTTCCCTTACGGTAATACGCCGCATTTACAAACCGCCAGCCCCTGAGGGCTATATCATCGGCTATTCTGCAATACACAGTATCACTCCTCAGAATCGGAAGTCTCCTCATCAGCACCGCTGAAATTGATACACATCATTGTCAGGTCATCAAACTGAGGTGCTGCTCCCACAAACTGGTCTATCCTCTCCTTGACCGAAGCAATCAGCTCATTCGGCTCAGCATTTGCCTCAATATTCAGAGCAGCAAGCATTCTGTCAGTTCCGAACAGCTCCTCATCAGCACTGGTTGCCTCAGGAGCGCCGTCAGTATAAACGAACAGAGAGCCGCCCTTTTCTATATCAAATTCGTACTGCTTATACTTTTTCCTCTTCATTACTCCGAGAACGAAGTCATGCTTATCCTTGAACAGCTCAAACTCTCCGTTTGCCTTTCTTAACATAGGATACTCGTGACCCGCATTGCCTGCAACTATGTGTCCTGTGGAAATCTCAAGAATACCAAACCACACGGTCACAAACATATTTGCATTGTTGTTCTCACAGATACTCTTATTCGAGTGATCAAGAACCTCGGCAGGTGAAAGGCCCGACATTGCATAGTTGCGTATAAGCAATTTTGACATCATCATAAACAATGCCGCAGGAACTCCCTTGCCCGATACATCGGCAATAGTAAGTCCGAGATGGTCATCATCTATATAGAAGAAGTCATAGAAGTCTCCGCCGACCTCCTTTGCAGGGTCCATTATAGCATAAAGCTTGAAGGCCTCATGCTCGGGGAACTTCTTCGGAAGCATATCGTCTTGTATTTTTGCGGCAAGATTAAGCTCTGCCGATACCTTTTCCTGCGCTCCGATAAGGTCACGGATCTCTCCCGTATATTTACTGATATCTCTTGTAAGCTCGGTAATATCGTCTGCAAGAGCTCCGAACTCATTCTTAGTTCTTATTTTTGAGAGGTTCTCAGCAACAGCCTCGCTGTCCTTGTCCTCCATATACCTTCTGACATTCAGACTTACACGTCTGAGAGGTCTGATAGCCTTGAAATAGATATACAGAAGCAGTATTCCGCCTGAAATACCTATACCCGTGATACCAACAATGAACATGATTTTCAGGTTTGAGTCAAGCTCCCTGGAGAACTCGTCATAATCATAGGCGATACAGATAATACCCTTAACCTCATTATCTTCAACAAGCGGAGTACAGCCTATGTAATATTCCTTCTTATCAGTCCTGTCACTTGAAAGCTCAAACTCATATTCTTTATACTTTCCCGATCTGAACTTTCTTACAGCCTCGTGATCCTCGGGCTCATAGTACCACACCTGACCAAGCTCTCTGCCGAATGCAGTGGTTTCATCATCATCTTCTTCACTCTGAATACCCTCGAAGAACACAAAGCCGCAATCAGGGTCCATAACATCAATTACATAAAGCTCATCATAGTTGTACGATGACTTCTCATCATCTATCCTGAAAACTATCCACTGATAAAGCTCCTTAGCAAGCGCCATCTGTTCTATATCAGAATAATTTCTTGCATCTTCAGAGCTTAATTCACTCAGACCGTTTTCATCACAGCTAAAATATACTCTGTCAAGCGCTTTGCTCTCCTCTTCGGTAAACGGAACTCTTATCTCAGTGTAGTGCTCCTCAATAAAATCTAACAAAAAGCCGTAGCTTTTTATACTTGTAATTCTTGATTTTACATGTTTCAGATCACGCTGTATCATATCTGATTTGCCCGAAAGAAACAGGTCTGTGCTGCCGCCGTAGATAACCAAAGCTATTGAAAAAAGTGCCAGCATAAACACAATAACAGCAACAAAGCCCACCTGCAGAAGGAGCTTTCTGTTTTTCTTTTTTTTCGGGGGTTTCTTCTTTTTAGAAGCAGCCTCCGCATTATCCTGAAGCTCTATATCAATATTATCAATTTCCATATTACTTTCCTTTTCTAAAAAACGAATATACCTATTCAACAGTATATCACTAATATCCTTTTAAGTCAAGCCGAATTTAGCTAAGTCAGGCAGCAGCTTGCAGTGCTGGCTTAACATAACAGCCCGAAGACTCTCACCTTCGGGCTGTTATTCATAATATTCTATTCTTCGCTGTCATTACTGTCTTCCTGAAAAGCAGTTATAAGCTCTGTTATCCTATCTATCCTTTCCTGAGGAAGACTGTAAATGCTTTTCTCAAGCTCAAGACTAAGCCTTATAAGCGAGGTCAGCGACATATTCCTTGACGCCGCATATTTTTTCAGATCATCACGCATACCCTTCGGAACTTTTATCTGGATAACGTCCTGATTATCCTTCCTGTACTGATTTGATGATGTCATTCTGTAATTGCGTTCCTTCAGCAGCTGACATATACTGCACAGCTTCTGTGATGACATTTTTGCATCAAAGAGCCTTCCGCACTGCTCACAGGCTGTGAGCTTGTCTTTTATATCTGCTCTTGTACCCTTTCGGCTCTCATAATATTTATGCTTTGACTTTGCGATCCTTTTTGAACGGCACTCCTCACAGTATCCGTTTCGATTAATATCGGAATGATATTCCTTTCCGCAGTCCTTACATATCACATTAAACATAAGCTCACTCCCATGTACCTGACTGCCCCGTAAAAATGCGGAGCAGTCTGTACACATATAATACCACAGTTTAACCGAAAAATCAAGTCAATTATTACTTCCTTCTATGCATATCATGCTTTCTTTTAAGGTCTTCAAAATTGTGAAGATTAAGAATAGTATTACCCTTCTGATTTATGCTGTTTTCAAAGCCCTCCCTGTTCACAAGACATATTTTATGCTCATCTGCATATTTCTCTTCTTCGTATGTAAAGCCCGAAAAGCTTACAAGAAGCACATAATCAATTTCCCTTTCATTTTCATTGAACTTTGAAAGAATCGGTTCAATATTGAAATTATAATAGAAATCATCAAGCAGACTCTTGCGTCTTTCAAAAAGGCACAGGAATCGTTTATCCCCGCTTTGGACCGACAAGCAGTAAGCAATATTAGTTTTTGAATCCATTTTACCGTCAACCTTAAACTCTCTGCCAAACTGTTCGTAAAACAAATAGTATATGTTTTTTCGGAACAAATCTGCGCTGACAAGCAGGTCATAGCTCAGCTCATCATAATTCATTCTTTTTCTTTTTATATTAAAATGTCTGCTCTCAAGCTCATAGCTGAGAAGCGGGTCATATTCACCCGTATTTGTATGCTCGGGGTGTTCAGACAGATCAAATGCATCATCAATCCTTGAGCCCATTCCTCTGCGAAGCACCCACACCTTCCAGTATGGCATATTCATTATATCATGAACCGATCTGTCTGCACGCTGGGAAACAAGCCGTACAGTCTCATAATCATTACCGCCAAAATAGAGCTGAGTATCACAGCAGGCTATTATTATATCCGCAGCCGTATTGTACGCTTTTCTCAGCTGACCGACCGACTGAAGAATGATACCCAGAGAGATGTTTCTGCTTCTTGCTGCGGCAATAATGCAATCAAAATCGGGTATGACTGTCTGTGTTCCGAAATCATCAATAAGTATGCTTACAGGCACAGGCAGCCTTGAATTTTCACACTTTGTGTCGGCATATTTTATAAGAACGTTCAGCAGCTGTGAAAAGAAGATGTCAGCGTGCTTATCCATTGAACGGTCATTGTCACTGATTATTACAAATACCGCAGTTTTCTTCTTGCCTATATCCTCAAACTTCAGCTCGTTATCGGCATATAGTCTGAGTGCGGCATCGTTCATGAACGGCATCATCATTTCACTGGCTATCGAAAGAATACCGCTGGTTGTTGATTCCGCACCCTTTACCACACTGTAAGCCTTGTAAAGCCTTACAGCCATGCTGTCAGGATTATTTCTGACAATAACATCTATCAGCTTAGCATATTCGCTGATTTTTGTGTAGTTTTCAAGTGTAAACAAATCAGAAACACTGCTCATTTTTCTGGGATATCCTGTCTGTTCAAAGCATACAGCGGCTATCATACTCTGAATAAAATTGACCGCTGAATTATGCCAGAACGGGTCTGAATAATCACACGTTCTTCCTCCCATAATAGTTGCCAGCGTCAGAACATCACGCTCTGTCCTGACATTGTAAATCGGGTCATAGGTGATTGACTTGTCAGTTTCAATCAGGTTAAACACCTTTACATCGTAGCCCTTATCCTCAAGGAAAAGACCGTACTTCTTTACAAGGTTGCCCTTTGTATCGGATATAACCATGCTGTGCCCTGCCTCTGCAAGCTGGAGAATGTTCGGCTTCAGGAAGCTGTGCGTTTTTCCGGAGCCAGGTGCTCCGATTACGCAGATGTTTTTGTTCAGGCACTCTTCATCTATTTCAAGCCTGTACTTCTTTGAAAGAATAATCGAATTATTACTCATAATACTACCTCCATAAAATCATCAAGCTTAGTTGTTACTGCATCTGCAATCCCGAAGCTTATCGCTTCCTCGGGCGTCATGAAATTGTCATGGTCCATTGCCTTTTTGAGCTCCTTCATAGTTTTACCCGTTCTCTCAGCCAGAAGCTCCGTTACTGTATCACTGATAGAATTCAGATTTTTGCTGATCTCGGCAAGAGTCTTGCTTCCTCCCTCAATGTATCCGCCTATCAGTGCCTGATGTATCATCAGCTTTGAGTGCGGAAGCATCAGCCTTTTGTCACCCTGTGCGAAAATAAATGCCGCCATGCTGTATGCATCTCCTGTACAAACACAGGTGATTTCAGACGAAACAAGCTTCATCGCATCTATTATCGAAAGCCCTGCTCTTACTATTCCTCCGCCTGAATTGATGAGCATTGTGATATTGTCACTCGATTCACTTCCGAGGACAAAAAGCTGTCTGACGATCTCACTTGCCGATTCGATTGTTATCTGCCCCTCAAGTGTTATCACCCTTTTTCTCAGCAGATAATCTTTTGTCTCTGCCGATGCGTTTGACTGTGTGCCAGGAATAAAAAACCTTGCCATAAAATCTCCTCCTTAATGATTTTTTTATTTCCCTCATTTCTGAGTTTAGTATATTATATCGTCATGCTATCAATTTGTCAAGGGGTTTTTAAATCTTTTTTTCTTTTCAATGTTTTAAACAATTCACTCCGCACTTTTTTGCGCTTTTTAAACAACAAAACCCGAAAACAGTTTCCTGTTTTCGGGTCTGATGTGTTATATTCTGAAAAATTCACCTGTCTGACAGCTTGTTGTTCAGGTCAAAATGGAAGTGTGCTTCAAATCTGCCTGTCGCTACCTCATTTCCCTCTTCATCGGTTATCGCATTTATACCGAGGAATATCTCGGTATTTTCATCAACGCCGTCAGCATCTGCCTTTGGCTCTGTTGAAAGCAGGAACCTCATTGTGTTCGGCTCACCCTCTTTTGCCCAGCCGCCGAGCATGGTAACGCTGTCTGCATCTGTTGCTTCCATGAACGGAGTCAGGTCATCATAAACCATTGTCATAGCACCGCTGTCATAGCCCCACGGAAGCGGTGAACCGTCAGTGGCGCTGACATCTATTGCTATTCCGTAGATGTGATTATCAGGTACATACCAGAGCTCTGATATCTTTATATCCAGTCCCTCAAAGCCCTCAACGATCTTGCCATGATCGTCAACCTTGAGCCCCACTCCGAGAGGGTCTTCGCTCTCGGCTTCCTCAGTCTCGGCAGCTTCTGTCTCTTCTTTCTCTGCCTGCTCAGCCTCGGGACCCTCAGGCTGGAGCGTGATCACATAGTGGTCATCAGAATACTCCATGTGTATCACACATCCCGGTGCAGCATTTGAAAAGCCGTATTCAATGGTGTAGGGTTCCTCGTGATAATCAGCCCAGCTTGTCACAAACTCCTCCTCCTCATAGCTGAAATAGTTCAGCATATAGTCGGTGATCTCGTCTTCGTAGACGCCCTCTTCAATGTCGTTTTTGTAGGAGTGCGTGCTGTTATCATACTCAAATACAGAATTTACCGCAGTTGGCTCCCAGTCAACAGACGGAAGCTCGGAATGTCTGAGAAAGAACAGGTCTCTGTCTCCGACTTTCATTCCAACTGTGCTGCTTTCCTCGCCGTTATTATCAAACTTTACGTTTTCGGTATCAACAGGCATGATAAAGGTGATCTCATCGGGGATATCTACCTCCTCATCACTGTATACGAAAGCTATACCGTTAATCTTTACCGTACACTGAAAATAATTGCCAAAGCTGTCTGTCTTAGTGATGCTATCGGCATTTTCGACATCTTTCTTTGAAGCATCGAACACCATACCATCAGGGGTGAGAGCTCCGACCTTTATTTCGGTGATCTCGCCCTCAAAGATAGCGTCGGTGTTCTCGACCATATCCATGAATGTCATTGACTGACTTCCCTGATTGCTGTCAGAGAGCTCCTCCTGCGGTGCGCTTGCTGCAGGTGATGTTCTGACCTCCTTATCGGGGGCTTTCATAGAAAAGTATGCTGCCGAGCCCCCTCCGATAATGAGTGCTGCGCAGGCTGCTGCGATAAGCCCGCTTTTTTTGCTCTTGATTCTTGCCTGTCCGTTTGTTGTCATAGTGATCTCCTCCCTGTTCTCTGCGGAAGAAACAGCGTTATCACTGTCTATGACAGCGTTCAGGATATTCTTTTTCTTTTCTTCGCTGTACTTAGCGACTCCGTCTGAATAACGCATAGTTGTCCTCCTCCGTTAGTTGTTTTTTGAGCTTCGAGAGTGTGCGGTACATTTTCGACTTTACAGTCGATTCCGTCATTCCCAGAAGCTTCGCAGTTTTTTGAAGAGTGTGACCGCAGGCATAGTGAAGATAAAAAATACGATAAGCGGTCGTGTCCGATTGTTCTAAACTCCGCATGATGTCCTCATACAGAAAGCTGTCATCGTTTTCGAGGTCCTCCAGCGCACGTTCATCGACTATTGCTATGTTATCGTCGAAGCTCTCTTCGTCGGGAGCGCTCCTGTAATGGTCAGCAACGCGCCTTTTGGCAACTGTCAGGAGAAAATGCTTTGGGCGCAGTATAGTTTCGCCCGAAAGCATCTTCCTGTACAGCTCAAGATAAATATTCTGGAGTATGTCCTCGGCTGTCTCCTTCGGACTGACCTTCAGCAGGATATACTTATATATATCTGTGTATGTCCTGTCGTAAAGCTTTTCAAAGCTTTGGTTTATCTTTGACTTGTCCACGTTCTCACCCCCTTCACTTATATAGTCGCAGAAAGAAGAAAAATAGTTTCACTTTTTTGAAAAAACTTTTTTTCATTATATCACACTGCAAAATCAAAATCAACAGTCTCGCCATTTATACTCCCAAAAAGGGCTGCTTCCTTAATAAAAGCGAAGAATGTCACTTATCAGGTGGAAGAGATATTAATAATATGGAAACAATAAGTTATTAAAAACATAACAAAAATATAATATAATTAAAGGAATAACTTAAAATCTTACATTAAGGCAACACCGCACCACCCCTGTGCATCAGATGCGCCGTCCAGATTTTCGTCAGATTGCCTAAATTCGACGCAGGCTTGCTGACGCAAGTCAAGGAGAATTTGGG
>OCVV011359200.1_pt1 | contig 10390 bp, 2 predicted proteins | sample 1539721 | NCBI WGS metagenome assembly OCVV01 (sample SAMN02144230, study PRJEB22623) | gut metagenome | biome: sheep rumen | host: Ovis aries | place: New Zealand
AATGCTGTTTGTCAAAAGCGGCGGTGGATTGAAAAATTTCTTCTGGATTCCTCCCCTCAAAGACTTGACTTTTAATAGTTAGTCTCATTTCTTTGCTCATGGACATAACCCACAATACTGGCATTTCGGAGTGCTGATGGCCTACATGAACCGCATGTGCGCGCTGCTCAAAAGCAGTGAAACCGAAGCCGACGTGGCCATTCTGTATAACGCTGAAAGCGACTGGATGGGTCGTTGCATGCCGCTCGAAGAGATTGCCGAACCCCTGGCCCGGAGCCAGATCAGCTACGATTTTCTGCCTGCTGATGTGTTCGCCGAAAGAAAACGTTAAGGCAGCGAGCGGATTCGGACAGCACGTCCGCGCAGGTGGCCAGACGAAGCTGGGGATAGAAAGCCTGGATGTCGGCCGCGTAGGTTTTGCTGATCATCGCCGACGCTGAATAAGCGCAAATCCGTTTCCTTCTTTCCGGCAGCGCCGTTTTAGATGCTGGCCCTGAAGATGGCCAGCATGTCATCCTCACGGAGGAGTTTGGCGGAGCCCATCGCGCCGCCGACCCCGACGGCGCATTTGTGTGCCATCAGGACGAGGTCTTCGTCCGAGGCGCTGATACCGAGTTCCCGGAGGCTGGTCGGCATATGGATCCTGCGGAAGAAGTCTTCCAGGGCTTCGATGCCTCTGAGAGCGGTTTCCCTGTCCGTCCCGGCAGGCTCAACGCCCATCACCTGAACAGCGAACCGTTTGAAGCGGGGGAGACAGTCCTGATACACATACCGGGCCCAGCTGCCCCAGATGGCGGCCAGGCCAGCGCCGTGGGCCACGTCGTACAGACCGCCGAGCTCGTGCTCGAGCTTATGGGTCATCCAGTCGCCCCCGTCGTTCCCGCAGCCGGTCAGACCGTTGTGCGACAGGCTTCCCGCCCACATGATTTCAGCGCGGGCGTCGTAATTTTTCGGGTCCTTGACCAGGATTTCAGCATTCCTCATCACGGTGCGCAGCAGGCCTTCGGCCAGGGCGTCGGTGATTTCCATGTTTCCGCCGTTGGTAAAGTAGCGTTCCATCGTGTGCATCATGATGTCTGTGCAGCCGCAAGCCGTCTGGTAATCCGGAAGCGTCATGGTCAGCTCGGGGTTCATGACGGCGAATTTCGGCCTGCTGAAATCACTGCTATAGCCGCGTTTGATCAGTCCTTTCTCTTTGGTGATGACGGAGGAATCGCTCATCTCGCTTCCGGTGGCAGCGATGGTCAGGATTACGCCCAGCGGGAGGCAGGCGGCGGCTGTTTTTTTGTAATCATAGAAATCCCAGACGTCCCCGTCGTTGGCGACGCCGTATCCGATAGCCTTGGCCGAGTCGATGGCGCTGCCGCCGCCCACTGCCAGCAGAAAATCGACCCCTTCTTTTCTGCACAGGCTGATGCCTTCGTACACAAGGCCCAGCCGCGGGTTCGGCACTGCTCCGCCGAGGGTCACATAGGGGATGCCGGCTGTGTCCAGCTGGCCTGTAATCTTCGCCAGCAGGCCGGAGCGGATGACGCTTCCGCCGCCGTAATGGATCAGGACCTTATGGCCGCCGAACGCCCGGATCAGTTCCACGGTCTGCGCTTCTGCATTCCTGCCGAAGACGACCTTCGTCGGGGTATAATACTGGAAGTCGTACATCAGATTCTCCCAGCCGGTGCGGCGCCGGCAAAGACAGAAGAGTTCGGGAAGCCGCTGTTTTTTCCTTTTGTCAGCCTGTCAGGCCGTTCTGTCTGTCAGCTGGATTATATACCTTAAAGTCGGGTCTAAGTCAATGGCCCGGGGGCGGTTTTTTCCGCAGTCTGAAGGAGGCTTTTTTCTGCGTTCTGCTTGACGCGAACCGTGTTTTTATTGTACTATATCAAATGAGAAAGTGTACTGTTTTCCGATACTTTGATGCATATGTTTCCCGGATTGATGATAGACAACCGTTTCACCCGGGCGCTCCGCTGACGGAACCCGGTTCTGCCTGAATGAGCAGAAGAAAGGAAATGAAATGAACAGGAAATGTTTCGCTTCTGCGAAAGCCATGATCATTTTTATCCTGATTTTTGCGCTGACCTTCTGCGCTCCGGCCCTTGGAGAAAGCTACGACGCCGGAACCATGCGGCTGCTGCGCTATGAGGGCGATGTGGAGATCCTCAATGCGGAAGGACAGTCCCGTTTCGTGCTCGAAAACGTCCGCTTCGCCAGCGGCGAGGTTATGCGGACAGGGAAGGAAAGCCTTGCTTCCGTCAGCCTGGATGACAGCAAGATCGTTACCCTGGACGCCGAAACGCGGGTGGAATTCATTGAAGAATCCAATCATCTGCGGCTGAACCTGGTGGAAGGCAGGATTTTCCTGGACGTCCGCGAAAAACTGGACGAAAATGAAAGCCTGGACATTCAAACCAGCACGATGACAGTCGGCATCCGCGGCACGATGGTCTGCATCTCCCATTCGGAGGATGAACAGATATCCCAGACCCAGATCATGCTGCTGGAGGGGAAGACCGACCTGGATTACCTGGATTCCTCCGGCAGTCACAGGCTTCTACCGCTCAGCGCGGGCCAGAAAGCGGTTGTCCTGCAGGCCAGCGGGGACGGCGAGGGCGTAACGCCGGCAGTGTCCCAGCTGACCGCCGGGGATTTGCCCGTGCTGGTCAGGAGAATCGTTTCCGAAGATCCCACCGTGCGGCAGCGGGTGCTGGAGGGCAGCGAAGAAGCAGCCGTCATTTTCGGCCCCATGCAGGAGGCTCCGGCGCCGGAAAACGTCAACCCGTATCCTGACCAGGGCAGCTGGACCTGGAACGAGACCGTGACCCTGGTGGCGCAGAGCGCGAGCAAGCTGTATGACGGAGAAGCCCTGACGCGGTCTTCCAACGTCCTCGTCTACGGCCTTCCGGGGGATTTTACCATCGACGTCTTTGCCCGGGGCTCCCAGACCGACGCTGGCGAAAGCGAGAACACGGTGTCCGATTGCATCATCCGCAATGCCATGGGCGAGGATGTGACCAGTCATTTCAGGAGCATCCGGAAGATCAGCGGCCAGCTGGTGGTCAATCCCATTCCTGTCTCCGTATGGACCGGAAGTGCGGAAAAATACTATGACGGCCTGCCGCTGACCAATCCGGAAGCCGGAATCCGGGGCCTTGAGCGTACCGTTACCGGGCAGCAGGACTGGGAGAACGCTTCCGTTGTCAGCAAAACAGCCCTGGGAAGCGAAGCGATGATCGCCGTCAGCGGCAGCACCTGGGTCCATGCCACGAATCCCATCACGAAAGAGAGTCAGGATATCGAGCTTCTGGCCGGGCAGCGCCTCACGGTCTGCGTGAAGAATGAGCAGGAGTCGGACAGCATTTTTTATCAGATCGATACGCTGAAGGTAGAGGATCTGCCGGATGAAATCCTCCTCCTGTACGCGAACAACCCCGAAATGCTGTCCAAAGCATGCGACGAAACCGGGTGGGATCCCTTGCTTCTTACCGAACGGATCAATGCCCTGAAAGCGTCGGAAGAAAGCACTGTTACGAAAAACGGCCTGACGGTTCAGGACAGCGTGCAGGACAGGCTGATTACGAATTCCGCCAGTGTCAACATCAATATCGATTCAGCGATCACGAATTACAACAGCCGCGCCCTGACGGAGAAAGAGGCGCATTTTACCCCGATTGTCCTGGACTCCGGCATTACCGTCACCGCCACAGGTTCCCAGACGGAAGTCGGTTCCAGTGAGAACGGCTACACCATCTCCTGGGGCGGAGCGAACGAAAACAATTACATCGTGACCGGGGAAGAACTGGGCACGCTGACCGTGCTGCCGCGGCTGATTGACAGCATGGTTGTGATTTCCGCTGCCTCTGACAGCAAAACCTATGACGGGACGCAGCTGAGGAACGGGGAGTATACGGTGTACGGCCTGCCTGCAGGATACCGTTTGCGGGCAACCGTTTCCGGCAGCCGGACTGACGCGGGTATCACCGAAAACCGGGTGACGGACTACCGCATCTACGGTCCGTCGGGCGAAGACGTTACGGATCAGTTCATCAACGTTTTCACTGAAAACGGGGAACTGGCGGTTAACCGGGCTCCTCTGGCAGTTTCCACAGGCTCGGCTTCCAAGGTGTATGACGGGGAAGCCCTGGAATACGCGGAAGCGTCCTTGAACGGCCTGGTCAGCGGCGAAACAGCCGCCATTACCGCCACAGGTATCGTGCCAGGCCAGGTGGGCACCGCGGACAACACCTATGAGATCGACTGGGGGACGGCGAAACAAAACAATTACTACATCGCGTCTGAACAGACCGGAACGCTGACGATCGAACCTCTGAATATCGAAATCGACTTCGGCGACGCTGAAGCGAGCTATAACGGCAGCATCTTTCTTCCCGAGCCGTCTGTCACGTATACGAACGGCGCTCACGCTGGCGAAACCGTGACCGGATTCCGGCTGAGGTCGACAGACGCCCTGTTCCGCTTTATCCTCTTCACGGAGGATACGGTGGATGTTTCTATCACCGGCATGGGCAGGGATGCGGGCACGTATACCCTGACCGGCAGTGTTCAGACGGACCCTGACAGCGAAGTCAACTGGTCCTCTTCCTTTGCCGGAATGACGCTGACCATTGACCCGTGCGAGATGAAGGTGGAAACGCCTTCCGCTTCCAAAGCCTACGACGGTACGGCACTGACCGCCGGTCCTGCCACGGTCACCGGCTTGGTCAAAGGTGAAACGGCGACCGTAACGGTAACCGGCAGCCAGACCGAAGTCGGTTCTTCAGACAACACTTATGCCATCGAATGGGGAACGGCCAGAAAGGAAAATTATACCATTGCCGAATCCCTGGGCAGGCTGACGGTCACGGATAATGCCTCCGGGGTGACTCTGACTGCGGCATCCGCCAGCAAGACCTATGACGGCACTGCCCTGACGGACAGCACGGTGACCGTTTCCGGCCTGCCTGAAGGCTTTACCCTGACCGCCACAGCCGCCGGCAGCCAGACGAATGCCGGCAGCAGCGGAAACACTGTGAATGACGGTTATGTGATCAGAAACACCGCCGGCGATGATGTAACGGCGAGCTTTACGAATATAACTCTCGTTCCCGGCACGCTGACGGTGGAAAAGGCATCGGCGACAGTAAAGACCGGCAGCGCCAGCAAACCGTATGACGGAACAGCCTTGACGAAAGCAGATGCATCCATCACCGGCCTGGTGGGCGGGGAGACCGCGGCGGTTACCGCCACCGGCAGCCAGACGGAGAAGGGTAGCTCTGTCAATACCTATTCGATTGACTGGGGAACCACCAATAAGGATAATTATGCCCTTACCGAGAACCTGGGCATGCTGGAAATCACGGTGAACGATACTGCCGTCACACTGACGGCGGCATCTGCCAGCAAGACTTATGACGGCACGGCGCTGACAGCGGACGGAGTCACCGCTTCCGGCCTGCCTACCGGGTTCACCGTCACAGCGGTCGTTTCCGGCAGCCAGAAAGACGCCGGGAGCAGTGAGAACGTCATTACTTCCTATACGATTCTGGACAGCGCCAGCAATGATGTGACGCTGAGCTTTACCGATGTCACCAAAGCTGCAGGCACGCTGACGGTGGAAAAGGCTCCGGCCACGATCACCACAGGCAGCGCCAGCAAACCGTATGATGGTACGGCGCTGACGAATGCCGAGGCTTCCATTACCGGCTTGGTATCCGGAGAGACAGCAGCGGTGACCGCCATAGGCAGCCAAACGGAAAAGGGAAGTTCTGTCAATACCTATTCAATTGACTGGGGAACCACCAATAAGGATAATTATGCCCTTACCGAGAACTTGGGCACACTGGAAATCACGGTGAACGATACGGCTGTCATCCTGACCGCGGCATCCGCCAGCAAGACTTATGACGGCACAGCCCTGACAGCGGACGGGGTCACCGCTTCCGGCCTGCCTTCCGGGTTTACCGTTACGGCGGTCGTTTCCGGCAGCCAGAAAGACGCCGGGAGCAGCGAGAACGTCATTACCTCTTATACGATTCTGGACAGCGCCAGCAATGATGTGACGCTGAGCTTTACCGATGTGACCAAAGCTGCCGGCACGCTGACGGTTGAAAAGGCTCCGGTTACGATTATCACAGGCAGCGCCAGCAAACCGTATGACGGCACGGCTCTGACCAAGGCTGAGGCGAACATTACCGGTCTGGTAGCTGGAGAAACTGCGGCGGTTACCGCCACCGGCAGCCAGACGGAGAAGGGAAGTTCTGTCAATACCTATTCGATTGAATGGGGAACCACCAATAAGGATAACTATACCATAACCGAGAACCTGGGCACGCTGGAAATCACAGTGAACGATACTGCCGTCACCCTGACATCGGCGTCTGCCAGCAAGACCTATGACGGCACTGCCCTGACAGCGGATGGAGTTACCGCTTCCGGCCTGCCCTCCGGGTTTACTGTCACGGCTGTTGTTTCCGGCAGCCAGAAAGACGCCGGGAGCAGCGAGAATGTTATTACTTCCTATAAGATTCTTGACAGCGCCAGCAATGACGTGACGCTGAGCTTTACCGATGTCACCAAAGCTGCCGGCACGCTGACGGTGGAAAAGGCACCGGTGACAGTTACTACAGGCTCCGATACCAAGAAGTATGACGGCACGGCGCTGACGAAGGAAGAAGCCTCTGTTTCCGGCCTGGTGCCTGATGAGACGGTCACGGTGACCGCCACGGGCAGCCAGACGGATGTAGGGACTGGGGAGAATACCTATTCTATCGAATGGGGCACAGCCAAAGCAGGCAACTATACCCTGACAGAGAACCTGGGCACCCTAACCGTAACCGCAAATGATACGTCCATAGTTTTCACAGCGGCGTCCGGTACGAAGAGTTACGATGGTACTGCGCTGACGGATACCACGGTGACCGTTTCCGGCCTGCCGACCGGCTTCAGCTTCACAGCCACTGCTGAAGGTAGCCAGACCAATGCGGGCAGCAGTGCGAATAAAGTGACTTCCTATCAGATTTTCAACGAAGCTGAGAAGGATGTAACTGCCAGCTTCAGTGGCATTTCCACTGTGGATGGCACTCTGACGGTCACCAAAAATGATACTGCCATTGTATTCACCGCAGGATCTGCCGAAAGGGCTTACAACAGTGAGGCCTTGACGAGCGATGAGGTCACCGTGACCGGTCTTCCTGATGGCTTGACTTACAGCGTAACCATTGCCGGCAGCCAGACGGACGCAGGAACCTGCAAAAACGAGGTCACCGGTTACCAGATCCTCAATGGAAACGGCGAGGATGTCACCGCGAACTTTACAAACGTCACGACCGCGGACGGCACGCTGACGGTGAACCGCGTGAGGCTGAATATCAGCTTTACGGGCGGCGGGACGTATGTATATGACGGCAGTAACCATAGCTGCAATGCCTTGGCGGAGAGCCCGGATATGAGTAATATCACTTCCGGAATGAAAATGAGTTTCGGCGATCCGATGAGTTCCGCCTGGGTCGTGAGTACCCCCTATGGAGAGCTTCATCTCCAAGGGTGGAAGTTAGATGTTACAGACGCGGGAACCTATGAGCTCAACTGCAGTTATACATTCACGAAAGGAAACCCGGATAATTTCATCGTCACCGTAACCCCGGATACCCTTGTTATCACCCCAGCACCGGTAACGATCAAAACCGAGTCCGCTTCCAAGGAATATGACGGTACGGCCCTGACTGCTCCGGGTACCATCACCGGCCTCACCGTCGCCGATCAGGATAAAGTGACCTTCAACGTCACCGGTAAGATCACCAGCATGGGTACGGCTGAGAATACCTATGAGATTAACTGGGGCAGCGCGAAAGAAAGCAATTACATCGTAACAAAAGAACTTGGCACGCTAACCGTGACCAAAAACACCACGCCGGTCGTCTTTACTTCCGGATCCGCTTCCAAAGTATACGATGGCACGCCCCTTAGCAACAGTTCGGTTACGGTTGAGGGACTTCCCGACGGCTTTACTTGGCAGTGTTCCGCGGGAGGCACATTCAGCGTTTGGGATGCCGGGACATATACAAACTCTTTTGACGACATAGAGTATTCAGTGGTTACCGAAGAGGGGACGATGGTCGGCTGGAGGATTGCTACCATCCGGGATGCGGACGGTAAAGATGTAACAGACGCTTTTACTCTCCAGTTTGTTGAAGGCACCCTGAGGATCGATCCCGCTGAACTGAAAATAACAACCGAATCGGCCAGCAAGGTCTATGACGGCACGGAACTGACAGCTCCGGTCAAGGTCACAGGTCTGGTCAGCGCTGACGAAAGTAAAGTCACTGTCACCGCCACCGGCAGCCAGACCAATGCGGGCAATTCAAAGAACACCTATGACATTGTCTGGGGTACGGCCCGCAGCGATAACTATACGCTAACGGAAGATCTCGGCACCCTGACGGTTGAGAAGCGGTCTTTCCGTTTCTTCACCTATACGCAGAATGCGGCGGGAACGAAGAACTATTATACGGCTGTTCCCTACTGCGGGGAGAATTATCGTTTGGGTTTGGGATACTCGTTTGACCCCGCTCAGACCGTTCAGGAGAATTTCGCCTTGAATCATATCGTCAATGATCCCGCCTCAGTGGACATGAAAGTCACCTGGACCTGGGGAGATTCGTTTACCTTCCATGCGACGGGCGGCAGCGGAAAGGACGTTGGCGAGTATCCTGTGCTCGGCGCAGTGGAATTCCACTCGGGCAATTCAGCGAACTATGATGTCAGTTATTCCTGCAAACCCCTGGAGATCACGTCCGCTGAACTGAAAGTGACCACCGGCAGCGCTTCCAAGGCATATGACGGTATGGCGCTGACGAATGCCGAAGTGTCCGTCGCCGGCCTGGCCGAATCGGACAAAGACCAAGTCACGGTCATGGCTGCGGGCAGTCAGACGGCAGTCGGTGAGAGCGATAACACGTATACGATTGCCTGGGGCACGGCAAAGGAGAGCAATTACACCGTCGGAAAAGAGCTTGGCAAGCTGAAGGTGACTACCAACGACGGCGCAGTGATCCTGACGGCTGCGCCCGCTGAAAAGGTGTACGACGGCACGGCGCTGACGGCGGACGGGGTCATAGCGGAAGGCTTGCCTGCCGGCTTTACCGTCACGGCAGTTGTTTCCGGCAGCCAGACGGACGCCGGCACAGGCGAAAGCGCGGTGGATTCTTATAAGATTCTCAAAGATGGCGCTGATGTGACCGAGTATTTTACCGGCATCATCACATCCAAGGGTACCATGACTGTGAAGCCGGCTCCAGCCACAGTCACCACCGGCTCGGGTACCAAGAAGTATGACGGCACTGCGCTGACGGATGCGGAAGCAACCATCACCGGTCTGGTGAGCGGGGAAACAGCGACGGTGACCGCCAACGGAACGATCACAACTGTCGGTACGGCTGATAACAGCTATACTATCGAGTGGGACACTGCGAAAGCAGGAAACTATACATTGACCGACAGTCTGGGTACTCTGGAAATCAAGCCGAATGATACGCTGATCACCATCACGTCCGGCGACGGCTATATGCGCTACAAGCCTTATGACTGCATTGTGAAAAACAGCGATTATACGGTCGAAGGCCTGCCGGAAGGCTTCACCCTTACCGCGGAAATCACTGGGGAGCAGAGCTGGGCCGTCGGTTCCAGTGCCAATACCATCGCTTCCTATAAAATTACCAATGCCGCCAGCGAGGATGTTACTTCCTGCTTCAGCAACGTACAGAAGGCGGAGGGCACGCTGACGGTCGACAGAGCCATCGTCACTATCTGGTCGGATGACAGTGAAAAGACCTACAACGGCACCCCGCTGTACGGCGGAACGATCCACTGGACTGGCATCTACGGGACGGACAACGCACAGCACGGTATCAGCATTACCCATAACATCGGGCTGACGGACGCGGGGTCGACGAAGGACGAGTTCAGTGTACACTGGAACTACCCGGAGCTGGAAAGCCTGTACGAGACCGAAGAGCACCCGGGCAGGCTGACCGTCAAACCGGCCCAGCTGACGGTGACAACCGGTTCGGCTTCCAAAGCTTATGACGGAACGGCGCTGACGAATGCGAAAGCGTCTGTTTCCGGCCTGGCGGTCGGCGAGACGGTCACCGTGACCGCCACGGGCAGCCAGACGGATGTTGGGACTGGGAAGAATACCTATTCTATCGAATGGGGCACAGCCAAGGCAGACAACTATACCCTGACGGAAAACCTGGGCACCTTGAATGTGATGCCGGGCATGATGACCGTGACTGCTACCGATTATACCGGAGCGTATGACGGAACCGCTCACGCGGGCGGCGCGACTGCGAGTGTCACGGACGGAACGACCATCCAGTACAGCACGGACGGCGGA
>OCVV011234497.1_pt1 | contig 10387 bp, 2 predicted proteins | sample 1539721 | NCBI WGS metagenome assembly OCVV01 (sample SAMN02144230, study PRJEB22623) | gut metagenome | biome: sheep rumen | host: Ovis aries | place: New Zealand
GTAAAATTACCCAAAGTTCTTGCAAAATTTGGTATAATATAAGATGAGTAAAAATAGATAAAAAAGGTAGGTGATAAACATGAAGAAACTTAAGTGGAATCGCAAACTTTCTATCCTTGTTTTAATCATGTTTGTCACTGTATCATTCGCTAGTTTCAATACGAATTTATTTATTGATGGAAAAGGCTATGTAAGAGTAGATAAAGACATACGTATAACTAATATTAGACTTTTAGAATCAGAATACAATGGGTACGAAAATACAAGTTCTGAATATACAAATAGAACTATATCTACTGATGTATCACTACCAAGACAAGCATCTTCTGTTACGTATGAAGTTACTGTTTCAAATGTGTCTGATAAAAGGTACAAAATTACAGATATTATAGAAGAATCTTATGATAATCGTAATGTTAAATATGAACTTATTGATGCCTCTATTGGCAACATTGTAGAGCCTCATACTGAGAAAACATTTAAAGTTAAATTTACTAACAATGTAACAGTAGTAGAAGAGGATGATGTTTATCAAACTCTAACTTATACATTTGACTATACTGGTGGAGAACAAGAATTTATTGTCCCTTATGATGGAACTTATACTTTGGAAGTATGGGGAGCCCAAGGTGGAAATAATGGTGGACTTGGCGGTTACTCAATAGGAAAAATACAATTAAAAAAGGGTAAATCATTATTTATAAATGTGGGTGGCGCTGGAATAAAAGGCTGTGATCAAACATTAGGAAATGATGTGTTTGTAAATGGAGGATATAATGGTGGTGGTTCAACGTACACATGGAAAGATAATAAATGTGCAGGTAGCGGTGGAGGTGCTACTCATATATCGTACAAAAAAGGATTATTATCATCATTAGAGAACCGTATAGAAAGTATTTTAATTGTTGCCGGAGGTGGCGGAGGCCAAGGTATAAGTGGGTATGGAACTGCTGGATCTGGTGGAGGTTATATAGGAAATTCTGGAACTGCAACCGACTCATGGTACGGAACTGGTGGTACTCAAGAACAAGGAGGAAAAGACAAAAATAGTAGTGCAGCACTAGTTCATTCTGGATTTGGCCAAGGAACCTCCTTAAGATATGGAAATGGTTCCGGTGGTGGCGGCGGCTACTATGGAGGCGGAGCTGGATATGGCGCTGGTGGCTTTTCTGGTGGAGGATCAGGTTATATTGGTAATACATTACTTTATGATAAAGCAATGTATTGCTACAAATGTGCCGAATCAAGCGAAGATAACACAAAAACAATAACAACAAATGATAATTCAACTACACCGGAAACTAATAAAGCAAAAAAAGGCAATGGATATGCCAAAATAACATTAACAAGAAAAATAGAAGATGGTAGTGAATATGATTTTGATTATACAGGAGGAGAACAGACTTTCACTGTGCCATATTCTGGCCTTTATAAACTTGAAACATGGGGAGCACAAGGTGGATCAGATAGATCAGGCACTTCTGGTGGGTATGGTGGATATTCTACTGGCCAAATTGAATTAATTAAAAATACTAATTTATATTTATATAATGGTGGAAAAGGTACTGCAGCAGGTGCAGCTAATACTACTTCTCTAGGTGGATATAATGGTGGAGGAAATGCTTCATCTAAGTCTGCTGCTGATACTTCTAATTGGGGAGCAGGTGGTGGTGCTTCACATATAGCATTTGAACAAGGATTGCTATCAACTTACTCTGATACTTCTAAATTATCCAATTTATTAATTGTTGCTGGTGCTGGAGGTGGCGCTGGTAACTATGGAAATAACTCTAATAATGGTGGCTCTGGTGGTGGATATATTGGATCTTCAGGAATTGGTGAAGGTTTTGGAACAGGTGGAACTCAAGTTTCTGGAGGTATTGGTGATACAAAAGAAAAACCAACAGATGATGGAAAAATTGGTTTAGGTGGAAATTTTGATAAAACTGAGTGGGGTGCTGGAGGAGGCTCTGGTTTCTATGGTGGAGGTGTTGGATATCGCCATGGAGGTTCAGCTGGAGGCGGTTCTGGATATATTGCAAATGAAAACTTAAAGAATAAAATAATGTATTGCTACAATTGTGAAGAGAGCAATGATATAAATACAAAAACAGTATCTACTCAATCTCATTCAAAAATGCCTAAGCAAAATATAGCGAAAGAGGGAAATGGATTCTCTAGAGTTACGCTCTTAAAAAGAACAATAAATCAAACAAAACTTACTTTAGATTTTACTTTTGAAGAATACTTAAATGGAAATGAATATACATTTGGTTATACTGGAGATGAACAAATATTTATAGTTCCTAAAACTGGCGTTTATAGATTAGAAACGTGGGGGGCTCAAGGTGGCTATCAATATATTCCTGGTGGTGATTTGAGTTTAAAAGATGAATATAGTTCTGCTTTTAGTGGTGGTTATTCTTCTGGTTTAATTAAATTGAATAAATCTGAAAAACTTTATATAAATGTTGGTGGTGCTGGTGAAAATAATGACTATTCAGATGGCGGCTCTGCTACCGGTGCTGCGGGTGGCTATAATGGTGGAGGCGCTGGCGGAAATAGTAATAATCGTGAAAACTTTCCAGGTGGTTCTGGTGGTGGAGGTGCTACACATATTGCTATGAAAACTGGTCTTTTATCAGAGTTATCAGATAGCCTTGATTCGATATTGATTGTTTCTGGTGGTAGTGGTGGTTATTCACTTTACCAAGAATATTTAACTTCGGCCGGTGCTGGTGGTGGTTTTGAAGGTAATTCTAGTTCTGGATCTATACAGCAATCTCATTCATTTACTGTATTGGGTGGAACGCAAACACAAGGATATGCTTTTGGATTAGGTCAGACTGCTATCGGCTCTGATACTGAGAATGTTATTTCTTTTGCTCAATCAGGTAGAAATGGTGGCGGCGGAGGATTTTACGGTGGATATGCACAACAAGGAGTAGAATCATACACTGCTTGTCAACCTGGTGGTGGAGGATCTGGATATATTGCTAATTCATATTTATATGATAAGCATATGACATGTTATAATTGTCAAACTTCAGATGATGAGTCAACTAAAACAATTTCAAATACATGTTCAGATTCTAATCCAACAGCAGATTGTTCAAAACAGGGTGATGGTTTTGCAAAAATAACGCTAGTTGAGACTATTCCAGAGTATACCTTTGATTATACTGGTGAATCTCAAGAATTTGTTGCTCCATATAATGGCCTTTACAAGGTTGAATTATGGGGTGCTTCTGGTGGTTCTGGATCTGCTGATGGAAAAAACTATAAATACCCAGGAGGAAATGGAGCATATACTTCTGGAAAAATTATTTTAAGTAAAAATCAGAAATTATATTTATATGTTGGTAAAGAAGGGGCCAAGCATGCTTGTGATTCTGAAGAATTATCTCCACCATCATTCAATGGAGGAGGTGCTGGAGGATTTGATGCTGCAACTAACAACACTTCTGATGGAGGTGGCTCTGGTGGAGGAGCTACTGATATTCGATTAACTTCAGGGCAATGGAATAATTTTGATGGTCTTAAATCTAGAATTATGGTTGCTGCTGGAGGCGGAGGTGGTTCATGGCCAACGTATAGTCTTGAAAGCGGTCAGAACGCTTCAGGGTTATATGTTAAAGGTTTAAAAATTAAGTCTCACAATAGTGTTGTAAGTATAACTGATGGAACTCAATTTTCTGGTTATAAATTTGGGGTTGGAAAAGATGGTGAACCTGATGCTCCAAATGCTGCTATTGGTGGTGATGGTGGTGGCTATTGGACTGGAGTTTATGATGCTACTATGAGAAATGGTATTGGAGGTACTTCATATATTTCTGGTCATCAAGGCTGTGTATCTATTTCTGAAAGTTCTATTGAAGATAATATTTCATTTGTTAATGATTCAAATGGTGTAAGTTGTGGTTCCGATACTTCTTTAGGCTATAATGCTTCTGGTTATAATACAGATTCGTTATGTAGTAATCATTATAGTGATATGGAATTTTATGATACTTCAATGATAGATGGTGCTGGTCATCCTTGGACTGCTAGTGGTAGTAGTAGTCAAGTTGTTGAAATACCTAGTCATGATGGAAGAACTACTATGGTAGGTAATACAGGTAATGGATATGCAAAAATAACTTTATTACAAAAATCAACTGATGTAGTTAGAGATAATTTATTACTATATTTAGATGCTAAGAATCCTGGTAATACTGAAGGAATATGGGAAGATAAAAGTGGAAATGGATTTAATGGAACTATAATAGATGGTAATTTTAATCAGAATGCTTTGAAATTAAATTCTAGTACTTCTGGTGTATTTATGGGTGATCAGCTAATTGATTTATTTAAAGATAATTTTACCCTAGAAGTATATTTGAACAGTACCGATACAGATAGTAGGGGTATTGTAATGGGAAATCATCCTAGAGATGGTGGACATAGTATGAGTATAGAAAGAGGATCCTCTGGAGGTCTTGATTATAAAGAAAAGGGTAGATTTTACTTTAATGAAAGTAATCCTAATTATGTAACAACTGTCAATTATATAAAAAATGGTAAACAGCAATTATTTTTTATATTTGATAAGGATAATAATAAAGTAATTTTTGGTAAAAATGGTCAAGTAGTTGAGGAATATTCAAATAGCGCGTTTGAAGACGATTTTGATTTTAATAATTCATATTTATTTAGAGATAAACGTGAAGGTGTTACTACTTATAAATGTGAAGCTTATAGTGTCAGATTATATAACAGAGCAGTTAGTTTAAACGAATTAAAAAGTAATTTTATCTATGACAAAATTTATTATAAATAAAAATTAATTATGTAAAGGTAGGTGATAAATATGAAGAGACTTAAATGGAATCGAAAATTTTCTATTCTTGTTTTAATCATGTTTATCACTGTAACTTTTGCTTCTTTCAATACAAATTTATTTATTGATGGTAAAGCTTATGTTCGTGTTGATAGAGATATTCGTATTACTAACATTCGTCTTTTAGAAACAGAATACAATGGGTACGAAAATACTAATTCAGAATATACCAATAGAACAATTTCTACAGATGTATCATTACCTAGACAAGCATCATCTGTTACTTATGAAGTAACTATTTCAAATGTATCTGATAAAAGGTACAAAATTACAGATATTATAGAGGATTCTTACGATAACAAAGATGTTAAATACGAACTAATAGATGCGTCTATTGGCAATATTGTAGAACCTCATACTGAGAAAACATTTAAAGTTAAATTTACAAATAATGTAACTGTAGTGGAAGAAGACGATGTATATCAAACACTAACTTATACATTTGACTATACAGGTGGAGAGCAAGAATTTGTTGTTCCTTTTGATGGTGACTATACTCTAGAAGTATGGGGAGCTCAAGGTGGAACAACAAATGAAAACTACATAGGAGGGTATGGTGCTTACGCAAAGGGAACAATACATTTAAATAAAAATAATTTGTTGTTCATTAATGTTGGAGGACAACCATCTGCCAACTCTAATGGAAATATCGCTCCAGGTGGCTATAATGGTGGAGGCCAAGCAGAAACTCAAAATACTGCAGATATAGCAGGTCCAGGAGGAGGAGCTACTCATATAGCTTTTAAAAAAGGAACATTAAACAATTTGAAAAATTATACTGATAAAATAATAGTGGTAGCTGCCGGCGGAGGTGGTTCATATTATTATAAGAGTTTTTGCTCATCAGGTGGCTCTGGTGGAGGATATATAGGTAATAATTCACCTTGGGATGGTTATTGTAATGGAAGAAATCCAAAAGATGGGCAAAAAGCAACACAAAGTTCAGGTGGTGGAAATAGTTCTTGTGGATTAGATAAAAATGTTCATTTCGGATCTTTTGGTCAAGGTGGTATTATATTTGATCAATCTAAAAATAATAGATGGTTCTCTGGTGGTGGCGGTGGCTACTATGGTGGAGGAGCAGGATATGCTCATGGTGCAAATGGAGGGTCTTCATATATAGGAAATGAAGGTTTAACAAATAAAGAAATGTATTGCTATAATTGTACAGAGTCAAATGAGATAGAGACTAAGACCATTTCAACAGACAATCACTCATCAACGCCAACTTCAGAATATGCAAAAGAAGGAAATGGATATGCAAAATTAATTGTTACTAGAAAAATTGAAGATGGTAGCGAATACGATTATGACTATACTGGTTCTGAACAAACATTTACAGTGCCATATACTGGAGTATATAAATTAGAAGTATGGGGTTCTGAAGGTGCTGTATCGAAATGGGGAGGAACAGCTGGAAGAGGAGGTTACTCTACAGGATTAATAAATCTTTCTAAAAATGATTCGTTATTTATATCTGTTGGTGGTCAGTCAAACTATAATGGTGGCGGTGGTACCGAAGCTGGTGGTGAAGTAGGTGGTGCTAAAGGTGGAGGAGCAACACATATTGCTACTATATCTGGGCAATTAAAAACTTTATCAAATAAATTAGATGATATTTTAATTGTTGCTGGTGGAGGCGGAGCTGCTGAACGATTAATTGGAGGTTCTGGCGGAGGTTTCGAAGGAAATGATGGAACTTCAAGTGTGACATATCCTGGTTATGGTTCTGGTGGAACTCAAACTGCAGGTGGAATTGGAATGATTAATAATGATCATAATCCAAGCAGAAATATAAATGGTTCTTTTGGACAGGCAGGAATCGGTACTGCTTCAGACTCTGGTGCTGGTGGAGGAGGCGGCTTCTATGGTGGCGGAGCCACTACTTATGCTGGTGCCGGTGGTGGAGGTTCTGGTTATATTGGAAATCCTAGGTTGTACGAAAAAGTTATGTATTGTTATGACTGTAAAGAATCTAATAATAAAGATACAAAAACAATATCTACTAAATCTAATTCGTCTATGCCAAAATCTTATCAATCAAAACTTGGAACAGGACATTCTAGAATTACTTTAGTTAAAAGAACTATAAATAGAACTAAATTAACTTTAGATTTCACTTTTGAAGAATACTTAAATGGAAGTGAATATACATTTGGATATACAGGTGATAAACAAGTTTTCACTGTTCCTAAAACAGGAATTTATAAATTAGAAACGTGGGGAGCACAAGGTGGTTATCAATACATTTATGGAGGAGACTATAGTTTAAAGGATGATCTAGATAAATCATTTAGTGCTGGTTATTCTACTGGACTTGTAAAATTAAATAAATCAGAAAAAATATATATCTATGTTGGTGGTGCTGGAGGAGATAATGATTATTCTAGAGGAGGAAGTGCTGAAGGTGCTTCTGGTGGCTATAATGGTGGTGGCGACGGTGGAAATAGTAATTTCCTTGAAGACTTTCCAGGTGGTGCTGGTGGAGGCGGAGCAACACATATTGCCATGAAAGAAGGGCTTCTTTCTGAATTAGGAGATAGTGTTGATTCAATTTTAATTGCATCAGGTGGAAGTGGAGGATATTCACTGTATCAATTGAATTATACTTCTTTAGGTGCTGGCGGTGGATTTGAAGGTAATGCAAGTGTTGGTTCTAATGAAGGTTATAGCTTTAATATTTTAGGTGGAACACAAAGTTCAGGATATGCTTTTGGATTAGGCCAAACTGCTATAGATTCGGTAGCAAATGTCGCTACTTCTCACGCTCAATCTGGAAGAAGTGGTGGAGGTGGTGGCTTCTATGGAGGCTATGCTTTCCAATCCAATGGAGTATATTCAGCTTGTCGTCCTGGAGGAGGAGGTTCTGGTTACATAGGAAATTCACTTTTGTATGATAAACATATGACTTGTTATAATTGCCAAACTTCAGATGATGTAGAAACTAAAACAATTTCAAATACATGCTCAGATTCTAATCCAACAGCAGATTGTTCCAAACAGGGTGACGGTTTTGCTAAGATAACATTAGTGGAAGAAATTCCAGAATATACTTATGACTATACAGGTGATGTGCAAGAATTTGTTGCTCCATATAAAGGAATTTATAAAGTTGAATTATGGGGAGCAAGTGGTAGTAAGAGATCAGATACAAATACTACTGTAGCAGGAAGAGGAGCCTATACAAATGGATTAATTAATATGAATAAAAATGAAAAATTCTATTTATATGTAGGACAAAATATTAATAAATCTCAGGTAGCTTCGTTTAATGGATCTTTAAGTTCATCCGGTAATGGTGGACCTGGAGGTGGTGCTACTGACATTCGTTTAATTAAAGGTGAAACATGGAGTGAGTTCAGTTCATTAAAAAGTAGAATTATGGTAGCTGCTGGAGGTGGTGGTGACACTAAAAATGAACAATATCCATCAGCTTCAGGTGGTGGACTAGTAGGAATAAGGACAACTGGTGAAAGTGGGCAATGTCAGACGCCTGGAACTCAATTTAGTGGTGGAACAGAAAATTGTAGTGGATATACTCCAAAATCTAATGGAAGTTTTGGAATGGGATCTAAAACCGGATCTACTGGAGGCTCTGGATGGTTTGGTGGTGCTGGTGGTTTCTTCGTATATGGTGGAGGATCAGGTGGCTCATCATTCATTTCTGGTCATCCAGGGTGCGTGTCAATTACTGAATCTTCTACAGAAAGTAATATAAGTTTTGTTAATGATTCTAATGGAATTGCATGTAATGATTCTAATTCGGTAGGATATAATTCAGAAGGTTTCAATATGAATTTAAATTGTAACAAGCATTATAGTGGTTATACTTTCTATAATACAATAATGATTGATGGAGATGGTCATAATTGGGATGAAAATGGTGTAGGTAATACTGTTGTCGGAATGCCTACACATGATGGAAGAAGTACAATGACTGGTAATACTGGAAATGGTTATGCTAAGATTACTCTAATCGAAAAAATTGATACTTATAATATCAATTATGATTTAGATGGTGGAACATTAAAGAATAAAAAGAAAACTTATAGTACTTTTGATGATACATTTACGTTGGAAACACCTACTAAAGAAGGGCATACTTTTTTAGGTTGGTATGGTGGAAAAAATTTATTTAATAAAGAAAAGGCAGAATTAGATAAAGAATTAGTAAGGCAAGATGGTGTTTCACGAGATAAAACAGATTGGTTTGTATCGGAATATATTGAAGTTAAGCCTTCTACAGATTATTATGTATCTGCTTCATCTGGAAAGATAGGTCAAGCTAATGCTTTCTATGATGAGAATAAGAATTTTATAGTAAATATTGATGCTATAACTGGTAAAGTAACAAGTCCGGCTAATGCAAAGTACATGAGAATAAATGGTAATACTACAGTTATTGATACTGTTATGCTTGAAGAAAGTGCTAGTGCTACTGAGTATGAGTCCTACATAGCTACTCCTCAAAAATCTGTAATAATACCAAAAGGTTCTTCTGGAAATCGTATTTATCATGCTTTTTGGAGAGATGATAGTTTATTATGTAGAAAAGCAACTGTATTGCATACTAGAACATGTAATGCGGTATATGAAAGTGGTAAACGATGCCAGGGTGCTGGACATGAAACTGGTTCTTTAATAACATATGGTTCTCTAGTTGATGGCGATATTAAAGCCGGCGATGCATTTGATTGTGATGTTAATGGTGATGGTATTTTTGATTCAGATTTAGAGAGATTTTATTATTTAACAGATTTAGATTCTAATTCAAATTATGCAGTGTTGTTGTATTCTAGCTATGTAAAAAATGGAAATCGTACTTTAACTAATGGTCCTATTAAATACTATACTTCAGAAGAAAATTGGCATGGTCCATTAACTGCTTATGCTGACTTACCAACAGTAGAACAGTGGTCAAACACTTCACTAACCAATACGTCTAGACAATTGTATAATGAATTAGGAACAACTATAAGTGAGAGTCAAAACTTGGAAATATTTAATTATGATAATCGTGCTGCTAGATTTCCTACTTATTCTGAAATATATTCAGCTTGTAGCAATTCTACTAATCATTTTTCAACTTATTGTGAATTTATTCTTCAGGATTCATCCTATGATGGTATGGTTACTAATGGTAACTGGGGATTTTGGCTAGAAACCCCTTTATCTTCAGTTAATAATAAAGTGTTTAGGATTGACACCCATTGGATGAGTATGTCTTCTAGTTATACAGTAACCTCTACGCAGTTTATGGTTAAACCAGTAATAGAGGTACCTAAGTCTAAATTAAGATATTAAAAAAGATGCTATTTTGTAGCATCTTTTTCTTGTATGAGTTTAGCTTGAAGAATAGTTCTTGATTCATTATCATCTGTACATGTATATAGTGTTATTATTTTATCTTGTGTAGTAACTTCTACATTGAAATTATAAATACTTCTTTTTATTGCATCTTTTAAATAGTTATTATAGTCATTTTCTGAGATTGAATTAATACTTGAT
>OCVV011186461.1_pt1 | contig 10386 bp, 7 predicted proteins | sample 1539721 | NCBI WGS metagenome assembly OCVV01 (sample SAMN02144230, study PRJEB22623) | gut metagenome | biome: sheep rumen | host: Ovis aries | place: New Zealand
GCAGCAGATGCAGTGAATACATAGAAGTTCTTTGCGCGGAAGCCGTTTGAATCGTCACACAATTTCCCGACTGCAAGGGGTTTCTCAATTGACAGAACCATATATTGGTGAAAGGAGTAGAAGATGGAAGTAAGAATAGAAACAGTCAGGGGAGATATCACAAAAGTCGATGACCTTGAAGCTATCGTAAATGCTGCTAATAACAGCCTGCTGGGCGGAGGAGGCGTGGACGGCGCTATTCACAGGGCAGCCGGCCGGGAACTTCTGGCAGAATGCAGGACATTGCACGGATGCAGGACCGGAGAGGCAAAGATTACAGGTGCCTACAGGCTGCCGTGTAAATATGTGATCCATACTGTAGGTCCGGTATGGCACGGTGGAAACCGGAACGAGCCGCAGCTTTTGGCCGACGCTTACCGCAATTCGCTTCAGTGCGCAGTTGACCATGGTATAAGAACGATTGCATTTCCTTCAATATCTACAGGCGTTTACAGTTATCCGGTGGATCAGGCAGCCGTTATAGCAGTAAGAACAGTGCGTGAGTTCTGTGCGAAGAACCCGGGCAAAATAAATATTATACGGTTTGTGCTCTTTGATTCAGTAACGCTGGCGGCTTATGATCATGCGTTAGAAAAATCATAATCATGAAAGGATATGAGCTTAAACATTTGTTCCCGGGGAACCACTTTCATAATGGTTCCCTTTCGTTCGTGTTCCGGTAATATTTTTATAATTATCATCCTATCTGAAAAAGATATTTTTTAATGAGCTTCTAACATTTTTACGCCAGTCTTCAGATTTACCTGAATATACTGCTTCTCAGATAAATAATAAATTGCTTCGTGTAATATGAGGCTACATTTGTCAGGGTTTTGTATACAATAAATAATTTTTTTCGGAATTTGTGTCTGCTAGTATTTATTCAAACGGAGGATGCTTTCAGCATCCGTTACGAATAAGGGCCGTTATTTGTATCCGAGAAATGTGAACTTGCGTTAAAGGACAGGGAGGAAAAAGCTCATGAAAAACAGGATAATTGCAGGATCGTTGATATCTGTCATGGTAATGGGTGCTCTGGCAGGCTGCGGCGGGTCTTCCTCTTCAGGAGGAAGTACGAAAGGAACGGCAGATACTGAAAATTCTGCTTCTGCCGGTGGAACAAATGCCGCCTCTGCGGACAAGATCAACGTTAATATCTGGGACTCCAAACAACAGGCGGGGATTCAGGAAATATGTGATGAGTGGACAGAATCTTCAGGGATCCCGGTAAAAGTTGAAGTGGTCGACTGGGACAATTACTGGACTCTCCTGGAGGCAGGAGCGTCCGGAGGAGAGATGCCGGATGTGTTCTGGATGCATTCCCAGTATTCAGAAAAATATATGGATCAGGGTATACTGCTTGATCTTACAGATTATATTGCGGAAGATGAAGGTATTGATCTGTCAAATTATTATGATGAGATCACGGATCTTTACAGCTATGAAAACAGACAATACGCTTTACCCAAGGATTATGATACGATCGCGCTTTGGTATAACAAAGATATGTTTGACGAAGAGGGGCTGGAATACCCTGATGACACATGGACGTGGGAAAAACTTATTGAAACAGCGCAAATGCTGACAAAGGAAGACGGAACACAGTATGGATTTGTCGGAAACACCGATGCAAATCAGGAAGGCTTTTATAATGCCGTATACAGCTACGGCGGTTATATCATAAATGATGAGAAAACCAAGTCGGGCTATGATGATCCGAAAACCCTTGAAGCCATGGAAATGTATGGAGAGCTGATAAAAACGATGCCTCCGCAGCAGACTATGGCTGAGACTGGAAATATTGATCTTTTTATGTCCAATACCGCTGCCATGAGTATGTTTGGTTCCTGGTATGCCCCAACATTCAAAGAACTTGCAGAGGAGGGAAATACTCAATGGGCGTGTACGGTGCTTCCTTATCATGACGCGAATGGAAATGGTACATGCGATGATGGAGAGAGAGTTTCTATTTTTAACGGGCTTGGATGGGCCGCGCCGGCGAATGTAAAAGATCCTCAGTCTGTGTATTCGTTGATTTCTTTTCTTTGTTCAAAAGAAGGCCAGACGAAACAGGCGGAACTGGGCGTTACAATGAGCGCATATAAAGGAACATCTGAAGCATGGGCGTCGTCTATTGAGGGAATCGATCTTTCTCCGTATCTGGATGAAGCAAACGGGACAGCGACACTTATTCCAATGCCATGTTCAAGGAATTCCGCCTGGGCGGAGAGGGCTAAACAGTCTCTGGTAACTGCATGGCAGGATACGTCCATGATGGATGAAGTTTGTAAACAAATCGCGGAAGAAATGAATAAGGCGCTGGCGGAAGAGTAAGCGTTAACTTCCGCTCGTAAAAAGTATTGATGCGTATTTATGAAACAAAAGACCTGAGGTTATGCCAAAGGTCTTTTGTCAATTTCAGAGACAGACAGTGTATCGGAATATCATATATTAAGGAGAGATATCATGCCGATAATACATAACAAAGAAGGAAATGAATTTCATCTTTATAATAATAAAATAAGTTATATTATCAGGGAACTGCCGAACAGACAGATGGGTCAGGTATATTTTGGCAAAAGAGTAAGGCATAGAGAATCATATGCAGATATGATAAACAATAGCTGCAGACCTATATCTTCAAACCCTGTTGCGAAAGATCCCAATTTTTCTCTGGAATTTGCGCGGCAGGAATACCCTGCTTTCGGAACTTCTGATTTCAGAGAGCCTGCATATGAGATAATACAGAGAAACGGAAGTCATATAATGGAATTTGTCTTTGATTCATTCAGGATCATTCAAGGAAAACCGGAGACAGAGGGGCTTCCGCATTCTTATGTGGAAAATAAAAACGAGGCGTGGACGCTGGAGATATGTATGACCGATCATCTGACCGGAGTAAAATTGGTTATGTTTTATTCGATATATGAGAACGCAGCAGTTATAGTCAGAAGCGTCCGCTTCATTAATACCGGCAGTGAGACTGTCTGTCTGAAGCGAGCAATGTCCATGAGTCTGGATATTTCGGATTCTGATTATGAGTGGCTACAATTTTCAGGAGCCTGGGGCAGAGAGCGCACGCCGTTCATTCGTGATCTGGAAAAAAGCGGAGTCACAATGATCGAATCCATGCGGGGGCATTCCAGTTCACAGCATAATCCGTTCGTAATACTTAAAAGAAAAAATACAACAGAGGATGAAGGAGAAGCATTTGGTTTTAACCTGGTTTATTCAGGTAATTTTATGACCCTGGCGGATTCAGACACATTTGATCATCTGCGTTTGATGATGGGGATAAATCCAAGAAACTTCTGCTGGAATCTGGAACCGGATACTGAATTTCAAACCCCGGAGGTCATTATCACTTATACAAGGAACGGGTTAAACGAGCTTTCAGGCTCGATACATGATTTTTTGCGCAGCAGGGTCGCAAGAGGTTACTGGCGGGACAGGACAAGACCCGTTGTTCTGAACAACTGGGAAGCTACAGGAATGGATTTTACGGAAGAATCTATCCTGCAGATTGCAAAAAAAGGTGCGGAAGCCGGAATAGAATTATTTGTCCTCGATGACGGATGGTTTGGCAGCAGAAAAGAGGAATCAGGACTGGGAGACTGGTTTCCTGACCGGTCTAAGCTTCCAGGAGGGCTGAAGGGTCTGTCGGAAAAGATTCATGCGATGGGTATGAAATTCGGTATATGGATAGAACCGGAAATGGTGAATCCGGATTCGGAACTGTACCGGCAGCATCCGGAGTATGTTCTCAGAACGCCCTCGAGAAACAAAAGTCTGGGCCGCAATCAACTGGTTCTGGATTTTTCTGATCCTGAAGTTGTTGAACATATATTCAACAGCCTTTCAACAGCCTTTGACGGCGTTGGAATAGATTATATCAAGTGGGATATGAATGCATCTGTTACGGAATGCTATTCGGCACACTGGCCTGCAGAGAAACAGGGAGAGGTGTATCACAGATACATGCTGGGCGTATACAGTCTGTATGAAAAGATGACCGCCGCATACCCGCAGGTTCTCTTTGAATCATGTGCAAGCGGAGGGTGCCGGTTTGATGCGGGAATGCTGTATTATGCTCCTCAGGCATGGTGCTCTGATGATACTGACGCCATAGAGAGGATAAAAATCCAATATGGTTCCTCTTATGGTTACCCTGTCAGTTCCTTTGGAGCACATGTTTCTGCGGTTCCGAATCAGCAGACCGGCAGGAGCGTGTCGTTGAAAACACGTGGAAATACGGCTTTTTTCGGGGCTTTTGGATATGAAATGGATCTGACGAAGCTGTCGGATGAGGAATTCCGGCAGGTCAGGGAGCAGATCCGTTTTGTAAAAGAATACAGGGAGGTACTTCAAAAAGGAAGATTTTACCGCCTGGGCAGTCCTTTTGAAAAAGATATAGCTGCATGGATGTCAGTAAGTGATGATCAGAAGCTGGCGATCGTGGGCGTCTATATAATAAAAACCAATGTAAATATGGGATTCCGTCAGATTAAACTAAAGGGGTTAAACCCTTCGTTTGATTATGAGATCAATGGGAAGGAGATACAGGGCGGCGATATTCTTATGGAGTACGGATTTACTCCGCAGATCGCTGCGGAATATCCCAAAGTCCCATATGTATCGCCGGCAAGACCTATAGAGATCTCTGGAGAGTATGATTCGAAGATATATGTTCTCAACTCAGATGGGGATTCCCGGCCTCAATAGGCGGTGGGTATTGAATCAAACCTGACTCAGCAGAGGGTTTCAATCCCCTATCTGAGTTGATCCACCGTCTGAGTTGAGCCTCCGGCGGATAGCAGAGCTGCGCAGAGGAAGACACACAAGGGTATCACGCAACTTGCGCGCGATCAGAGATCGCGAATTGAATGCAAAGTGTGTCAGCAGTTCTGATGAATTATTGATGTTTACACTTGAAGAATCGAATTATCGGCCGCCGGAAAAAAATACTATATCAGCAGGTTTGACAGTGTTTATATATTTTAATATACTCATATCAATAATCATAGACACCATAAATATATGTGTGACGGAAAGGGACAGATATGAGTAATACTAGAAGAAAGAACAGACCGATAATCAGTTTTCTGATACTGGCACTTATGATCATCTGCAGTACGATGCCGGTATCTGCCGCGTCTTCTGATTCGGAGATGGATTCAGCCGGAAATTACTTTTTCTCGGGAGATTCATTGAATGTCAACGGAGGTTTGTTTTTCGGCGGTTACGGCGCCGGAAGAGATCTTACGATTAATAATTCAGAATCGCAAGACTCTGTTGCATTGTCCGGTATGAATCTGGAAGTGTCAGATTCAAAGATCGGCGGATCGGCATATTTGGCAGGTAATTCAATTAAAATCAGTAAGAGTACTTTAAAGGGAAATATTTTTGCTGCGGGAAATCTTATCTCAGTCGACAGTCAGACAACAGGCAATTCGTTGATGGCTGCTGGAAACCATGTCAGTTTCGCGGGAAATACAAAGGCGGTAAAAATATATGCCGACACGGTTACCTTTGACGGCAAAGTGGATGGAGATGTTTTCATTGAGGCCGGTTCTGTAGAGCTGGGAGAGAATGCAGAGATCACAGGAGCGTTAAAAGTCCGGTCAGAAGAGGAGCCGGTGATCGCTAAAAGCGCGAAAGTTAAAAACCTGGAATATGAGCAGACGAATATTGAGGATGAGGATGACAGAGATGATGAGATCGCTGACGAGGTAAAGTCAGCTTTATACTGGTCTGTTGCCATGGGTATCCTCGGATTACTTATATACGCATTTGGCAGAAGGAGTCTGGAACAGGCGGCTGTTCACACGAGGGAGCATCCGGGAAAAACCTTTGGCTTTGGTGCGCTGGCGATGATCCTGATCCCGATCGTTTCGGTCATCTGTATGATCACGTTTGTCGGAATCCCGGCAGGATTGGTGGGAATCATCGGATATTTACTGATATTTGCTGTGTCGCAGGCTTTTGCGGGTGCTTCTCTGGGTCTTTTCTTAAGAAAAGGTATTCTGAAAAAGATCCCCGGATTTCTGATGGTTTTGATCGGAGTGATCATTCTGGAATTTGCAAAGAGGCTTCCTTATGCTGGAATCGTAATCTTTTTTGCTGCTGCGCTGTATGCGTTCGGATATGCGGTATTTGTTGTCTTTGGACGTGAAAAATCAGATGAAGATATTATAACCGAAGCTGAAGCATAAATATTTCAGGCAAGCTTATAAATATAGTCATTATGAAACAGTTCTTTTTTCCTTTGCGGAGAGAAGAGCTGTTTTTTTCATAGGATTAAAGTGTCAAAAGTCCCTCGTTCAGAAATTGTGTGGAATTAAGGTAAGAGAAATATTAATTAATTTGTTTTAAGCTGCTAAAGGTTTTGTATTAAGGTTACGGAGTTATTATATCGTTGTCGAAGGGAAAAGAACAATGACTTCGGCAGAAATAATTAACAACACAATAATAAAAAAAGGAGAAAAAAATGAGAAAAATGAAAACAATCGGAATCAGAGGTCTTATCGCAGCAGGAACAATCGCAGCAATCATGTCCTTTACAGGATGTTCAGCTTCCTACTCACTGGAGAGCTCCACAAATACTGTAACCGACTTAAACGGAGTTAAGCACTCTACAACAGTTGAGACAAAGAATGAGAACGGCCATAAAACTACCACAAAAACAGTGACAGACAGCGGAAAAACAGCAAAGGGAGATGCTACATCTATGACAACGCAGACGCCGGCACAGAAACCGCAGAACGGCTATTATGAGAATGTCCCTGTATCAGTAGTAAACGCATCGGATGATGATATCGTAGAGCTTTACATTTCTGACAGCACATCAGATTCATGGGGAGATAATCTTCTTAAGAATGGATATGTGCTTGAGGACGGCGACGAAGCAGACGGCGTTACGATAAGCTTTGATAAAAACACGACTTTTGATATAAAGGTGGTAGAGGAAGATAACGAAGTTTTCGAGTATAACGGTATCGAGATGAAGGATATCAATGAAAACGGCGTAATATTTACATTCAAGGGCGAAACGGTCAATGTAAGACCGGCAGAAGGACCAGTAAATGTAACAACAAGTGCACCGGTTAATTCATCTGTAAATGCAATTTTTGTATAATGACCTCTGATCCATATTGCATCAGACAGGAAGCAGCAAGCTAAATATAATTATAAGCGTGTTATAACCCGCCGTTTAAGAAGCGGGGGTCTTCTCACACTGAGATAAAACATGATGTGAAACCGGCCTTAATGATCAGATCAGAAGGCCGGTTCCTTCTTTTTCAGAGCCGGGGAATAGAGGAGGCAGCGCGCAAAGTCCTGACCGGAATAAAATTATTAATAATATTATAAAAAATTAAAACAGAATTATAATAATCTCTTACTTGAAGATATCAAATGACGTGTTATTATATAGATATCGGTGAGGACCTGTGCGGAAAGACAATTTGAAGGGAACAGTTTTTCCTGACAGGGCTGATATCAACGTGAAGGGAATATAAATAAACGTCAGATGTCGTTTGGGGGATGATGTCTGAATATCTGATAAAGGGGAGCGCTATGCGTATTTATAATTGGCAGATTATTGCGGGGAGGATCTGCGGTTATCTGCCTGCGGACAGACGGTATCCTAACGGAGCTTATGTAGAAACGTCCAGGATAGTCAGTGCTGCGGGGGATGACGATGTGGTTCTGATCAAGACCAGAAATACCATATATGAATGCAGAATGATTGATTATAAAGGCAGTAAAACCGATTTGGAGGAGTTTCTGCGAAAGATGCGTCAGGACAGAGACATAGACGATACACAATCTTTTCTTTGATATGGGAACGGCTTTTGTATTATTGTAAAAGTTAAGGCAAGAATAGATGAACGGCGGCGTTTTCTGAGAATATGGCAGAGAACAGCGCCGTTTATTATTTTCTTTACGGTGAACATTTGTTCTGATAAAATATGTTTCAGAGAATTATACTGATGATTAGGCAGGAGGAGGTGTGATGGAAGATTTACTGAAGGGATTGAATGCAGCTCAGCTTGAGGCCGTTACTTCTACGGAAGGATATATCCGGGTGATCGCAGGCGCGGGAGCCGGTAAAACGAGAGCCCTTTCCGGAAGATTCGCGTTTCTTGTAAACGAGATCGGCATATTGCCGGAGAATATTCTTTGTGTGACATTTACGAATAAAGCAGCCAATGAAATGAGACAAAGGATCCATCAGCTGACGGGAGATAATGATACCGGCTACATCAATACATTTCACGGATTTTGTGTTTCAGTACTTCAGGAGGACAGTCATGTGGTGCAGTATCCGAAGAGTTTCGTGGTACTGGATAATTCGGATATAGATGCGATCCTCAGGATGATATATGAAGAGCGGGGACTCACACTCCGCAATATGACATTTGCCAAAGCGAGAGATATGATCGAAATACGAAAGATCCTAAAGGAACCTGAATACTATCTGGACATGATCACGATGCCCCTTGAGGTGATAAGGAAAAAATATGAGGAGGCGTCGGAAATTGCAGACATTATTTTTTACGGCTATCTTTATCAGGAGAAAAAATGCTTTGGACTGGATTATAACGATCTGATCAAATTTACACTGTATATATTCGACCGCGATCCGGATATCAGACTCAAATGGCAGCAGCGTCTTGAGTATATAATGATCGATGAATTTCAGGATATTGACGCTTTGCAGTATGAGCTGATGTGTGTGTTATGCGCATATCACCGGAATCTTTTCATTGTAGGAGATCCGGATCAGACAATTTACAGCTGGCGCGGCGCTGATGTACGGTATCTTATGGATTTTGAAAAAAACTTTCCGAACGTTAAAACTATAATGATGATGGAGAATTACCGTTCCTCAAGGCAGATCATTGAGGCTGTAAATTCCCTTATAGACAAAAACACATTTCGTGTAAAGAAAGATCTTATACCTGTAATGGGAGAAGGCGATCAGGTGGTCTGCCATATGGCAGAAAACGCCGAAAAGGAAGCGCAGTGGATAGCGGAAAAGGTTGAGGAACTGCGCGATGAAGGGCATGTGGCTTTCAGAGATATCACTATCCTTTACAGAGCTCATTACGTTACCAGAGCAGTGGAGGAGGCTTTCCTCCGGGCGGAGATTCCGTATACTATTTACAGTGGTACGCCTTTTTTCGGAAGAAAGGAGATAAAGGACGCTCTTTCGTACCTGAGAATGATCGCATACCGGGACGACCTTTCATTTCAGAGAATAGCAAATGTCCCAAAAAGAAATCTCGGGGAACAGAGGATGAAATTTCTGCAGGAATTTGCGGAACAGAATCACTGCACTCTTTACCGGGCGCTGGAGCAGAATATTGATCAGGATATTTTTAAAAGAACAGGAGCAGGGAAGTTTATCAGACTGATCAGCCGCTTCTCTGAAGATTATGAAGAGAGGCCGATTTCAGAATTGCTGGCGGACATTCTGGATCAGAGTAAATATGAGGAGATGCTTCGCACAGAAGGGAGTCAGGAACGTCTTGATAATCTGGCGGAACTGAAACAGAGCATCCACGATTATGAAATATCCTGCGGAGAAGAAAGCACGATGGACAGCTATCTGCGTCACATCGCATTGTTTTCAAACAGTGATGCGGAGACGAAGACGGACAAGGTAAAACTGATGACGGTTCACAGCGCGAAAGGGCTGGAATTTCCATATGTGATCCTCTGCGGTATGAATGAAGGCATATTTCCGTCCAGAAAGACGATGAGTATGAAGGCCATGGAGGAGGAAAGAAGGCTTGCATTTGTGGCCATGACAAGAGCTGAGAAAGGACTGTTCCTGACCGGCGCTGAGGGCAGAAACTTTGACGGATCGCCGAGATATCCTTCCAGATTCATTCTGGATATCGATCAGAAGCTTATCGTTTATACAAAAAAACCGGGAGATTCACTTCTGCGGTCGTTGAAGGAACATATAAAAACGAATGAGAGGATAATGCTTGAAAGAGAAAACAGAGTGGTTTATCCTGCGGGGACAAAAGTCAGACATACTGTTTTCGGTGAAGGCTTAATAGAAGAGGTCGACGAGGATAAAGAGGCATATGTGATCCGGTTCCGGAAGATGGATACTGCGCGAATGATCTCCTGGAAGGTCAGGCTGGTCGTTGAATAATAATCCGGCATCTCTACATATTTTATTCACATTTTCATGATAAATTAGTCTCAGAGGATTCTTTCATGACGGAAATCAGCGGAGTTTCCGAAGTGTTTGAGATAAGAATAGGTAATTGCGAATATTAGCAGCAGATGCAGTGAATACATAGAAGTTCTTTGCGCGGAAGCCGTTTG
>OCVV011342742.1_pt1 | contig 10386 bp, 19 predicted proteins | sample 1539721 | NCBI WGS metagenome assembly OCVV01 (sample SAMN02144230, study PRJEB22623) | gut metagenome | biome: sheep rumen | host: Ovis aries | place: New Zealand
CGGCACGTGGTACGAGCTGCAGTGCCCGAGGTGCCTCTACGTGAGCGACCTGTTCTGGCCGCGCAGGGGACGCAGGTGCGAGTAGGTAAGAGCAAGGTACGAGTAAGCCCCTCGCCCATAGCGGGCGGGGGGCTTTTTCGCGTCCCTAGCGCGTCCCTAACCCGCGCATCTGGGCGCACGCCACGCACCTACCGCACGAATAACCGCAGGTAGACGCACGTGGCGCACGCCAGCGCAAGTGCAAAACGAAGCGGGCCTATAAGCCCGATTCCGCAAAACCGCAGGTAGATGGGTGTGCATAATCCGTTTGCGTCCCTATTCGTCCCTGTCGCCCAGCTCCCACGCCGCGTCGTACGGCCTCGCGCGGTAGGCGTCCGCCACCACGGCGGCGAGCTGCTCGGCCTGCGGGCGGTCGTAGTGCTGGCCCGTGGTGCCCCTCACCCTGTGGCCCATGAGGACCTCGATGTGGTGCGGCGCGACGCCCAGCTCCCAGCGCATCCACGTCTGCCAGCTGTTCCGAAGGTTGCGGTACGGGTGCTCGATGCCCATGCGCCTCCAGCCGTCGGTGTAGCGGTTCTGGCTCACGACGCCGCCCATGCCGTCGCTGGTGAGCGGCCAGTCCTGTGGCGTGGCCTCGGCGAGGTCGCAGAGGCGCGACGCCGCGCGCCCGACGAGCACGAGCCACCGCGCGCTCTCAGCCGTCTTGGTGCGCTCGTCCACCCGCGCGCCGTGGTGGGCCACCTGCCGCCGTATGGGGACGAGCGCGACGGGCACGCCGCCCACGTCGCGGCGCTCCACCTCGCCCGCCATCACGCCGAGCGACTCGCCCACGCGCGCGCTGCCGAACGCGGAGAGCAGGAACGCGGGCTCCATCCACGACCCCCACAGCCGCGCCCACAGCGCGCTCAGCCCGTCGAGCGTCCACGTCCCCTTGTCGCGCTCCGCCACCGTGGAGCGGCCCGGCATGACGTAGCGCTCCCGCATGGGGTTCGTCGCCGCCCATCCGTAGCGCACGGCGTAGTCCATCGCCTTCGAGAGCACGAGCGTCGCGTTCTGCGCCTGCGAGCGCGTGAGCGTGTAGAGCCACTGCTGGACGGCGAGCGGGCGCACCTGGTCGCAGGGCGTGGCGCCCCACGTCGGCTCCACGTGCCTCGCCCACCAGCGGCGGTACTGCACGAGCGTGTCGGGCGCGAGGTCCCCGTCCCCCACGCGGCGCTCCGCGTCTGGCAGGGCGTAGGACCGCCACACCTCGCCAACCGTGGGGCACGGCGCGTCCTCGGAGTGGGCGAGCATCAGCTCGGCGCGGCGCCGCTCGGCGTCGCGGCGCGTGCCCCTCACCGTCTCGGAGCGCCGACGGTATCCGTCGGGGCCGCTGGACCAGTAGCGGATCCTGTACACCTCCCCCGCGCGGACCTCAGTGATTGAGGCCCACGCGTCGCGCCTTCTGGTACGCTTTCCCATGGTGGCCTCCCTCCCCTCAAGCGCCCTCGCCGTTGCCGCGGCGGGGGCGTCTTTTTGTGTCTCGGGAAAACATTCTTCTGTGGAATAAAGTCCCTATGCCGTCACGCCAAACGGCAGCTGCCCATCGACGGAACCTCGACCCACCCCCGACTCGCCCTCGGCGGTGCGCATGATGGCGGCCTTGCCTCGGGCGTCCGTGGAGCGGTAGAGCGCGACTAGGCGCGACTCGTCCGGATCCAGCGCGGGCGCGTCGATTCCCACCAGCTCGTCGAGCGTGCAGCGGAGGATGCCGCACGCGGCGACGGCGTAGTCCAGCGGCATCGCGTTCGCCCCCGACTCCCACTTGCGGTACCGCGAGTCCTTGACGCCGAGGCGGGCGCACATCGCGCCGACCTCGATGCCCCTTGCCTCGCGGAAGTCCCTGAGCATGAACCTCATGGCAATCCCCCCACAAAACTATTTCGGATGATAAATCCAATTTACTATTGACAATCGGATAATACATCCGCATAATAGGACATGGTTCGGACGGAAAATCCGAACGGCACACACCACGACCCGAAAGGAACCCCACCATGAGCACCAAGCCCCTGACCGCGACACTTCCCGTCCTCGACCGTCCCCAGTGCGAGACGGATGACGACTTCGCCCTGTTCGCCGACCACCTCGCCCGCTGGTGCGAGCAGTGGGTGCCCGAGATCTCGGTTCCCATCATGCGCAAGGCGCAGGCCCTCTACGACGACACCGCCGTGTGCATCCTGCTCGGCAAGTGGTACGACCTCAAGCTCAGGACCACGAGGGACATGCACGAGCGCCTGCTGCGCGCGGCCAAGGACGACGAGTACAGCTGGGAGGCCGAGGGAGGAAGCGACGAGTACGGGTACCCCTCAACGCTCGACCGCGACCTTCTGGGAGGCTACAGCGACGCCCTCCGCGCGCTGCTCGTCGGGTAGCGACTCGCCCATGGCGCGGGGGCCAAGCCGCGCCCGTCGTGGCGGGTGCTGTGACTTATGAGCAGAGAGCTGCATAGGTGAGGCAACACAGCATCCACCACGGCGATAGCCGCGCGTACCTTACAACCGAATGCGGCAGGGCGCTCCGCGAAAAGCGCCACGGCAGGGTGCGAGGCCCTGCGGACAACAATGGCACAGACCGAGAGGAGGCGTTATGCCGACTATCGACCGCAAGGCGCTGGCCGAGCGGCTGCGCATGCAGCGGGCGCGCCTCGACCTCACGCAGAGGGAGGTCGCCGAGGCGGTGGGGATAAACACCGTCGCGCTATGCAACTACGAGCGCGGCAGGCGCAGGCCCAACCTCGACACGGCGGCGAGGCTCGCCCGCTTCTACCAGGTGTCGCTCGACTGGCTCGTGGGGTATGAGCGCGAGTAGCGGCGCCGAGGGCCCGACGTACTACCGCCTGTACCGCGACACGTGGGAGGCGGTGTCGACGCTCCCGAGGGCGCAGGCGGCCAAGCTGCTCTACGCGATGGCGGCGCACTTCTTCGACGGCTCCGAGCCCGCCGACGGCGACCTGCCGCGGCAGGCGCGGGCGTTCTACGACCTGCAGCGCCCGGCGCTGGAGAGCTACCGCCGCAACGCCATCAACGGCGCAAGAAACCGCTCAAAACCTGAGCAGAAACCCACCGAAGAACAGGACCAAGAAACGCTGCAGGTTTTCGACCCCTCGCAGCACCATCTGCCTGCGGAAACGCGAAAAGTGGGTGGGGAGCACCCTGCCAAGGGCGCTTCGAACATCACTAATCATAAATCAATAAGTATGACGACAGCCGCCGCTGTGCCCCCGGCACAGCACAGCGGCGGCGGGGCAACCTCTCCGGAGGTGGCCACCATTGAGCGGCTAGACACCATGGGACGCGAGCCGCGCGCGTCGGCGGGCGCGGCGCGGGTGCGCCCCGCCGCCGCGCTGCCCCCACGGGCGGAGTACGACCGCGTGAGGCGGAAGCTGGCCGACGAGGGCCTCGACGCCCTCTCCGCGGCGGAGCGCGAGGCGTTCCACGCGGGCTGGCCAGCCTACGAGTGCCGGTGATGGACGAAAGGCCGGAGCGCCGCGCAGGGCGGCGCGCCACGCGGGCGCGGCGACCATACCGCCGCGCTTCATGCCGCCCCCCTCCTTTCAGGGCGGCCCGCGTGCAAGCGAGTGCTGGGCCGCGGCGGGCCGATACCTCCGCCCGCCGCGAGGACCTGCGCCGTGCCCCACAGAGCGGCGTGGCAGGAGGCGGAGCTGACGCGCGCCTCCCTGCGGGGCGCTCCGGCGAGAGAGGAAAGGGGGAACGACCATGCCCGACAGGGTGTGCATCAACGGCGTCTGGTACATGCGCGAGGACGCGCTGCCGACGCCAAGCAGCGCGGAGGCGCCCGAGCCGTGGGAGCCGCTCAAGGCGCTGTGCAGGGAGTACGGCATCGACTGCCACAAGGCGTACGACGCCGCGAGGCGCGGCGAGCTGGACGCTCGCATGCCGAGCGGCGCCAAGCGCGGGCTGCGCTGCAGGCGCGGCGAGTTCGCGCGCTGGACGGAGTCGAGGATGGTCGCGTGGCAGTAGGCAGGCGAGCCCGCCACGCGACCAACGGGCAGAGGGCGGGCATGCGCCCGCACCCGACTAGAAGGAGGATACCAGAATGACCGACAACACACACGAGCTCCGCGCCGAGGCGCGGGCGATGCGGCGCGAGGCGCGCGCGGCGATGCGGCGCGACGCGCTGCGGGACGGCTGGGCCGTCGCCGCGGCCCTCGCCGCCGGGTACGCGTCCATGTGGGCGCTCGCCGCCGCGCTCGTCGCGCTGGGGCTCTAGGATGGCGCGCGACCTCGTGGCGTTCGTGCCATCGAACAACGTCGACAGGAGGGGCAACCCCAAGCCCCTCGACGGCACGAACGAGCTCGTGAGGCAGGCGCGGGGCAACGCGTACCGCGCCAACCTCCGCAAGCAGGAGAACGAGGCCCACGTCGCCGCCGTGGTGGCGCGGGCCATGGCCGAGCAGGGGTGGGAGGCGCCCGACGGCGTCACCACCGTAACGCTCACGTTCGTCGAGGTGGGGCGCAACCGCGACCCGGACAACGTGTTCGGCGCCGCCAAGTTCATCCTCGACGCCCTGTGCCGCCCCCAGCACACGGGACACATCAACAAGGGGGGCAGGGAGCGCGTGATCCACGCGAGCGGGTGCGGCGCCATCGTCGACGACTCGCAGGAGTACGTGGAGCTGCGGTGCGCCCTGGGGGAGCCGAGCCGCGAGAGGCCCGGCGTATGGATACGGCTCCACACGGAGGGAGAGTGACCATGGGAGAGACCATAGACGTGGCCGCGGAGGTCATCGAGAGCGAGCTGAGCCCGCTCAGCAAGGCCGAGCAGTGGCTGGCGGAGGCGCGCGACCGCGTGGCCGGGCTGGCCGCGCAGTACAAGGTGCCGGAGTCAATCGAGGGCGAGCGCGCGTACAGGGACGCCAAGGCGAGCCGCGCGTCGGTCCGCAAGGACGCCGCGGAGCTGGACGCCGAGCGCAAGGCCATGACGCGCGCCATGGACGACGCGCTCAAGCGCTTCCGCACCGACGTCAAGGGCGTGCTCGAGCCGCTCACCGACCTCGACGCGGCCTACCGCGCCGCGCTGGACGAGTACGAGGCCCGATGGGGCGCCGAGAGGCGCGCCACCCTGCAGGGCGCCTACGACGAGTACGCGCCCGACCTCGTGCCGCTGGTTCCGCTCGACCGCCTCGTGGCCAGGTACGGCAGCGAGCGCGGCAAGGGGTGGCTCAACCGCTCCACCAACGTCGAGGCGGCCAAGGCCGGCCTGCGCGGCGCGGTGGACGCCATCGCGGCGGGCGAGCAGACCATCGAGGGGGCCGTCGCGCCCGAGGACCTCGACGCCGCGAGGGCCGACTACTTCTCGACGCTCGACCTCGGGCAGGCGATAGCGGGCGCGCAGGCCCGCGCTGAGCAGCGCGAGCGCGTGAGGCGCCTCGACGAGGAGCGCCGCCGCCGCGAGGCGGAGTACGAGAGGATCGTGGCGGAGCGCGAGGCGCGCGAGGCCGAGGCGGCGCCCGGGCCGCGGCCCGTGCGCACGGGCTCCGTGGTGAGCCGCGCTGAGGCCGCCGAGCTGTGGGAGCAGACGACGCCCAACGCGCCCAAGCCGCCGAGCATCGCCGAGCAGGTCGCGATAGCGACCAACGCGCCAGAGCCGGGCCGCGTGCCGGAGTACGTGTTCTGCGGCTATGGCAGCGCCGCGCAGGCCGAGGCGTTCATGGAGTTCTGCGACCGCGCTGGCGTCTCGCGCCGCGTGAAGGTGCCCACCAACGGGCGCACGTACAAGCTCACGACCAAGTAGGGGACCAGCATGGCATACGAGATAGTCAAGTTCACCGACGACGGCGGGCAGGCGATCCAGGTCACCGCCGACGACGTGAGGCGCACCTTCTGCGCCAACGCGACCGACCAGGAGGTGCAGCAGTTCCTCGCGCTGTGCGCGACGCAGCGCCTCAACCCGTGGACCAAGGAGGCGTACCTCGTCAAGTACGGCAGCGGGCCCGCGAGCATCCTCACGAGCCGCTCCGCCATCCAGAAGCGAGCCGACGCCAACCCCGACTACGAGGGGACCGAGCTGGGCGTCGTGGTCCTCACGGCGCAGGGCGACGTCGAGCACAGGCCCGGAGAGGCGTGCTACAAGGCGCTGGGCGAGACGCTGCTCGGAGGGTGGGCGCGCGCCTACCGCAAGGGGCGCAGGCCGTACTACAGCGAGGTCCCGATGGCGGAGTACTCCACGGGCAAGAGCAACTGGGCCAAGATGCCGGGCACGATGATCACGAAGGTTGCCGAGATGCACGCGCTGCGCGGCGCGTTCCCGCAGGACTTCCAAGGCATGTACGCGCCCGAGGAGATGGGGCAGGCGCAGCCGCAGCCCGCGCAGCAGGTGCAGGTCGAGCCAGCGCCGTCGCCCGCACCGTCCAAGCCGACGGACGAGGACCTCGCGTGGCTGCGCGACGCAACCGCCCGCCTCGTGGCCCTCGGCTACGTCGAGGCGGAGGCCAAGGGGTGCCTGTGGGAGCGGTACAAGGCCGGGGGCATGGACGGTGCGCGGCAGGCGTACGAGGGGATGCTCGGCGCGGCAGGCGCCCCGATGGGCGAGCCCGAGGACGATGGCCTCGCGCCCGACGACATCGACTTCTAAGGAGGACACATGAGGAACATCAACCGTGTGGTAATCAGCGGCAACCTCACCCGCGACCCCGAGTGGCGCGGGCAGCAGCAGACGGCGCTCGCGCTGGGCGTGGCCGTCAACGACGAGCGGAAGGACCCCGAGACGGGAGAGTGGGTGGAGGTGCCGAACTTCATCGACTGCGTCATGTTCGGCAACCGCGCCCGGGCCGTCTCGCAGTACCTGCAGCGCGGCACCAAGGTCACCGTCGAGGGAAGGCTGCGCTGGAGCAGCTGGGAGGCGCAGGACGGAACCAAGCGCAGCAAGGTGGAGGTCGTGGTGGACGAGATCGAGTTCAGCAACCGCCAGTCCGACACCGGGGGCCAGCGCAGGCAGCAGGCGCCCGCTCAGCAGCCCGCGGGCGGCTACGTCGCCTCTCCGGGCGTCTACCAGCCGAGCCTCGCGAGCGCGCAGCCCGCGCCGCAGGCCGAGGTGTACGACGAGGACATACCGTTCTAGGGAGGTGGGTGCCAATGACTGGGCGCACAATCGACAGGCTCGCCGCCGTCATTGCCGCCGCCACGCTGGCGCTGCTGGCGCTCGCGTTCGCTGCCGGGTGCAGCGGCGCGGAGGGGCAGGGCCGCATCGAGCACGACGGCGCGAGCGTCGTGGAGGTGCTGACCGACACCGAGACGGGCGTGCAGTACCTCGCGTGGCGCAGCAGCGGGGCGGGAGGCATCACGCCGCTGCTGGACCAGTGGGGCTTCCCGCTGCTGGCCGATGGGCACCAGCGCGGGGCGCGCGTCGAGCCGAGCCGGGACGTGGACGACAGGGGGGAAGCGAATGAGTGACGAGTATGCGCGCCAGCAGGCGCGCGGGTGCATGATCGTGGTGGCCGCGGCCGCCATGGTGTGCGCGACGGCGCTGGCCGTCGGCGCCCGCTGGGGCGTGGTGACCGGCCTCGTGACGCTGCTGCTGCTGGTTGCGGCGTGCGCGATCGCGTGGGCGGCGCTGATGGGGGGTGGCGAGTGATGCTGGCCGATGGCGTCCCGCGCTACGCGCCGCCCACGCAGGAGGAGCTGGAGGACATGTTCAGGGAGCCGACTCCCGCCGAGGCGATGGGTGCGTGCGCCCACTGCGAGGCGTGCCTCCGCGTGCTGGGCATGCTCGCCTACGCGGGCGAGGTGAACCGCGACGTGGCGTACTGGGAGGACGACGCCGCCCGCATCCTCGGGTGCGGCGAGGACGGTGCGTGCGACCTGTGGGAGGAGGAGTGAGCAATGACCGCGACCGACGAGCTGCGCCGCATGTCCAAGCGTACAAGAATCGCTGGTAAGTGGTATAATTTGACTGTTCAGGTAGCGGCTGGACGGACAATCAAATATACTGCTGAATGCGCCATCGGTGTGAGAGCCGCTACCTCTCTGCCGGTGGCGTTTCGTTTGGAGTAGCGGCCAAAATGACGAAGCTTGATAACCTCACTGGACAGCGCTTTGGCAAACTCACCGTGATAGAACGAGCGCCAAATCTCGGCAAGAACACAGCGTGGCTATGCAGATGCGATTGCGGAGAATATAGAGCCGTTCCCGCTTATCGCCTAAAGTCGGGCGAGACAAGAAGTTGTGGATGTGCAAATCGTATCAAGCAGATTGCGGCTGGACAGCGTTTTGGGGCACTCGTGACTCTTTGTGTGACCACCAAGCCAAACAGCCGCAAGCGTTACTGGCTTTGTAGATGTGATTGTGGAAACCTGAAATACGTCCCTGAGTATTGCCTGCAAACAGACCAGACGCATAGCTGTGGATGCAAAAAGCGTCAGCTTATCAGCTCGCACCTCAAGCGCCATGGTGGAACTGGGACGCGGCTATTCAACGTCTGGTCAAGCATGAAGCAACGCTGCTACAACCCAGCAAAGGCGCGCTACAGCGACTACGGTGGTCGTGGAATTTCCGTGTGCGACGAATGGCGCGAGAGCTTTGAGGCATTCAGAGATTGGGCACTTTCGTCTGGGTATGACCCTAACGCATCTACTGGCAAATGCACGCTTGACCGCATAGACGTGGACGGCAACTATGAACCGTCCAACTGCCGTTGGGTTGACATGAAAATTCAAGCCAACAACAAGCGCCCCCATAAGCAAAAGCCGACTCGTACTCATGCCGTTATAAGAATTGACGATTCTGGTAATGAGGAACGCTTCGAATCCATTGTCAGTGCTGCACGGGCAATGGGTGATGAGCGTAAACGTGCATCAATCGGAGCTTGTTGTCGCGGAAAACATCCAACTGCTTACGGATACAAATGGAGGTATGCGTAATGGAGTCGAGTACAAAGATTTTGCGCCGCATGCTGGACGAGCGCGGGGTGGAGTGGTGGAACCAGACCGACCCAGAGCCGCAGACCGCAACGATGGCAAGGCTCGGTGACCAGCTCATCGAATACCACGAGAACGTAAACGGAACGATGGGATACCACGTCTGGAACATGTGCGACCTCACCCCCGAGCAGGCCATCGCCGCCACGCTGGGGCGGGATAACGTCGGGAGATACGTCGGCCTGTGCCAAGGCAAGTACTGGGAGCGAACCGAGAACAGCGACTACTACTGCGGCGGCTGTGGGTGGAAGGTCACCGACCATGACAGCTTTTGTCCCGAATGCGGCGGCGCTTTGCATAAGACCACGCTGGGGCGCGGGGAGTGCCGCAACGCATCGAAGGTGATGGACGAGCACGGCCAAGCGCATTTCGCCTGTTCGGAGTGTCACGCATGGATTGACTCGCGCATGCTGTGGAACCCCGAGTATCGCAACGGCGAAAGCCCTTGGGTCAGTGGTTGCAAGCTCAACTACTGCCCCAACTGCGGGCGCCGCATCGTAGGACCTACGACAAATGCGGAGGTGGACGCATGAGCATGCTATCGGCGGAGTGCGACGAGCTGCGGGAGCGTGCGGCCACACTCAGGCAGGGCAGGTGGTCGGATGGCGAGGACGATGCAAGGCTGATGGAGGACGCGGCCGACACCATCTGGGAGCTGCGTGACGATTTGCAGCGGGCGAACGCCGAGAACGCCAAGCTACAAAACCAGATTGATTACTTGATGGACAGTGAGCACTTGGAGACTGTCGCTACATTCGCAATGGGCTGTGACGAATGTGGCAGGTACAAGATGGACCTTTTCGATGCAATCGCCGAAAACGTCCGGCTGTGCAACGAAAACGCCAAGCTGCGGGAGCTGGTGCGGGACATGTACTCCTGCATCAGTCACGCGAACGAGGCAGACTGGTTCCACTTCGAGCGCGACAAGTCCGGATGTGGCATGAGTTGCACAGTCAACGGAGAATCCTGTGGATTGTGCGCGTTAGCCGACCGCATGCGAGAGCTGGGAATCGAGGTGGACGCATGACCGACGACGAGCTGGACCTCATGGAGCGGCTGTGGCGCGCGGGCATGCCGACGAAGCAGATAGCCCGCCTCCTCGGCTACAGCGACCACACGATTCGCGCGCGGGCGAGCCACGACCGCGGGCGGTTCCCGTACCGGCGCCTCACGCCGACGCCCGCCGAGCGAGAGGCGTGGGTGGCGCTGATGCTCTCGGGCGACGCGACGCCAGCCGACGCGGCCTCCGCGTGCGGCGTCACCGTGGAGTGCGCGAGGATCTGGAGGCGCGACGGAGCGAGGGGGGCGAGGCGATGACTGGGATGCCCAGGGACGAGCGGGACGAGGCGGAGCGCGAGCTGGGGCTCATGGCGACGGACCTCGCGTGGGTGATGGCCCGCCACGGCGGG